>JAABUW010007471.1_pt1 | contig 13153 bp, 9 predicted proteins | sample 5560081 | NCBI WGS metagenome assembly JAABUW01 (sample SAMN10711882, study PRJNA513363) | rock metagenome | isolation source: Antarctica rocks | place: Antarctica: Victoria Land, Knobhead sud
GACGGGGACATGGCGATGCGCTGGTGCGCCGCCGGGATGGTCGAGGCGGGCAAGCAGTTCCGTCGCGTCAACGGCCACCTGCACCTCGCGAGCCTGCGCGCGGCCCTCGAACGCGAGGTCACCGAAATTGTCGGAGCCGCCTGCCATGATGACCGGGTCAGCGTGGCCTAACGATCAACGGGCCGCCACCGAAGTTCCACGGAACTCGGGACATCCTCCGCCCAGGCCGGTGGAGTCGAGCCGATCGACGGCGAGCGGATTCGTGCTCCAGATCTCACACCAGGGGTGTGCGGGAAGTCCGCGACGCCGGTCAGGTCGGCCTTGGCGTCGAGCAGCATCTCGGCGACGGCGGGGAACTTACCCAGTCACTTGGAGTACCGGTTTGTGTACAACTTAACCGAATTTGGGTGTCAACCCTCACCCGAATGACGGGTCCGGACATGCCTCGCCCAGTTCGATAAAGGAGGCGTCGACAGATGACGCCTACAGAGAGACCAGACCATGGCAAAGAAGCCCCGCAAGACTAGTTACGCCATTGTCGCGAGCTTGGTGGCTGGCCTGTCGTGGTCTGTCGCCCCTTCGTTCGCGCACGCTGCGACCGCCGCGGCGGTGGCCCGGGTGGGCACCGACAGCGTGCCGGTCTCGGACTCGACCGGCGCCGTCTGGGCGGCGGATCGGGGTTTCACCGGCGGCCGGGACATTCCCCGGGGCACTACCGCCCCCATCGGCAACACCACTGACGATCTGCTCTACCAGTCAGAGCACTTTGGGATGTCGGCCTTCACCACTGCCGTTCCGTCGCCCGGCACGTATCGGGTGCGTCTCCGGCTCGCGGAGACCTACTTCTGGGCAGCTGGTCAACGGGTGTTCAACGTGGCCGCGGAGGGCCAGACCCGGCTCAGCAACGTCGACATCTACGCCCGGGTCGGGAAGAACACCGCCTACGACCCGACCTTTGACGTGCCGGTCACCGACGGCGTCCTGGACCTGACCTTCGTCAACAAGGTGAACTACGCCAAGGTGGCCGCCATCGAAGTCACCCAGATCGCCACGACCACGACCTGGTCCGCCCCGGCCCCGAGCCCGACCTCCAGCTCCAGCCCGACCTCCAGCCCCAGCCCGAGCGCCTCGCCGAGCCCGACGTCCAGCCCGAGCGCCGTGCCGAGCGCGACGTCCAGCCCGAGTGCGCCGCCCTCCGTCACGCCTGTCCGAGGCCCGGACCCGAGCTATGTGCCGGTAGGTGACGTCACGGTCGGCCCCGGCCAGCTGAACCAGTCCATGCTGGACGCCAGCCCTACGGGCACCCGCTTCGCACTCCTGCCGGGGCACTATCGCCTGGGCGCGACGCTGACCCTCAAGGCCGGTCAACAACTGCTCGGCGGCGCAGGATCAGTGCTCTCGGGCGCCAGGGTGCTGACGGCGTGGGCGAGCGACGGGACGCAGTGGCGAACCGACGGCCAGACGGTGCGGATGCCGTCGAAGGCCGGCGGCGACGCGCCCTGCGCCCCCGGGACCCCGCTCTGCAACGCTGCAGAGGACGTGTACCGGGACGACGTACCCCTGCGACGCGTGGCCAGCCGGGCCGCCCTCGTGCCGGGTACCTTCTGGTTCGACTACACCAACAGCAGCATCTTCCTCGCCGACAACCCTTCCGGACACCTGCTCGAGACGACGTCGGTCTCGCAGGCCGTCAACGCGCCGTCCGGCGGCACACTGCGCAACCTCGTCATCGAGAAGTTCGGGAACGCCGCCCAGAGCGGTGCCGTCACGGGCCACGGCGTGCAGGTGCAGCACTCGACCATCCGTCTCAACCACGGCACCGGTGTGCTCGCCTATGGCGGTGCGGTGATCGACAGCGTCATCGCGTCTAACGGCCAGCTCGGTCTCGGCGCTGGTGGCGACGACATGCTGGTCCAGGACGACGAGATCGCCTACAACAACTACGCGGGCTACGACCCGGGGTGGGAGGCCGGCGGTACGAAGTGGGCGTACACGAACCGTCTCGTGGTGCGGGGGAACTGGGCGCACGACAACCACGGTAACGGCCTCTGGACCGACATCGACAACGACGCTACGACGTACGCGGACAACCTCTCCGAGCGCAACGACGGCATCGGGATCTTCCACGAGATCAGCTACCGCGCTGTCATCAGCAACAACACCGTGCGGGACAACGGCCGCGCCCCCAACTACTTCAACGGCCGCGTCGGGATCAACGTCACCGACTCACCGAACGTGGAGATCACCGGAAATGCAGTGAGCGGCAATGTCGGCGGCGCGATCCTCGCCGTGCAGGACACGCGGACCTTCTCCGGCCGGCTGGGCCCGCACGTGCTACAGGACGACGCCGTGCATGACAACACCGAGACGGTCTCGGGCGGGTACCAGGGTTTGTGGGTCTACGACGCCGTCCTGGACCGCCCCGCCTACTACACCTCGCACAACATCGTCTTCAGCCACAACAGCTACCGTCTGCCGTCGCTGACGACCCGGTTGTTCCTGGGTGGGGACGCCGGCCTCAACACGGGCTGGGACAAGTCCTGGACGACCTGGCTGTCGCTGGGCCAGGACGTCACCAGCACGGCCGTCAGCGGCTGACCGACCGGGACCACAGCTGCACGAGCTGCTGGGCGACTGACTCCGTCGAGTACTGCCGACGCCCTTGCTCGACCGATTCCTTCGATGCACGGGCCAGCGCCACGGCATCCGCGGCGACGGACAAGGCCTGCTCCAGGCCGCGGCGGAGATCCTCGGCATCGTGTTCTGCGACCAACAGCCCGGTCTCGGCGAGCATGACAGGGATGCCGCCGCTGCGACTCCCGACGATCAGCGCCCCTGACAGCAGGGCCTCGATGACCGTACGCGGGCTCTGGTCGTCCCAGTCGTCGACCGTGTACGACGGAACCGCGACGATCTCGACCGCCCTGCACAGGTCCAGCACCCCGTCCGGGAACGAGACCTGCCCGAGGAAGTGTCCGGACGCGAGGCCAGCAGTCCGCTCGCGGATCTCGTCCGTCAGGGGGCCGCCGCCGGCCAGCACCAGCCACGCGGAACCGCGGCGCTCAGGTGCGATCGCCGCCCAAGCCTCGAGAAGCAGCAGCGGGCCCTTCTCGGGGACGAGGCGACCGGTGAAAGCCAGCCCGATGCCGTGCTCAGGCAGACCGAGCCGGCGTCGGCTCGCAGCCCGCTCGTCGGTGCCCGGCGGCCGGAACACGCGCGGGTCCCGAGGGTTGGTGTGGATCTGGGCTACCGGCGCCGTGGAGGCGAGGCCGGAGCGGCGGGCGAGCGCAGTCACGGCCATGGTCTCGGCGCAGAAGGCCGCTGCGGCCGGCAGCGAGGCGCGCACCAGCAGCCGCTTGGCCGCCCGCTCGAGTCGACCTCCGTGCCACCAGATGCGGTCGCAACCGTGCAGGACCAGGGCCACGTGGAGATGACGCCGCACCCACAGTGAGGCATGCACGGCCAGCAGCCCCCAGGGCTCACTGACCACGTGCACCACATCCGGCTGAAAGCGGGCGAGCTCTCGCGCCAGGCTGGGGTACATCCAGCTCAGCTGCGTGGTCCGGCGGCCGACCGCCCGCACAGCGCGCACCTCCACGCCTTCCGGAGCCGGCGGTGCGGCCTGCCGCCCCGGACCGGAGGAGCACAGCACGAGCAGGTCCACGTGCTCGGCCAGCAAGGCAAAGTGACCCGTCTCGGACGGCAGCGGACCGCACAGCCAGGCAACGCGGAGGCGCCGCCCGGAAAGCGGAACTGGAGGAGCCGACGGCACAGCCGGGACTGTACCCGGACCGATACGCCGCTACTGTCTCAGCGTGGTCGACGGCGGGCTGGCCGAGGCTGTCCCTTGGCGCATCCGGGCCACCCCCCGTCGCAGCCGGATGGCCTCCGCCGGCTGGACCGTGGGCGACCAGGTCCTGTCAGCGCTTTCGAACCTGACTATCAGTCTGGGCATCGGGCGCGCCGGGGGCGGTCGACTGCTCGGAAGCTTCACGGTCGACTTCACCGTCTATCTGCTCGCGCTGGGCTTCCAGCGTTCGCTGCTCAGCGAACCACTGATGTCCCAAGCGCTCACTGGCGACCGTCGGGCAGACGCCTCTGCCGGCGCGTCTGCCCTGCGCTGCGCTGGCGTCTACGGGGTCACGTGGGCGTTGCTCACTGCGGCTGTCGGCCTGGTCCTCGGCTCCAAGAACACCCTCATGCTCGCCGTGGTCCTGCCTGCGCTGCTGCTGCAGGACCTGCTGCGCTACGTGGCGTTGCGCAGTCGTCGGCCTCGCCGCGCCGCCGTACTCGACGGCATCTGGCTTGCGGTGGTCCTCTGCGCTTGGCCGGTGCTCACGTCCGCCTCGGGCCTTGTCGTCCCGCTGCTGGTCTGGGGAGCTGGCGCTGCCGCGGCCTGCGGCTGGGGTCTATGGACCTCGCACGGTAGGAGCACCGCCGCAACGGCCTTGGCGTGGTGGAAGCAGGAGGCCCGGCGCTTCGGCGGCCTGCTCGCCTTCGACAGCGTCGTGCACGCGCTGGCTAACCAGGGCGTGACGCTGGCTCTGGCAGGTCTGTTGGGGCTCGGCGACCTCGGTGCGCTGCGCGCGGCGGCGCTGTTGCTTGGACCGGCCGGGACCGCCCTGGTTGCCTTCAACGCCTTCGTGCTCCCGCGGCTGGCCAGCCGCTCGCAGGCCATGACGAGGAGCCAGGCTCTTGCGCTCTCGGCGGCTGCCGGCTTGATGAGCGCAGTTGTCGTGGGCGTCACGGTGCTGGTCGGGCCGGCGCTCAGCCGGGTGCTGTTCAACCATCGGATCGACGTCGGCTACGACGTCCTGGTGCCCTTGGGATGCGGGCTGTTGTGCGCTTCCTTCAGCGCTGGTCTCGTTCTTCACCTCAAGGCGCTGCGCCAGGTCGCTGCATGGACGGTCCTGCGGCTGTGCGCGGCAGCAGGTGGCGTCCCGGTGGTCGTCTTCCTGGCATCCAGGCACGGGCTGGGCGGCGCGGCCCTCGGTCTGGCCTTGCAGGCCGGGCTCGCAGCACTGTCCGACGCCGTGGCGTGGTTCCTCGCGAGTCGATCGCCTCGCTCCGCGCATCCTGACGCAGGGCCAGGCCCAGCACGACTGCCGTCGGCACCATGAAGTGCGCTGTATAGATGATCACGTTGTCGGTCAGCGCCAGGAGCAGGAGCGACACCACGAGCTGCCCCGCCGCAGCACCCACCGGGTCGCGCCGTAGGACCGCCGAGCGCAGGCCGGCCGCAGCGCAGACGACAAAAAACCCCCAGAAAGGCACCGCGCCGACCAGGCCCTCGTCGCAGTAGGTCCGCAGGTAGTCGTTGTGTGGCTGGACGAGCACCCCGAAGGTGAACTCGCTGCTGAACTCGCTGGCCGCACCCGGACCGGCACCGAGCCACGGCCGCTGCCCGCAGCGCTCCAGGAGCTTCGGCCAGAGCTCGCGGCGCCCGGCTGTGTTCAGAGTGCTGCTGCCGGTGAGGGCGTCACCGAGGCTCCCCTTCTCGCTGAAGAAGAACCGGTGCTGGAAGGCCGCTGTCTGGCTGAACGCGAGCACGGCCACGACGCCAAGCAGGAGCAGCGCTGCCCTTCCCCGCCACCGGAGTCGCCAGGCCGGGCTCAGCAGTACCGCCACGAGCAGGACGGCAGTCGCCGTGCGGCTGCCGGTACTGGCGGAGGCGACCACCGAAAGGACACTCAGGAGCACGGTCTGCCGTCGGCTGGCGCCGAGGGTGGCGACGCAGAACAGGACGACCAGTGCGATGGCCGTAGGGCGCGCCGAGAAGGCGAACAGAGTGGGCAGGACCCCCGCCGAGGCGGCAGTGATGATTCCGACGGCAGTGAGAAGCCCGACCAGGGCAGTACGACGCAGGACCGGCACGACCCGGTCCGGATCGGTGACGTGGCTGGCCAGCGCGAAGGCGACGACCGGCGCCAGCAGCTGAGTCAGCGTCGCGATGCCACGCGGTAGTGACGGCGCCCAGGCGAGCCCGAGCGAACCGAGCGACAGGAAGAGCAGGTAAGGCGTGAGCCTGCGGACGCTGGAGCGGGACAAGGCGGCCGCAAGGACGAGCGGGAGGCTGGCGAGCAGGCCGAGCACCCAGGCCCAGCCGGTCAGGGCGAAGCCGGCCACGTGTTGGTCGATGAACACCAGCGGCACCAGTGCGAACAGCAGCACCACCGCTCGCGCGTCGTACTGCAGCGGCACCGTCGACGGGCTCGGGTCGCGCGCGCGTTGGACGCCACGGTGCATCTGCATGGTCATCGTCAAGCGCCAGCCCAGGCGTACGCCGCCAGCAGCTGGTCCAGGCCGGCCTTTTCGTCGTGGTGGCGCTCGTACTCGCCCCGCAGCGCCCGGCCGGTGGCGTCCAGCTCCTCCGAACTCCTCGTGCCCAACAGGTTGAGCGCCTCCCCCCATGCCCGAGCATCACCTGGCGTGACGAGCCATCTGCTGTCGACAGCCTTGAGAAGTTCTGGGGTTCCACCCGAGCGAGAGGCAAGGACCGGCGTTCCGGCCGCCATGGCCTCGAGCACGGTCAGTGGCTGTCCTTCGAGCTGCAGCGTGGGGAAGGCCAGAGCGCGAGCGGACAGCACGAGGGTCCGGACCTCATCGGAGGTCAGCTGGCCTGTAAAGCGGACACCTGGCACGGCGAGCGTCTCTAGCCTCGGGCGGTCGGCTCCGTCCCCCACGAGGACGAGGTCCAGATCCGGCTGACTGCGCCGCCACGCACTGAGCAGGACCTCGACGCCCTTGAGCGCCTCGACCCTCCCCACGACCACGACGGTGCGGCTCCTGCTGGGAGGGGTGGCGCGAGGGCCCGGATCGGGCACCCAGTTCGGCTTCACCACGGCTCTGGCAGGGTCAAGTCCGCTTCGGAGGAACAGCTCGAGCATGAACTCGTTGAGCACGAGGAACACGTCGACAAAGCGGTCGAGCAGCGCAAAGCGCTGGTTCAGCCGGATGCCCGCGGCGACGACGGCGGAGGCCGGTCGCGAGCTGCGGTAGCACGCGTGTCGCACCCCAGACCATGGTGTGCTGCCGACGCAGTCGGTGCAGGTGCGACCGTCCCGGAACAGGTTGGCGCTGGCACAGACCCGTCGGTAGTTGTGCAACGTGGCGACGACGGGCAGCCCGGCGCCGGACAGGGCGGCCGGAACCGAGGGGCTCATGGCGAACCAGGTGTTGTGGACGTGGGCGACATCTGGTCGGGCCACGTCCACCAGCCGCTGCACGCGACGTCCTGCCGCGGGGTTCCAGGGCGAGGCGGCCAGTGCGGCCGCGGTCCCGAGCCCCGTCGGGTTGGCTACTTCGTGGGTGTCCACATGATGGCCGGCCCCGCGTAACAACGCGGCCTCGCCGCGCACGACCACGTCCTCGCCGCCGGCCTCACGATAGGTCGTATGGACTTGTAGGACCCTCATCGGCTCGCGGCCCGCAGGCCGACCGCCGGTCGCAGCGGTGCAGTCCGGCTTCGCCGCGCACGCGGCCGGCCGGCGCGGACGCTCACACAACCCAGGCACGGCAGCGACACGTCCTCTAGTCGTTCGCGCAGGACCTGAAGGCTGCCGGTGGAGCAGCGCTGCGGGACCACGACGAGAGCCGCGTGAGCATGAAGCGCCAGAGTAGTTCCCGGACCTGGTTCCAGTGAGGACGGCGCGTTGAGCAGGACCAGGTCGTAGCCGCGCTCCTGCTGCCACCCGGTGGACGGGTCCGCTGTCCATACCGAGCCGACCTCACCGCGCCCCCTGCCCGATGCTCCGGCGACGGCCGCGTCCTCGAGCAGGACGCGCACCGGATCGCTCCGCTGTCCGACAACGAGGACCTGCGCGCCGCTGCGCGCCGCGGCCAGAGCGACGTTGACCAGGACCGTGCCGGACGCTGCACCGCCGCCCCCTGCGTCCAGCACGGCCAGAACAGGTGGCCCATGCCTGTCGTGTCGCGTCGTGAGGGCGGCTGCTAAGACCCGGTACTCCTGCGCGGCCCTGGACCTGGCCGCGTCCCGGACCGGCACGGCCCAGCGCCGAAAGCCGTACACCGTGCCGAGCGAGCTGCAGCCCAGCACGAGCGTGCCGTCCTCCCGCTGCCGTTGACGCGAGTGCGTCGACTCACGCCGGTGCCCGAGCACGAGCGCAGGGAAGAAACCAGCGAGCAGCCCGGCAGGTGCGGCCAGTGCCGGGCTGACAGCTTTCGACACCGACACCTCCGTCGGCCCGACCGTACCCAGCAGCGCCTCCGGCGAGGTCCGTGCGAGCAGGGCGGCCGAGCGCAAGACGTCGATCTGGGCCCGGGCCTGTTCCTCGTCGCGGCCTCCTGCCAGCACGACTCCGCGCTCGAGGTCGTCATACCTGCGTAGCGCGGCATCAGCCCGCTGCACCTGCCGCCGCGAGTTCACAGCGACGTACTCGCGCACAGCCGCATCGGCACCGGTCACCGCCTCCTCAGCGGTAGGCGCGTGAAAGGTGAGCGACACGATGGAGCTGCCGGGTGGGACAGTCACCGTGAGGCGCTCCTGCAGCTGCTGAGCCGTCAGGTCCACGTCGGGATGCCGTGCCAGCACGGCGCGCGCTGCAGCGGCCCGAACGACCGGCAGGCCAGCGAGCTCGGCCTGCTGGTGCAGCGAGCCGGTGTCCGGCGAGGAGTCGAGGTTGGACTGCAGGTCGCGCGACACCTGGATCGAGGCTGTCGGCTCGGTCGGACGGAGCTGGCCGACCACGATCGCCACGACGACCCCGGCCAGCAGCAGGCAGCAGGAGAGAAACGGACGCCGTCCCAAGGCCTGAGCCACCGTAACGCCGCCGACCCGGGGCTTTGGTGTTGGGTCCAGGTCGGCGACGCTCGCCACGACTGCGCTCACGGCCCCGCGACGTGTCGCAGGACGACCTTCATGACGCGCGCCACCCGTCAGCACTGCCCACCGGAACCCGCGCTGGCGAAGCTGCACTGCGACGCTGGGGTCGACGGCGGACGTCTGTGACCAGGCGCGACTGCACACCCAGCTCGCGTCGTAGCGGCGCCAGGTTGTAGAAGTACCCGACGACGTCGGCCTGGAGGACCCCAAGCCGCTCGATCAGCGTCTCCAGCGGGCCCATCGCGGCGTGGTGCGGCACGACGACGACCACGTCATCCGCAGCCCGAACCAGGCTGCTGGCGTAGGCGACCTGCAGCACCGGGGGGACGTCGACGATGACCTCGTCGTAGTCCGCCCGCAGTCCCCCCAGGAAGCGCTGCGACCGCGCCGAGGACAGCAGTCGTCCGGCGTCCCCGCTGTCGGTTCCTCCACGCAGGAGATGGAGCACCGTCCCCCCGGCGAGCGGGACCTCCACGACGGCCGATGCCAACGACAGCCTGCCCTCGAGCACGTCCACCAGGCCCGGGCCGTCGCTGCGTCCTTCCATGAGCAGGAAGGACAATCCTCGGCCGCCCAGATCACCGTCCACGGCGAGCACCCGCTTGCCCGCCTGCGCCGTGGTGATGGCCAAGTTTGCGCTGATCGTGCTCTTGCCGTCCTGCGAGGCGGCCGAAACGATGGCGTGTACCCGACTGCCCTCGGCGTTCTGGCGCACCCCTAGCAAGGTCGAGCCGAAGCGGAAGGCCTCGGCCGCGGCACTGACCGGGGCGTCGATGACGGGTACGTCAGAGCTGAGCCGCTCCAGGCGGAAGTCCGGGACCTCGGTGAGCAGGGGGACGCCAATGACCGTCTCGGGCTCGAAGCGGTCGGAGAAGCGCCGTCGGGCGTGTGCCAGGACGTAGCACAGCGCAGCCGCCACAACCAGACCCAGCGCCGCCCCGAGGACAGCGCTCACCGAGCGGCGGGCGGGCCGACCCAGGACGGGTAGGGCGGCCTCGCTCACAGTCTGCACACCGGCGCTGCCCGAGGGGTCGATGGCGATGGCCTCGGCCTTACGACGGACCAGGTCGTCGTAGGTGCCCTGGAGACCGGACTGAGAGCTCTTGGACGCACGGCTGATTTGCGTGCCGACGTCAGCGAGCGCGTCGTCGAGCCGACCGATGAGGGTTGCCCGGTCTCGCGTGGCGCGGGCGGCGAGCCCGTCGGTGTAGGCCGTGACGTAGGCGTTGACCACCGCCTGAGCAACCCTGGGTGAGCGGTCGGTGTAGGACAGCGTGATGAGGTCGTCGCCCTGAGTATTCGAGATCACCAGAGCGCTGGAGAGACTCTTGAGGTTGTAGGAGGGAAAGCCCCGGGCGACCAGCACACCGGCGGCGGCCTGCGCGGTCGTCGACAGACCGAGCGTTGCGACCTGGTTCGCGACGTAGGTCGCGTCGGTGCTGCCCTGGGTGAAGATGCCGCCCGCGAGCGGGTTCTGGACGAGCAGCGATGCCGTCGCGGTTGCCGTGGGCGTTCGGCTCGAGGCGTACAACACCCCCAGGCCACCGAAGGCGAGCACGACGATGAGCGCGAGGGCCCAGAAGCGGCGCAGCGCGCGAAGGATCTCGGAGCTGACCCCCACGACACCCGGGTCACGATCCGGCATTGATCTCCTGAGCTCTGGCACGTCTCATGGTTGCATGCGCTCCGAGCCGGCACGGGGCATACCGGCGCTCAACTGCCCTTCCGGCTCAGCAGGCAAAGGGGGGTGGCGAGCAGGATGCGTAGGTCTCCTCTGAGGCTGAGGTGGTCGATGTACGCCAGGTCGATGTGGGTGAGCTCGTGCATGGGCTGCCGCCCCCGGGCGCTCACCTGCCACAGACCCGTCAGGCCGGGATGGACCAGATGCCGCCGGTGCTGCCAGTCGTCGTACCGGGCTACGACCTGCAGGAGCTCGGGACGGGGACCGACCAGGCTCATGTCGCCCCGGACCACGTTCCACAGCTGGGGCAGCTCGTCCAGGCTGAACTTGCGGAGCCGACGGCCCAGCGCGGTGTGCCGCGGGTCGTCCTGGCTCTTGTGGGTCAGGCGCCGGTCCTGCTGCGTCGAGTACACCCCGTCCCCGCCGTAGCGCCGGTCGTGCTGCATGGTCCGGAACTTGTAGACGGTGAACGGGCGGCCGCCCCGGCCCACCCGCTGCTGCCGGAAGACCACGGGCCGGCCGAACTCGGCGGCGACCACCGCGGCCGTCACCGCCAGCAGGGGGGCGAGAACCACGAGCGCGACCACGGCGAGGACGCGGTCCAGCACGGGCTTGCCCAGCCGCAGGTACGGCCCCGGCCGGGCGGCCCGACGGGCGAGGTAAGGCGCCGCGCCAGCCTCACCCGAGCCGGCGAACTGGACCAGGCCCGCATCCACGGACTCAGCCGACATGTAGACGCTCCTGCTGTCTCGTTGACCCCGGGCCAAGGGTTGAGGTCGCTACGCTGCGCGACCGAGAGCCGGTCGTGACTGGTGACTCTGTGTACCGTAGTGGCTCCGCCAGCCGCGGCAATGGGCCGAACGGTCCAATGTGGACCACGACGTCCTAGTCAGGACGGGTCATCCGGTCGCCCACCGGTCACCGGCTGCTCAGCAAGGCCAGCTCTGCCAGGCCGACCGGGACCAGTGAGGGCATCACGAGACGCCGCGGTCCCGCTTCGAGGTGCACACCGGGGACGCTCGGCACCGCCACCACGGCGCAGCCGGCCGCTTCGCCACTGGCCACCCCGGCCGGCGAGTCCTCCAGGACCACGGCCTCGCGAGGGTCGACCCGCAGTCGCGCACAGGCAGTCAGGTACGGCTCGGGATGGGGCTTGCCGTGCACGACCTCGTCTCCGGCCACGCTCACCGCGAACGGGCCGATGCCCTGCCGCAGGACGGCGTCGACGAGAACGCGGTAGGACGAGGAGACCAGCGCCACCGGGACCCCGGCGTCACACAGCGCCGCCAGCAGCTCGACGACGCCGGGAAGCACGATCAGCTCGGCGGCGAACAGCTCCGCCATCCGCCCCAGCAGCCAGGCGCATGTGGCGGCGACCTCGGCCGGCCCGCGCGGGGCGTCGTACCAGGCCAGGAAGGTCGGTACGGCGACCTCCAGCCGGGTGCCGACGATGGCGGCCTTCAGCTCCGGGGTGAAGCTGCCGCCGAGCCGTACGGCGAGTTCGCCCTCGGCCACGGTCCACACCGGCTCGCTGTCCACGAGCAGGCCGTCCATGTCGAACAGGACAGCGGCAGGCGCCGTCACCGCGCGGCGAAGTACTTGGCCTCGGGGTGGTGCAGGATGATCGCCGAGGTGGACTGCTCCGGGGTGAGCTGGTGCTCCTCGGACAGCTCCACCCCGATGCGCCGCCACGCAAGCAGGTCCTCGAGCTTGCTCTGGTCCTCGACCTGCGGGCAGGCCGGGTAGCCGAAGGAGTAGCGCGAGCCACGGTAGGACTGCTTGGTCAGCATCTGGTGCAGGTCGCCGGAGTCCTGCGCTCCGAAACCCAGCTCGGCCCGGATCCGGCTGTGCCAGTACTCCGCGAGGGCCTCGGTGAGCTGTACCGACAGCCCGTGCAGCTCGAGGTAGTCCCGGTAGGCGTCCCGCGCGAACAGCTCGTTCGCGACTTCCGAGACGTGCGCGCCCATCGTGACGACGTGGAAGGCCACGACGTCGGTCTGCCCCGAGGACTCCGCCCGGAAGAAGTCCGACAGGCACAGCCGCCGGTCCCGCCGCTGCCGCGGAAAGCTGAAGCGGCACCGCTCCGTGCCGGAGTCCGGGTCCAGCACGATGAGGTCGTCGTCCTTGCTCACCGCCGGGTAGTAGCCGTGCACCACCGCGGCGTTCATGATGCCCTCGGCCTGCACCCGGCCGAGCAGCTCGCGCAGCCGCGGCCTGCCCTCGGTCTCGACCAGCTCCTCATAGGACGGCCCGGCGCCCCCGCGGCTGCCGCGCAGCCCCCACTGGCCGTTGAACAGCGCCCGTTCGTCGAGCCAGGAGGCGTAGTCCGCCAGTGCGATGCCCCTGGTGATCCGCGAGCCCCAGAACGGGGGGACGGGCACCGGGTTGTCGGTGGCGACGTCAGACCGGCCGCCGGCGGATTCCGGCTCCGGAGCCCTGGCCTGCGCGATCGCCCGTGACCTGGCGTGCCGGGCCTTGCGCTCGGCGTCCTTGGCCTGCTCTGCCTCGTCGACCTCGGGTGTCTGTTCCCCGCGCTTGACGGCCATCAGGGAGTCCATCAGGCGCAGGCCCTCGAAGGCGTCCCGGGCATACCGGACGTCACCGTCGAAGACCTCCGCCAGGTCCTGCTC
>JAABUW010007474.1_pt1 | contig 13150 bp, 14 predicted proteins | sample 5560081 | NCBI WGS metagenome assembly JAABUW01 (sample SAMN10711882, study PRJNA513363) | rock metagenome | isolation source: Antarctica rocks | place: Antarctica: Victoria Land, Knobhead sud
GGCTTAAGTAAAGAAGGAAGTATACTATTACCTTATAAATAATATATTATAAATAGTATAAGATTAATTTTATACTCTTCCTTCTAATATAAAGTAGAATAGGTTAGGTACTATTTTATTATAAATTCTAAAGTATATATTTCCGCCTTATAATTAGATATAAAGCCTTTTAGGTATATATAATTAGGTATAAGATTAATAAAAATATATTATAATTAAGAGGAAGGACTTTATAATAGAGGAGGAGGATTATACTATTAAGTATATAATAGAATAGTAGGTCTTAAGGCTAGAAGTAATTATTTAATAATTATATATTAATATTTAAATTAGTAATTTAGTTATAAGATTATATTTAAATTAAGTTCTTATAAAGGTAGTCTTTTTCGCCTAGGAACTTAAATAGGATTAGTAAGGGAAAGTATAAAGGTAGAAAGGATAAGTATAACTTAATAATATAGGTAAAGCCTTAGTATAAACTAATTAAAGGTAAAGAAGTCTATAATAGGCTTAGTATTCGCGTACCTTATATAAGTCTATTATAATATATATATATATATATATATAAATAAGATAAAGATAAGGAAAAGACTATATAAAGTAGTAAAGGATAGAATAAGACACGTATAAAGGATAAATAAAGTAAATAGGATATATATATATAAGAAAAAAGAAAAGTTCTATCATGTAATATATATTACTTAGCGGCTAAACCTTAAAATAACACAGTACTATATAGATATAGATAGGAGGTACACGGTGTTAGCATGACTAAACTTCAACTTTTTCATATAGACTGACTTAGCTAGGTGTAAATTTCTCGCTGCTACTAGCTTATACTACTGTAATTTCACTAGCGTCTGCCAAGACGGGACATATAGATTGGTGGAGACCGTAAGGTAGTTCTATGGTAAATTTGACCCCCCCTGCTTAGACGCAAGGAAATCCAAGCAATTTATTCTATGCGCCTGCATGCCCTGAACATTAGTGCACTCCTGTTCTTTGTGATTTGTAGCCATTCACCGTACGCGCCATTCCTCGGTCTTGTTCCCTACTGCTACCCAAGTGCAACTGCGTCTTCATCTCATATCCATTACAAGATGGCACCGAAAGAACCAGCACTGACCGCTGTGCCGAGCGAAGCGGACAGAGGTTTTAAGAGACCGAGAAAAGGATTCAATGTGGGACCACACAATCTACCAGATGGAATGCACAGGCGGAAGGGTAGGTATTTTCCTGCTATGTTAAATGGTAGAGCTGATGAAACGGCAGTCCAAAAGATCAAGCACGACCTGATTCGAAAAGCCAGAGTGAAAAAGGCATACAGCAAGCTCAAAGAGCGCGAGGCAGTGGACGTCCCGAAACCTGTCTACAATCCTCTGGATGTAGCCGGTGTAGCCGAAGAGGAACCTGCTACGCTGGAGCTTCATCCCGACAGACAAGCTATGATAGATGAGCCTGAGGTAGCTGCGCCATCTCAGATCATATCTGAGAGAACGCCACGACAGCGAAGGACAGCGCGCCCAAAATCGGTCCCATTCAAGAAAGAAGCACAATTAGCTCAACAACGAAGAGAGGAGCGAGAAAGACAGCAGAAGGAGTATGAGGAGAGCAATCGACAACGTCAAGCCAAGATCGAAGAGAGGGGGCGCTTCCGCAAGGCCATGGCAAAAGCAAGGTTGGGAGGTAAAGACGGTCAAAGAAAGCTGGGCCGGGAGAGCAAGGTCTTGCTGGAAAAGGTGCAGAGGATCATGGGTGGATGAAGCCTTTACGTGCATCTGAGCAGGATCATATGCGAGTATGTTGATGAGCTGGAGCTGAGTCACAGCAAGGCTGTTTTATCCGTCTATGTTGTCGTGGAGGCTACACTGAAAGCTTGCCATCCGTCGATCTCCATAAATACGGCGACTGCGCCAAACCCCTTTCTTTGCGGACCAGATCAATCGTCAATTTCCTTCAGGCTTTGACCCCAATGTCTTCAATCTAGCGTCGACTGTCTAGTCACATCTGGCGGTCAAGACTGAAGCTGGGAAGCCGCTCGTTTGCTCGTCATAGAGCTCCAAGAGATGTTGGTGGTAGAAGTAATCAAGGCCTTGCGAGATAAGAGGGAACCATGTGATGATTGAGAAGCATCAGGTCGGTACGGGAGGACATTAACCAGTAGTGAAGGTCGCGTCAAGGAGCAGATATGGCTATTAATATATTAGTACACGGCTTCCAAATAATTTCTGGCCCCTCATCGTTTGGGGCTTGGCGACGTCGTTTGTGATCAGTCGTTTCTCGCGCCCAAATCTGGTTGCTGGTAATGAAGACAAATGGCTAACACCAATGTCTGTCTGAATCCCAACAAGCCTTGATGGGCTGATGCTCCATGTCATGACGAGGAATCTGTGTTGAAGATTGTAGGCACCCGCGAGAGCTGATGGAAGTACGATCGAATTCATCCGTATCACAATTTGGTCATTATCTGCAGGAAGACGAGCTTTTGATAGCATGGCTGTAAAGGGACTGGTCCGTGTTCTTTACGACCATTCATCTCCCCACGCGATCAAAGAACGTCCGAGCTCTCTTTCTGCCCTCATGTACTTCCACCAAGCAACGAAGTACTACATAGGTCTTCGCGAGTACTGTGAAGAAATTCATACTGGATGATAGTCACAGCTGAGATCGGTTTTCAGATGTGAGGAACACCTAGTCACAGGGCCTTTTCCCATGCGACATGTATTTAGATCCGAAGCTGATTGGTTTCGAAACACTACTAGCACTCGCTGACCTGGCTGCCAACCTCCGTCCAGCTACCAGGCGTGCTGATACGAATCTCATCTTCGCTCATCATATCCAAATATTCGCTGCCAATCAGACTGGCGTGCTCTCCACTGCCACTTTGCGATCTGACCGTAACACCCTCCATCCTCTCTTCAATACCGGCAGCCTCGCTGCGCGGTGGAGAGTAAAAGGCTGGCGGTGCGCTGTTCTGAGCCCATTCGTTGACGGACCAGAAACTCGACTGTGAATGGTGGCGATCCTCGCTAAGCTCAGCTAGATCGGGATTAGCAGAAGAAGCGGAAGTCGTGGGCGTAAGGTCTAGCAACTGTTCAGAAGTATGGGCTGAAACCTCATCCGTGTCGATGAGTAGCCGTTGGGGTTGATATTCAGCAGGCTTTGGGGGAACAGGGGGAGAAGCAGGGGAAGTAGGCAGAGTAGGAGTTTGTGAGCGGGATGGAGGATCTTCATGCAGTGTCGCAGGGGAGTCGATAGCCACTCCATCGGCAACGGGCTTCGCAAAAGCACATCCGGGAACAACGCTTTGGGTGTGTCTGTGACGAAGACCCGACTCCCCAACTTGGGGCTGCGCTGCTGTTGACATTGCTGCAGTCTCTTCTGCCTTCAGCGCACCGTCTTTGTCCACGAGGTCATCGAAGCTCTTTGCTTGGCTTGCCGTTCCTTGCTTCGATCGCCGTCTCTCCTCTAGAATTCTACCCCGTTCTAAAATCTCCTGTCGGGCTCGTCGCCGCCGTTCAACGGCTTCTGGGTCTTCATCTTCGTGGGTAGAGGCGTCCGGGGATGCTTCTCTGGAATCCCGTCTGGAACCCGAATCCGGTGCTAGCTCATCGCCGAGACTGTGTAGTGCGATGGCAACCTTGCGTCGAGACTCATCGATCCATTGTCGAACTTGTGGATTTTCGTAGGCGGCAAGGCCTGCAGCGCAGAGGAGGGAGAGAGTGATGAGAATGCCTACAGTGAGTTAGCCGTCGTCTCATATTAGGGCTCTTCGGCCCCAGCGACGTGGACAGATGCAGGCAGGCGCGCAAGTCTGAGGCACACAGGATTCAGGAAGAAATCACACGAACCTTTGGCCAAAGGTGCCGGCATAGTGGAGGAAATCAGTGGAGATACCTATTACAAGGGGAACATTCGAGCTGTCAAACAGTATGTAGCTGCTGTAGCTTCACCAAGATGGATGAGGTATTGAACGAGATGGTTGGTGGCTCGGCGGTTCATAGGAACTAATAATAGAACCCTGAACCACGCCTCATCCCTACGACGCGGCTCCGATGAATCTATCACATCTGATACTGTCTGACACGGTTTGCATCGCATGAGTTTGCAGATATGTCTCGCCCTAGCGTAGCAGCCCAGCGCACCCTGACTTTGACAGAAGAGCTGGAGAAGCTGGAGCAATCCATCACCTTGACCCTGCAAGGTACTTCTCTTTGAAAGGGAGCAACAAACACAGATCTTGTATACCAGCATAATGACATTCCGTACGCAGAGATCGACCATAATTTCAGCCGGGCTCATCGTATTGTCACAACCAGCATTCTGCCAACTGTCGAACAGTATGCGGAACACTCAAAGAACGTCTGGGAAGGCTCCAAAGTATCTATTCAAGCCCTTTAAACACCCAAGTTCTGATCTCGCTAGTTCTGGAAACAATTCTTCGAGGCTTCGGCCAACGTATCCCTGTCTGGCTATGAAGAACCTCCAGTCGACGAGGAGACAGCAAATGAAGACGAAACCGCTGCCGCCACAACCCCTTCAACCTCAACCAACAACTCCCCTCAGCAGCCTCAACTAACGCCTAGCAACAACCATCAACATTTCCATGATAGTCTTTCCCCGTCACCAACACACAGTACGCCTCGCCCTCGAAGGCAGAAGCAGCCAAATATAGCTACCTACTCCTCCCCGTACGAGACACTCAAGCGAGAAACCCTCAATGCCAACGACGCATCAAGCTCAACTCTCCCTTCCACCCCTCGCGCCCAGATTGCGTCACCAGCAGACCCTCAATCATCCCCCTTTGCTCCGCCGTCAACAACCCATCACATTTCACACCGGACACCAGCAAATGACATCCTCCTTCACCGCGTCTTGGACAAGAACTGGCGATTACAAGCCACCCCCCATTCCACAGCTCGCCCACTCCCTCACCGCACAAAGTCCGCACCAGAAGCCACGCCGAGTGTTAGTACGGTCAAAAGGGGAGGTCGGGGCAAAGAAGACTACGATCTCGACTCATCCCCCGCGATCGCAGCGCCAGAGCTCCCCGCCGAAATCTTTGACACGCCAGCGCGAAAAAGTCGAATCCCTGGCGTCAGCATCTTGACGCCTGCTCGTAGAAGAAAGCCGAGTACGGCAAGTAGTGCCGCCAGAGGTAAATCGCAGGAGGTGGCGCGAGGAGTCTGGAGCGATTCTGACGACGATGATGATGGTGAAGAAGCTGTTGGAATGAGTCCACCCAAGACGATGCAGTTTCATGTGCCGCAGGGAAGGTTGATGAGGACGCCTGGTAAGGATCTTCTTCTTCGACGAGTGGAGTTAATCTTGGGATCTGCGGTAAAGGCAGGGCATCCGATGCTGACGTTGGGTAGCGCGGGAGGCCTCCAAACGCATTGTGGACGATTTGCTACTGACAGCTGGAGGAAATGTCACTGATGATTTCGAGGAAGATAGCCCGAGTATGATAACCAGAGGTCGAGAGGAGGAGGATACCTTCTAGATACGAGGGAAGCATCTGGGGTCTTGACTCGTCGGAAATGTGCTGAACTTGTGCACTTATCGAAAAGTCGGAAAGGTCTGTATTGCCTGTGTCGACTACCCCAATATGTGATCCTTGTCTGCCATATACGCGGAGCTTTGCGAATCCAGAGGCTCCGTTGACGAGTATGATCGGCCGTCATCTGATCAGGTATGCTGGAGGCTGCAAGTCATGGTGATCATGATTTGAGTAAGCTAAAAAGTCTCTCCTGGAGCTAACTACAAGCGCAAGATAATATCAACTTCCACCTTTGTCGTGAATATCTATTCCATAACATGCGGTGGTCCGGTTTTATTAGTCAATCCTCCTGTAGCGGTACGCGGAGGAAACTAACAAGTATCATCTCCAAAGGATATCGAAAACTGATGACGACGCCCGCTAAAATTGCTGTGCAACGAAGACGACAAAATGGTATCGTGTCCTTACAATGGGTGGTTTCCTGCGCTGATAGCCCCCTGTCTCCGCAACGGACTGGTGTAGTCCAGTGGTCTCCAATTCGTGAGCAAAACTAGTCCAAACACCCGGCATCTGCCTTCAATCCCACGATTATTTCCAATAACCTCAATTTTGATCTCTAATGTCCTCCTATCGCTTCCTTTGCCGTCCTCTCATTCTCCCCTTCCCTCTCCCATAAAGATAGCTTGACAATTTTCAATCAAGAATTGCACGGCACCATTCTTAGCCTGGGTGTCCTGCATCTCTCTCGCTAGACTCTCTGGTCGCATCACAGTTGGCGCAAACACAACGGCCACATTTGTGCTCGTCATGAGATTCTCACTTTGCTGTTCCACGACCCTCGCTAGATGGAAGACCAACACTTCTAGAGTGTCGCGGTGGTGTGCTGGTAGCTCGTTGATGGCGTTTCTCATAGCGCTCACTCGATAGTTATGATTGTTTGGATTAGCAGGGTGAGCGGGATGCGAGGGGTCAACCTCTTGATGTGGAGACGGTGAGGTTTCAAGTAATTTGTCGTAGACTTCGTACGTAATGAGAGGGGTCGGGAGTTTACGAAAATACTGTTTCAATGTGCTGGTCACGGCATTGATGTCGAGGTCCGGATCCGAAACGTCATAGTCATTATTGCGCTCAAATCCTTCCTTGATAGTCTGGATCTGCGAATTGCCGCCAGATTTACGGTAGATGCCTTCGATATCCATGCCTATAATGGATTCGATTAGCAAAAATATCAGGCTGTGAAAAAAGGTTGTGGTACCTCTGGCGTCCACTTCCTGGATACAGCGCATTACGATACCTGGGATATTGACCCGTTCGAACTCTGCACGATGTTCAAGCTCAGACCCGAATAAGGCTGCGAATGTTAGCACTTCGACCTCTGATACGGTACATGAACAGAGGCTCACCAGGACCACCATCGGAGTTGACCGCAGGCAAGCTACCGTTGGGCGAGTTCTTCCACTGCTGAGGCCTTTGTTTTGGGTTGCCGAAGAAACCCCCGAGCCCTTGACGTGTCTCCTGACTTTGATTCCGAGGAAGGCTGCTGGCAGGGTAATCTTGCTGTTGCATCTGCCCATAAGGCATACCCTCGATGTACTGGCCCTCTCTTTGATTCTTGTTGCCATCGTTGAAGGCTGCTTTGAGACCCTTGGTAACTCCTTTAGCAACATTATGACCTCCCTTCTTCCAATTAAACTTTTTAGGCTGCGCTTTGCGAATGTTGACTACCTGCGGGGCTGTCAAAAACGTTGCAGGCTCACCCTCCTGTTCTTGAACCACAGTGCTACCAGTCAGGTTGCTGTCCGTCAGCGAAGGTCGTGGGTCGTGAGTATCCATCGAGGCGTTGAATCTCTCTTTATGATTTTGGGTATAGATACCAAGTCCATTTGGTGGAGGTCGTACGATGTCCAAAGCCGGCCCAGCGTTCGCTCTGTAAAGCTCTTGAATTTGGTGGACAAGCTGATTGTTGAGATCTGCCAGTTGAGCATTCTTCAAAGATAGCTGCTCGAACTCCCGGAAGCTTTTGTCTTTGAGCTGTGTGAGACTAGAAACCTCCTCTATAATCTCGTTTCGATGCTGAGTGAGATCCTCTATCTGAGGAGTAAATGATTCTTTGAGCTTCTGGAGGCTTTCCGCAAATTCTCGTAACACAGCGCTGCTCAGTTTGCCGACGTCCAGGGGTTCTCCGCTCTTCTTTGCGGCCGCAATATGTTCGGTCAGGACTTCCAGCTCTCTGACTACGATCTCTTTTTGAGTGTCAAGCACAACCATTGTGGAGCGTTTCTCACGCAGCTCCGTGTTCATCTGCTTTATGTTAGTCTTTGCCTCGAGCGCCGCCTCTAGTTCAGCGAGCCTTTGCTCCTGTTCCAGCGTCCTCTGCCGCTCTCGGCGAAGCTCATTCTTGAACCATGTAAGGCCCTCCTTGTTTTCCGGCGATAAAGTTATCGGGCTACTGATCCCCTGTGCAAGAGCGGGGCTGTGTGAGCCTGAAGAGATCAAGGGTGATTTGGGCCATCTTTGTTCCTTGGAAAGACGCATACCCCTATCGCTATAACTTCTAGCGTGGCGGACTGAATGCGACACACGATGCAGAAAGCCGCCTTGATCTTGCGGGCCTTCATCGCCAGCAATTCGAGCAGCATCTTCGTCCATACTAAATTCGGAGGGGTTGGGATGTCGTGGAATTTTGGGCGATGCTGGCTGTTCGCCATTGCGAGTAGAGTCAGACTTGACTGTGCTGACTGACTCGTTTTTTACCTTAGAAGCGGTCGTTGGTGGATTTGGAGGTACTCTAGGCGCCACGAATGATTCGCTCGAGGAGCCGCCTTGAATTGCAAGGCGTTCACGTGCGCGTAGTGGAGGTGGCGGCGGCACCGCATCACTGAAGCTCCCAATGGATGGGGAATCTTGACCTCTGGAGAGACCCTTGTTCGCACTTGCATTTGCAAGAGCAGCAGCTTGAGTTGTCGTTGTAGGTGGTGCAGATGCTGGTGTATTGAATTCGTTCTCGGACACTGAAATGATGTGTCCAAATTTGCTGGCAGGCCCTACATCTAGCTCTCTTCTCGCAATGGGTTGTCTGCCTTTGGCTAACGAGTCACCTCTTTCCGGGAGTGTCTTCAGCTGTGTACTGAGAGGCGAGGAGTGGGAAGTCGGCGAGTCTATTAATGCCAGACTCACTGGAACATGAGTATCTCGAGGTGAACCACTGAGGATGGTCTCCGAGTGTGAGGAGCTGGGAGACTCGTGGGATGGAAGAGTGACTTGTTGTTCCGTCACCTGCGTGGTTGCAGATGAAGGTGCCGATCTTGGTTTCGAAGCTGGAAATGAGGTGTCCACCGAGGGTGCTATGGGATCTGACTTTGAGTTCCTCTTCTTCTTTGGTGCCTCCTGGAGCATGAATTTACCGACTTGATTCTCGCCATTGCGGCGAGACCGTGATTCGCTTGTAGACGCATCTTGATGGTTCTCCTGTGCCACAGAATTGATGGAAATGCTCCCTGGCTCCTTTTTTTTGCGAAGATGATCTGAAGATTCGGAAGATATTTGGCGACCTCTCTCCTGATATTGATGTGCTATATGTGGACTGTTGGGCTGAGATGAATGTCTAGAATCGGCCGGCGAATCCGGCAAAACCCCAGCGTCTCTATTCTCCTTGTCTGATTCAATCGGCACTTTACGTGAAGCTGAGTTGATGGCATTGAAATAATCACGCGCATTCGGCCTACTTTCTCCCTGTCTCGAACTCGAAATCGTCGGATCCGTGTTGTTATCGCGCCTAGCTAAAGGAGACGGTCCAGGGGCGGGGTTCGGGTCGAGGGCCATTGGGATGAAGAAGCCCTCACCATTTGACCGTTCAGATCTTTGCGAATGTGCGGAGTTTCTGTTCTTTTGGTAGGTGGAGGAGGGTAGGATCAGGTTTTCTATTCAAATCAATCTCTGGACACTTGCCAAGTGTAATATAGGCGCCCGTACCTTTGTGTTCTTCTTCAACAGTCAGAGGTGACCGCTTGTCACTTTTCGAAGACAAGGATCTCAAGTTTGGCGGCCGTTTCGGCGGGCCTCGGGGTCCCTCGCCTGGTGTTCCCGCCTCAGATCTGGATCTCGAGTTCGAAGGTCGTTTGTGTGAGTGAGGTGGTAGCTCCGTGGGTGTCTCGGAGTATGTTTCTGATGGAGGACTTTCAGCTTCGGGTGAGAAGGCGCTCGAGTTGACGGCACTTGGTGGTAATGAGGGCAGCGATTTATCCAGCAGCATTGTGCTATTTGGAGGCGGTTGAACATGTTTATGTCGGTTCACGCCGCTCTTCTGGGATTTTTTCCTCCGTCTCTGCATCAACGACTCATGGCACTCCATACAGAAGATCCCCTGCGAAGTCCGGGCATATTTGAGATTCTCGATTTTCTTCTTGCAATTCCGACATTTGAAGCAGGTTGCGCAGAAAGCCTGGTCGCCCGTGAGGATTGCCAGGTCCTCGATCTTATTACCACAGACACTACAGCTATAGGTACAATTATTGCAGATGAGCGACCCATCACCGAGAAGGAGGAGGTTTGCATCAGAGTCGAGGATGGTCCCGCAGGTATTGCACCGGAAACAGTCTATATGCCATCGATTACCCGCTGGGAGCCAGTCAGTATATCGGTCTCGCAGTGTTACCATTATTCAGGTTGGGCATACCGAGTTCGAAAGCCTTTCCTTCCTCGAGGATCTGGTAGGTACACATCATTAGCATTGAGGCCTGGATCAGGAGGCGGCATAGCTGCAAGGCAGCACGGCGGCGTAGGACAGCGTACCTCTCCGCATCCTTTACACGGGTATGCAGCTTCTTCCTGCTCCATGGGAGACTCTGGAAATCCAACGGCCGTATCCATAGCGTCAGCTCGCGGGTTGCCAGAACCCACGACTGTAGTGGCAATCGACGACAGACGTCAGGGCCAGCGTATCGATAGGGCGTTTGAGCTTCTCCGCCGACTAGCCTGCTCTATTCATGGAACACAGGCCAGGCCTGCCCACATTACCCAACTGAAAGAGGCCTCCTAGCGAACAAGCAGGCCTTTGCAGTAGTCGTGAAGGCTCGCAATTCCGGCCGTCTGGTAACCTTAATCGAGAGCCGATGTGGAATGATGCGCAATGCGTCGGATCGGCGTTGGACGACAGGTACAAGTGCAGACGAAAGCCGCGGGCGACAAGCGGAGAGAAATGAGTGGATGGCCTAAGCTCTGACCAAGAGCGCGCAGAATGGAGGACCTCAAGACCCCAAATAGTAACCAGTCAGGCGGTGGATTACCCACACTCGCCCTACCAATAGAGAGGTTTAAGAAAGATGAAGGTACAATGATGGCGATGTGTAGAGGGAGGGTGAGTGGATAGGTTGTGGTATGGAATTATCAGTTTCCCACCAACGCCTTGGCAGAAGGGTGTTTCAGAAGGATGGAGAGTATCGACAGGCGGGGCTTTTGTCCTCCTACCGACATCAGCCCATCACCGATGAGCCAGCCAAGGGTAAGTTTTCCTCCAGTGTCAGGCACTGAACGCTGTCAGGGCGTTTTGAGGAGATGCGGTCCAGGGTGACGATCCCTGGCTCTAGCTTTATCGAGCCTTACATGCGCTAGTTCTACGTCGTAGTCCTACTCCGTACTGTGAGAAGAAATCAAGCAGCCAGCGTAAAATGCATCCGATCCTGTATGGGATGGAAAGGTATACATGTTCTAGCCTTGATGGCTGTGTACGTGGTACTCGTACAGTTCAGCAGCTGACCGTTGGTGCTAGGATATACGCCTTCACCGCCGAGAGGGCCAATATGCTGCGCAGCCTTGTGAAACAGCACTTCGAACACCCAACTCATATGTCGGCGTCCTGATGCACAACATGATTGCTCCACCGAGATTACGAATCGACACAAGAGTGAGGAGACTGTCAGACTGAGCAAGCCACTGTTCCACACTCCAGTCTTCCACAATTGACGACCATCGCATCATAGGCCAGTCAGTGCCATCAAAAGCGGGTCTGAGGGCGATCGTTTCATTGTTGGATCTGATACAAATCCGCATCCTATACGGAGTATTCTCAGGGGTCCAGACGCCACCACGGCCACCAACCCAGGACAGCCTGGTCACTTTCCTTAGTCAGCGTGACGCGGGGTGGCCAGTGGGGTTGGAGCGAGCCAAGCCCTATCCCAAGAACCCCGACCCCCAAACCTAAGTCAATTGGACTGCCTGTGAGCGGACATATCCCTCCCATCTCCAACCAACTCGGCAGCTTCTTCTTTCTCATCCTTCTATCCTCAGCCTCAATTTCAATCTCGGGCCTTGGTTCGATCCTGCACGACCTGGGTCAAGCGTGCGAGCCTGCGAGATTTCACGCCTACAGAGAATGTGAGAATCGTTCAATGATCAGTGAACACTCTCCCAACGTCGAACTCGCCTTGTCTAGTTGCGATAATCGATACCGAAGACTGAAACCGTATGCATGAAAGGATCCCGGAACGCTGCATCATTCTCTCAACCATCCCCGCAAGCAGTCCTCGAATCGTGGGCGAACTATCTGCTTGGATGAGACAGCCAGTGCTACCTAAGAGGGCGGGGAGCGCGCTTGCCTTGTAGAAGTTGAACATTGCAGCACTCTTCAATGATGGCCTTTTTGATGGCACCGATTGTGGAAGATCTTGGAAAGCTTCGAGTGTCGGACTAGGCTCGCTCAGAACGAAACGGTCGGCAATGTAGGACATCTTTCCAGCGCAACAACTCACGAATGAGATAGAATGGATAATACGAGAGAACATCCGCTTACAAAACTTCAAATCCGACAATCCCATGTATGCCTTGTATCAAAGGTGTTTTTGATTGAGCGGGGTGTTAGAAACATAGAAGAGACTGAAAATTGCAAACCCCGTGATTCCATGGTAGGTTGTCAACGATTTCGTTGCCTTGCTTTGTGCGCCGACGTCGTCTTGGAGCCCAAGTGCAAGTCAAAGACCTCGTGTTAAGGTACAGGGAAGCTATCGAGAGAGCGGCTGGTCCATGGCAAAGCACCCTTACTACATGACCTCATGAACGCGACAATAAGAAATTACACCAACGACGCGCCCCTTTGGCTCTCCAGCATCTATATCAGGCACTCTACTCCTTAGCTTGGGCCAGCCATACACAGGATTGTATCAATCAAATTTCCCACTGTGTCTCTTCCCCCAAATACAAAGCGATTAAACCTAGGAAGCATAAAGTACGAATGGAGGAATGCCTGAACCGCGGTGCACTATCTTTCGACCCGAACTAACTATAGACACTTTGAAAACTAGGCTATTTTCTGCAATCGAGCGAAGCCTAAGACGTGTGGTGTACTGTACAACTCATGCCAAGTCGGACTCCGGTATATTCAGATGGAAACGGCCTCATGGCGAAAGACAACACTATTGTACAAACCATAGTTATCTTACAGACACAAGGCCACGCTCGCTTCTAGTGCGCAAGATTTTCATCTCGACTTTCTGTCTGGCTGATGATCATGTGCCCCCTGACTCAAAGATCGTACTTCAACATTGAAGTAGCTATGCAGCCCTTCAGCTTCCTGGGAAAGACGTCGGTGTGGGCATGAACTCCAAGACCAGCCTACCCTGATATTGACGAACAGGAGCTTAATTGTAAGCAGTTTGT
>JAABUW010007477.1_pt1 | contig 13148 bp, 12 predicted proteins | sample 5560081 | NCBI WGS metagenome assembly JAABUW01 (sample SAMN10711882, study PRJNA513363) | rock metagenome | isolation source: Antarctica rocks | place: Antarctica: Victoria Land, Knobhead sud
GTCGTTGAAGTCGCGCTCGGAGCTCGGCATAATTACGAGGTAATCTATTGCGACCTTCTCCGCTTGTAGCTGAGCGACTGAACAAGGAGCGGCGACCATCGGCGGTCCTAAGTGTGGCATTGTTCTGGTCATCGGTCTCGACCATGTTGTGGTTCTCATTGGCCCTCGCCTGGGGTATGTTCAGACCAAGCTCGGCAAGATCACGCTGTAATGTAGCGTGAACCTCTCTGCTTAGCCATGAGCGATTGAGATAATGTTGGTAGTCATCGGCAGTGTCAAGTCTGACGTTGTTCTCGTTATCAGCCTCGACTCTGTTGTGGTTCTCGCCATTGGCCCTCGCCTGCGGTATGTTGTGGGAGGCGTTACTACTATCAGCGTGATATGCTCCGAAACCAACCCCCGCTTGTCGTTGCCGTTGCGCCCGGGACTCGGCCCGAGTGCGACGTAGCTCGTTGCGATTCTCTTCGGTTAGACCAGATATGCGTTCGAGGACTCGGTCGAAGCCCTCAGGGGTGTCGAGTCGTGGAAATTGGTGATTTTCTGGTAGCCTGAAGCTAGGAGCTTCGTCCTCTTCCTCGCGCTGTTGAAAAAACGCAAGGCCATAGTTGTGACCTAGCTCATAAATGCTGTCGTCACGGGGTTGTATTGGGAGATCCGAAGGGTTTGGAAACCTATCTTTCATTTCCTGAGTCTGTCGAGCAAACCAGTCCGAGTATTGTTGGCGCAATATGCGGGTCGCGTTCTCGCTGAGACCGCTGAAAAGGCCAAGGGTTGTGGATGGAGGCGGTAGTCTTGCGGCCACACTCGCAGGTATTCCACCAAGTTGATCCAGAAATTCAGTGATATCATCATCGGGCGGAATAAAGGGGGTCCGCGAGTTGGCATACTCGGCCAGAAAGTCGGTTATATCCGAGTCGGGTGTATCGTTCTTTACGAATAATTCTGTACGGCATTTTGGACATGTGTTTTGGCCCGCTTCAAGTTCTGACAACCACCCATCCAGACATTTTCGATCGAAGACGTGGCGACAAGGCAATTGGACTGCGTCTTCTGTCTTGGGCCCGAACTCTGCCCTGCAAATAATGCATTCTTGGTCGCTGCTAGCATCCTTCAACTCTTCTGAAGGGAGCCTGACAAGTTCGGCCACGAACCGTGAGCCGGCGAGATTTCTGAGGTCGGACATGTTCGAAACGCTGATGAGGATTTGTTGGTTTTGGTGTCTGAGATTTTCCCGTGTTTGAGAGAGTCGAAGATGTTGACGATGGGAGAAAGGAATGTTCAGACTCAGAATTGGGGTATTTATGAATGCTCTATCGACGTTGCAACAATGAGTATTGTTCGATTCCTTCACAATGAATCGAATTTCCTAGTATGAAACCTTTGCCTTATCACTGATTCGAACAATGATCTACAGATGTTTTACGAACATTCCTTTTATTCTATGACGACCCTAGTCCTAGCCTGATGATCGCAGTAACTATCATCGTTCTCAGATAAAGCCACAACCTCGAGCTCATCATCAAGCAGAAACAACGCTCCAGCTCTTTTCGACACACCCAAACTTCAAACCCCCAACCTCGAAAACACCACACCACGTCCCCGCAGTCCCAATCAAAACAACCCCACCACTCTCACCCCAACCTACAACCCAGCACCCAAACCCATCACAAACAAACAACGCAATTTCTCCCGACCCCCTCACCATGACAGCTGCTACCTCCACAACGCCCGTAAAGCGCACCTACCTTCCCCCCCCCTAACCCAGTCCCCTTTTTAATACCACGACACACCCCTTTTCGCTCGAACGATGCACCACCCAGCAGATAGGCCGCACACGAGAGGATCGAGGCTGGCGATGGGGAGGTGAGGGATGGATGGGTTGCTGGTTTGGAGTTTGGACGGCGTAGGCGAAGGTGAAGATGATGTGGGTGAGTGGTTAGGGGGGGGGGGGGGAGTTGTGTACAGAGAGGTAGCTTTTGTGGAGAGGGGCTTGAGATTAAGTCGGTGCAGGCTCATTGTGAGATAATCTGTGTTTTTCGCGAGGAAATCGCCAACATGACTTTCCCCTCATTCCAACCCCTTCCACGCAGTCTCTTAAAATCTGGTTTTCCAGCTGCCCATGCACATATCTACAGTAAAACCATATACGAGGCCTCACCGTCAAGAGCGATATGTAATACCTTTTTCTTGCCTTCTCCAAAAGAGAGAAAGAACGAGCCTAGATTTTCTGAGGGCTTTGTGCGAAAGGGGGGATATAGTAACGGGGAGCGAATTTCCGTTTTACTGTGTGTATGTAATACAGTAAGTAGCACATGGTCAGTGGCATTGGCGATCGATTGTCTCTTCAGCCAGTCGAGTCTGAAATGAAATGAAATGAAATGCTTCATAGTGCTAATTTTCATGAAGCTGGTCGTCGGTCGATATATGATTGATGGGAGTCGGTGTTTACCAAATTCCCATTTCTGACGAATGTAACCTACTGTACCACAGGCTGAAACTTCTTTTGTATACAGTAGTTTATTTCTTCGTTTATTTAATCTCTTCCCACCCTTCGCCCTCTTGAGCTGTGAGCTCTTGCTGCGTACCTACGTAAACCGGCGAACTTCGCGGGCTGCGGGAATCATTCTTCTCAATACGATCCGTCGGTTCTGACACGCACAACTCCCGAGTGTGTCCGACCGCTTGATGGAACAAACCGCCTTGTTGGTTGAGAGTCTGAAGGGCAAGATTCCTAAGCGATGGTTTAATGCCCTTGTCATCAGAACAACGCCGATATCCATAGGCTACGCCCCCACACAGATCGGAATACATTCAGTACGTTGACTCGACTCTCAGGGAGATAATCGAACGTGCCACCCACACCTAGAACTTAATGTGATAAAGGGAATTTAGTCATTCCTAACAGCGAGAGGGAGTGTCTTGAGCACTTATCGAGGCACAGCATCAGAGAACGAACGTGTCGAGCGTTGGGGGGGGCGATCTTCTATTTTCTTCATCCTTGTCTTTGTACCTCTTATGACAGCCAGGGACTGACATGTTTGAATATGCCGTAGAGATTCGTGAAGGCAGTTATTTTAAAAATTTGAGAAATTCGGACTGATGAAGAATGTGATGCCCGCGAAAGCGGAAATAGAATACAGAAGGCATTTTCTTCTAAATCCCTTGCAGAGCTCATGGTGTGACTCAAGAAGATGATATCTGTGCGATTCTCCACTTTGGTCCTGGTAACTCTGGTGAACCTAAAGGGTCGACCATCTTGGAATGCCTGACGGGACCTCTACAGGCTTGAATGGATGCATGGCGACGTGACATGTCTATACCAGGAATAGAAGGAATTGTGGGACTTGCTGTGCTGATGGAGATCTACCCACAAGAATGCAGATTCTTGGGAAAGTAGAAAGGTAGGGAAAGCTGACTGCCGTCTGAGCTTTGACTGGCTTTCGGTGTCGTTTCTAGAGACGTGTCCGAGGAGGGTGCACTGTCCTGGGTGGCGCAAGCCTCGAGCACCATCGGCAAGACATGATACGACAGTGATGACAACGAAGTAGGAATTTGTCTCCATAGTAGTCACAAAGCCGACAGTTGCCTAGGCCTTCTGCTCTGACGACGCTCTCGAAGAGATATTCCCACTGACCGTGATCGCAATCTTGCTGTACTAGGGCACGGACTTCCTCAAGCTGTACAGCTCGCGGACGAGCGTCTGGAGGTTGGCCCAAACGCGTACGATTTACTGCCCGTCTATCGGTAACTCTGTTGGTATGGGCCAAAAGCCGTTCCTCGTCCCAAAACGCGCACTTGTCCAAACATTCATGCCACTTAAGCCCACATAAATAGCAAAAGGAAGCCTTGCATAGACAACTGCGGATGCCAAGTCAGTTGCCTATTCATGGATCAATCTAGATCATGTACTTACATCATATGGTAGCAACCAGTGTTCAACTCTACTAGGTTCCCGCAACGAAAGCAGGATTGCCAGCCCTCTTTCTTCGCCATTCCCATGATCAGCGCCCGCTCCTCGTCAGCGACACATTCTTCATCCTCGTGCCAACCCATCCTGCACTTGTTGCATGTGTTTCGCTTACAAGCAAGACAATGTCCCTTGTCGCCGACAATGTTTTGTGTCGATATACCAACGAGACAGCCGGGCTCGGCACAAATTAGTGGACAGGCTGCTGCAAGTGAGATTTTCTCCTGCATTTTGAATCGACTTGCAAGGTCGAGGGATATGTAGGGCTCGACGACTTCTAGGGTTATCTGGTGGTTACAGCAAACAGGCGGAAATGTTGAGCCAGGATCCAACGCGGCATCGACCCAAGAAATTACACACTCCTTGCAGTAACAGTGCTTGCAATTTTCTAAGCTAAGATGAGTGCCTGGGTCTGGTTCGCCGCACGAGATACAGGCGATCTGCTCCTCGTTCACTCGCTCATCCAACGTTGAAGACCTCACGCGTTTGTTTGAGGTTACACTGTTTTGGGCCTCTTCCCCATTTCCGAGGCTCAAGACAACGGATGTTGCAAGGGAGGAAGCTTCGACTTGGCCGTGCGGGCTGGGAGAACGCTTTCTCTTCGAGCTCAAAACAGGCAGGGTATTGATTATTTCGACTTTTGGTCTCTTTGAGCGGCCTTCGTCGTCTTCAGCCACAGAAAGTTCTCGTTCCCTCTTTATTCCCCTAATTTCTCCGACATCGCGAGCTTTATCGACCGAGGTCGCTGTAGTCGGTGAGCTTGAAAGCACTGGCTCTGTGCGATTGAACCGCGCCAAATTTGAAGGCTCAGCGTCATCCAAATCTATTTTTGGGTAGGATGCAGCAGGTCCTTTGGGCTGAGCAACACCGGCAAGCCGCTGAGCTAACAGTTGGTCGTTTGCTGCAACTTTTTCGTCTTCGCAGGCGTCGGCTAGAATTTGATCATCGCTCTGGACAGCATTTGCGAAACTGCGAGCCATGCGGGCATCCCCAAGAAAAGTTAGATGCCGCATCAAATTCTCTTGGTACGTCTGCATGGCCATTCTTTGGTCTGAAATCTCGCCTTCTTCATCGTTTGTGTTCTCCTGATCAAGAAGAGCTTGGACGTCCTGTAGCTGTAGCGCTATTGCCTTTCCCTCGGATGCTTGATCCATGTTGTAGGCACGTTGTTAGAGGGTAATTCAGACTCTGGACGGTAATGATAGGCTTGGACCTGCGCAGTCCAACCACGAGGATTAAAAATTATCGTGATAGTGGTTTGACAAATCTTGCTAGAAATACTGCTCTGTCTTATGTCGTGTGAAGTAGTATAAGATAAAAGTAGTGTTAGACAATTGCAGAGCAAAATGGTGCACTGAGGGCAATAGATAGTGTCGATTCTGCGATTCTAGTGGGCCTGACCAATACTCTCGTCGAGCAATGTTTGCTTAAGGTACAGTAGTTCGATAATGTGGTGGTGATTCAGATGAAGATGGAAAGGTAGAAAAGGGCCGTAGAATCTCTTTGAGTGGATCGCGGAAAAGTGAGGTTTTGCCATACCTCACTTTCAATGAAGCTTTAGAGTGAACACAGACCAATGCAAGTGAGCAGACACCTCATCATTCATGGGCTAGCACCTAATCTTGCTTGATCATCGCTATGTTACGGTAAGTACCTCCATAATTTAATACCTAAGATATGCAGATTTGTGTTATTGCTCGTCTGGCTGAACCGACGCTATTGAGACCTCAATGCACTTATAGTGAATTGATGCTTATCTTTGTCTTTGCGGTTGAGACTCGTACTCAGCAATTAACTACCAAGTTCGACGCGGCTATAACGGCATATACTGACAGATGTTTACTCGATATTTGGACAATGTGTGCCACTACTTGGGAGGCCGAAGACGACTTCGCTGTGTTTGCTACCAGTGGGTTTAGTATGTAGCCTAGAGAACTCGTGGCTTGTGTCACCAGAAAGACCGTCTCGAGATCAGAGATAGCCATGAGCGGAATTCGGAATGATCGGCGTCGCTGCCACTGAAAACACACTCGCACATTGCGAGTCGCTTAACCTAGACCCATCTTGATATCATCGCCAACATTCCAGTCGCGGTCACGGTCCGGATATAGTGGCATCTGATGACCCAGTTCGTCGTCACTACGGAGCACAGAACCCGAAGAATTTGCGCTGCTTTTTGCGCTGCTCTGCGTGCTCTCTCTTCTATTCCTCAAGAAACCCCGTTTCTTGACCTGACTGCTAGTTGCATCGTCGTTATCTTGCATCACTTGAGAATAGTCAGGCGGTGGGTCTTTGAAACTCTGGTCAGACGACGAGGGGACAAGCGTTGCTACTGAAGAACTCGGTTCAGGGTTTGAAGCTATCTCCACTAGCTCAGCGTCTCTATACCATTTCCGACGGCGAGTATAGCGACCCCAGCCATCTCGGCCACGACGACCATCATTCCACTAAATCCCAGTTAGTACGACAATGGAACATGCATTTACATATTACCTTGTTATCATAGTATATCCAGCCGTCTTCATTGGCATCTACCTTGCTCTTCCCAGCACCCTCGACTTTCCATTCGTTTCCTTCTACCCATCGCCACTGAGCATTACCATGGTCAACATCCGGTAGCTGAAAGTCATCTTTGGGGTCTGACGGATTCAAATGCTCGTCGGTCCAAGGTGCTCGTTCGTTGAACATCAAAGAATAAGTCCAACCAAGCCCAAGCCAACGTCGTTGATTCTCATACACTACGAACGTGAAACGTACACCAGCTGACTCAGGTCCTTGTTGAACTAATGAATTAGCAACAGCATGTTGGTTCTTACTTCGAGGCGGAAGCGGCGGTGGTTCGTTTGGGCGACCGGGGAGCGGTGGTGCACCTGCAGCGCTATTGATGAAGCTCAAACCAGTCACCACTGATACAATACGTCGAGTAGTCTTAGAACGCCAAAAAATCGCACGAGAAACCCGAGCTGGTCTTGAATGCCAAGTTAGCATCAAGGTGCCGATTGCAAGAGCCACTCGCCGAGTAGTGATAATGCGTGGGGGCGAGATTGTCATAACAATCCATATCGGCGTAACAAGCAGAATCCGGATGAACAGGGTCGTAAGAGCTGGCCTAGTAGTAGCCGATGTCGCGGTTCGCTGCGTTGAAAGAAAGTCTGTCATGTGCAGACAAGGCTCGAGGAGTACATTGCATCGAGTCGTAAAGACGGTTAGAGTTTCTACAATCTCATCCAAGCTTTTCTGATGTTTCATACTGCCCTCTGACGGCTCTTTTTTATGCCCCTTCTGCTTTTCACCAGTCCAGCCGGTCGATGAGAGGGGAGAGAACCTGCGTGTGTACATGCCCAGTATAATGCCTATAACCATCACGACCGGCCCAGTCCATCTAACTACGGCATCTCCGTAGAGTATTACAGCCCAAAAGCCTGCCACGACTAGGAAGCTATCCCAAGGATCTCCGCTTGTCCATGATATCAGACCCGCCGCTTTGTTCAAAGGTAGGATGAATGGATGCGAGAAAGCTAGAGCTCTGGTGATTGGCGGGGGCGTCGCTACAAGCAATGGCGATTTCTGATGAACGAGTATGGTGGATCTTTGTCTTGTAGCAGGCGAGATCTGTGACGATGACGGCGAGAAAGCCGCAGTTGTTGGAGGATTTGGATCTCTATTCGCACCAGAGCTGAGAGTGCCATTCTCCGAGACCTTTGCCGGTGAAGGAGCCATCGCCTCTATCCAAGGTGTATCTGAAATTGATTGTAAGCCACTACTGCCTGGAGTATATATCATGAACAAACAATGCTACGTACCAAACGCAGCCATGCAACGGGCCAGAAATCAGCGATGCCTGCTCAGACCTGTTTGCTACCATGTTGATAACCGGTGGTAGGCTTGTGGTATAGCTCTGCTGCCTATCGAATGTGCCTCTGAGCTCTTCCCGAAGGATGTCGCGAGATGTTGGCATGTGAAGCTGGAACGGTGAAGTCATCGGCGCCAATTCCCGGTGAGCCGCCTGGCCGCCTCGGCTACGGAACTTCTTCCGGGCCGACTGTTGTTCCAGAACTACCAAGTAAGTTGGGGCGGGCCTAAGAATTTTGGCATCTACAACGCCTCTCGATCAGCTCACCCTGTCGTCTTGGATACTGGTGTCAGAAAGCTTCCTATATGGTGAGCATTATGCATCAACAACCAACTAGTGATTTCAGAAACTAATATATTGGAAGGCGCACCGTATCATAACCCAGGTCGTCATCATAGGATCACGAGTGCTTGGTCGCGCTTTTGCAGAAGCTTATAAACAAGCCTCAGCAACTCAAAAATATGCTGCTCAATCGGTAAGAAATGCTCCCGAAGCAGCAGCCAACTATGCCTCGAGCGGCCTTACCCTCGGTGAGGCATGCAAAATCCTTAATGTCAAACCACCACAGGGAGGCAAGGCGAATATGGAGGCCGTGATGGAAAGGTTCAAAAGGTTATTTGACGTCAACGAGCCGAAAAACGGTGGAAGCTTCTATCTACAGAGCAAGGTCTTACGCGCACGGGAGAGAATCGAAAGGGAGGTCAGGGAGGCGGCCGAGAGGGCGGAGGAAGAGGCGGAGCTGAAAGAGGGGTGGAAGGTTTTCAAGGATTGATGACCACACCAGGGGGGCCTTGTCACGAATGAGAGGCCCAAGGAGCGAACTTTTTGCTCGCTCATGAAGACCACACACTACCTGCACCTTTGCCCGCATACCGAATTTTCGACTTCACCTTTGGCATTGCATTAGCCCGGCGTTCTGCATCCTTCCACTCGTAACAGCACCGGAGTATGGTTCAAAGTAGTGGTCGTCATGTTCTGCTTTTCTACGAAGGCGCAGCTCCTATACGTTTGGACTGGCCAAAGGACTGCTATTGTTTCACAACGGTATGGCGATCTCTTTTGGCCACAGGCACTCTCTGGTCAGAGCCTGCGGGCGAGGCAAATGTATTGTAGATCTAGCAGCACTCCCTACTGCTGGCGGGTTATCCGAGGTGTTTTCGGCGCAGCCCAATGCTTCCGGCACTCATCACATTACTATGCCCGACCTATGCTAAAACAACTAAAATACCCATCCGATCACGTGTTTCTTAAACAAACTCACCTTAGGTTATTAAGTTTCGACTTGTTGTTCCTTCTTCTTATCAGGCTTCAAGGTAAAGTGGTTAGATTTTGGATTGCTATCATGGAAAGATACGAGGCATTTTCATTCCATCTGGATGTAGTATGCGACCAGGGTATCGACATGCCAGCTCTTCCGTAACACAACATGAACTCCCCAAGGCTGCCATCTACCATTTCTTGCTCAACGGTCAAGATAGAGTTGGGTCACGCAGTCGCATCATTGGCCCTCCTAATCCAATCGTGCGAACCCGGAACCAAGATGGTTTGCAGATTAGGGCAGATTAGAAGTGCGTGATGGCGCTAGACGGAAGACCACAGCCCGCATCGCTGACATGTATCTCGACATTCCTCCGTTCCGCAGTCTCGCTCTCTCTTGCTTTCTACCTCTATCCCCGTTGGCCCAAATTTGACTCTCTAGCATGTAAATACATCCGGTTGCTTACGATATGGGCTCTCTACAGCACAGGGCTAAGCCAAGCGTGCCAATGGCAGCAAATCTGCGCGTCATAGACGATGGCACCATCCTGTCCAGACACACACCCTAATGAATTTATTTAAAATGCCTCTTGTATGTATGCACCCCACACTCGATTATCCAAGCAGGCGCCGATAAGCAATACACAGCCTCCATTCATCTCGGCTTCGGACAGTAGGGACATTCCTTGGAGCAGGCAGTAAATAGTACATATTAACGCTACTCCAGCCCAAAGTACCGCCATCGATTCTCGTCTTTGCATACCTACAGCGCATAGTAGCTCTGTCTTGATCCTCCCGCTTCCATCGACCGTCCGCCCGCTGTCCCCCGTCTCATCATGTCCTCAGCAACACTCGAATTGTCCACGCTCCTCCCTCCGCTCATCCTGGGCACCGCCACCTTCAACTCTCAATATAACCCCGACCCCTATCTATTGCCGACCACAAACATAGTCCACCGCGCCCTCTCCCTTGGTGTCCGGGCTTTCGACACATCTCCTTACTACGGCCCAGCCGAAGACCTGCTTGGAAAAGCTCTTGATACCGCATTTGTACACGACAACTTTCCCCGCCGCGACTATTTCCTCCTTTCAAAAGTTGGCCGAATCGGAGGCGCCGAGTTCGATTACTCCGCGGCGTGGGTACGGCATAGCATACAACGGAGTCTCGATCGCCTCCGAACAAGCTACCTAGACGTTGTTTATTGCCACGATGTCGAATTCGTTTCCCCAGAGGAGGTTCTCGAGGCTGTCACTGAGCTACGTAGACTCCGGGATCAGTCGGGTGTAGTCAAGTATATCGGAATCTCTGGATACCGGGTCACTACGCTTTGCGAGCAGGCAGAGATGATCCTTGAGAAGACTGGAAAGCCTTTGGATGCCGTTATGTCTTATGCGAACTTTACTCTCCAAAATACGAGACTCAGCTCAGTGGCTTTGAAACGGCTGAGAGCAGCTGGCGTTGATGTTGTGCCCAACGCCTCTGTCCTTGGCATGGGCCTATTGCGCCGCACGGGTGTTCCGATCGGCGGTCAGGGTGATTTCCACCCCTCACCAACTGAGCTACGTGGTGCCATCAAGAAAGCAAGCGACTGGTGCGATTCACAGAATGATCGGATCGAAAAGGTCGCAATCCGATTTGCCTTGGAAACCTGGATGCGACAGGGTGAGAGCGTTGGCTCGAAAGGAGACCCAGCTTCAGGGATCCCCTGGGTGAGGGAGACGATTGAACAAATAGGAGGTACAAAGCTGGGCGTGAGTGTCATGGGTGTCAGCAACGTAGAGGAGTTGGACGAGACGATGCGTGTCTGGAGGAGCATACTTGATGGTCTTGAGAATGGAGAGCAGACCGCGGTTGAGTCCGGCAGAGGCACTGGAGACCATCTGTGGAGCCTCTCCCGGCAGAAGAAAGTTGCGAAGCTCGCGCGTGGTATACGGCAGGTTCTTGGTAAATGGGTTGACTACACCTGGACAAGTCCTCCGCCAGGTTTTGTCAACCAGAGAAAAGCTTTGACCGCTGCTTCCGAGCAGCTGCTTACCCCGGCAGCCTCGCCGCCTCAGGTCGCTTTCAGAGAGTGCCCTGACGATACAGCTGAGATCGAAAGCAGCAATCTGATTTAGCATCAATATTTTGCGTCTTGTGCGTTGTCGATGGACTCATGTCTGCTGTCGTTTAAAGTTCTCAACCTTGACTACCTAGCTGCATGTCGGCTGTGTTTCCTTTACTCCTGGATACCCATTTGGGCTATAGATTTAGGGTGATATAGATGGATAATCTCAAGCTTGATCTTTCTTGAGCCTACGAGTACGCTGGTTCAACCACTTCGGCTGAGTTCTTGAAAAGGTCATTTTGCGTTCCGTTGCTGGCTTTTGTTTTCCCTCACGCTAGGAGGTTTATTCTTCCATTCGAGGATCAACATAGACCTGACATGACCTGTGCATGTTCCCGATTTCTTACCGCTCTATCGCTCAAGGTCGAGCTACAAAAAACAACCCATGCATCAGACGTCTGTAGTATGATCCACTTCACCTATCGTCAAATTGGGATTGGATTGCCACATGTTCGCTTGTTGGCGCTGCTCTTCCATGGCTTAGCAGTCCTTGGGAGAAATCCACGTTCACCTCAGAATGCAGTAACGGTGTTGGTGGGAACACCTGAATCTTTGCCTAGCTTGCGCAGATGGGTGTGACCACTTGATAAATTGACATTTCTCCAACGCCACAGTACATTCGAGGTTGATGAGATACTCTAGCGGAGATGGATCAGGAGCGATACAAGGTGAGTCTGGCATCATCCGTACAAACTGGCAGACCTTTCGACCTCGGGTATGATTGACATACCCCTCAAAAGCATTGCCTCTGATGAGACCGTCACCCCTTCTCCTTGAAGGTCTGAAGCATGATCAAATGCTTCATCTACTACCAATTACCAGTAGCCGACAATATTGATTCAATCAACAGCCGCAGTCGCTAATTCCTCGGACTACTCGAGGAAAACCTTTCAGGCGCGCACGCTCAGGCCCTAAGGAATATTCGGTAATGTGCAGTATAAACTCAGGAAGGCATAAATCGAGATTTCTGTCTACTCGGTAACATGACCCGCAGATCACGGCTTCAGCAGCAGCGGCTTGTCACTAACGTACTAGATCGAGCAGCCCAACGACTATGTTCAACCATGTGAATGAAATTGCTTTAGTATCTACCCCAAGCCCTTGCGACTATTCGTCGAAAATGTAATGCCGCAACCTCCTAGATTTGGCTTGTTAGAACAAGGATCGGCACATCTGGAGGCATATAGTTGCATCTTAAAATCTGTATGGGAATCTCGAAATCAGCTATATCACTGCACCAGCAGTAGTTCCGGAGGTATCCTCTATTTCCACCAATCTACTGCCCGACTCAGAAAACGCTCTGGCAGCGCTCCTGCTACCTTATTTCAGTCGCAGCCTCGCTCAGATACTAGATTCATCAGTTTGAGTCTCATAACTGCTGAAGAGGCGCTCGACAAGAGCGCAACATCAGGACAGCGTATGAAGACTTCGTTCTTGCATGAAAAGGCACCGCGCAGCAGCTCACTTGCGTGTCTCGTTGACTGAAAAATACTCTTCAGAGGAAGATGATGGCTAGATATCTAACCAAGCTTGTCAACAAGATGCGGAGAAAGACGCTTGATCTCAACACTGTGATCTCTGCAGCCTTTTCAGGCACGGTACTTTCTGTCATCCTTGCGGTGGTAGATCGAATTTCGCATTCAGCTCTTCCATTGACGCTAGCTGTACTTTAAGCCAAAAATGTTAAAATTTAAATACACGACGTAGTAGCCTATTGTTTGTGATCAAGAGCAAGAGATTAGATATGAGAATGGAAAAGAGATGGTTCAAGGCGTTGGATTACTTGGGGAATTTTGAGCGGGCAGAGCTGATTAACGAGATGTTCTCGATGTGAAAAAAGAGGACCAGCTATTGGAAGTTGGGTTGGTTCTTTTCCTAGAATATCGCGCTCGATCTCGAAACTCAGCTTCCATCTCGAAACCCAACCCCATCACATGCACCAGAGTACTCCTATCAATACCGCG
>JAABUW010007478.1_pt1 | contig 13148 bp, 17 predicted proteins | sample 5560081 | NCBI WGS metagenome assembly JAABUW01 (sample SAMN10711882, study PRJNA513363) | rock metagenome | isolation source: Antarctica rocks | place: Antarctica: Victoria Land, Knobhead sud
TGCTTAAGCGTATAGCTCATATTGTTTGATTTATCTACAAGGTATTGGAAAAGATGTAAGTCGTACGAGAATCATCCGCCGAAGCAAGAAGTGGATAGATTTGGCTGCACAAGAGATAGCGACAAAGCAGGCCTGAACGACAAAGAGAATGGAAGAAGCCTTTGGCGCATGCCTTTGTGGTGAGTTGATTGAAATTGACTATAATCCTTGTATTAGCAAAGGCTTTGATGTTCAACGCACGTCTCTTCAGGCCAGCAGGAGCCCTGTCGAATATTTGACCAATTCCACTAATCTATCCGCATGCATGCTACCCCCAAAAACAGCTAAAGCACGCAACTCCTCAACCCCACCACCACCCACGCCTCTACGCTAACACATTAGAATAAAGCACCATCCCCTCCTCATCCGGAATCCTCCATTCCCTAAACCCTCCACACCAAGCCGGCAGACAATAAAGCTGTGGCACTGCACCTGTCCCAGCCCATACCTTCGAAAACAAATCTTGCAAACGCAGGCGCTGAGATTGATAGCTCTCATCTCCGAACTTAATGGCTAGGAGTGGTGGTGCATTCATGTTTGTCTTTTGGCGGAAGTCTTCACGGGTTAGGTTTAGTGCTTGCTGAATTGCCTGTCTGTCTTTTTCGGTTTGAGGGGAGATGGTGCGGTAATCTGTTTGCTCTGTCTCGTCGGTGGCTACCTCTGTTGGACCATCGAGATCGTCAATGGGTATGGGACTGGCAGCTCGCTGGCGTTTCGCTTGGGGTTCATCGGAATCGGATGCGCTGTTGGAACTTTTGAGGACTTCGTCTCGATCGCGCGTGTTGGTCTGTTCTTTCACTAGGATTGGATTGGCGAAAGAACCTCGTACGGGTAGATGAGCACGGCTGGGCTTGTGGCTGAAGAAGGGGTAGGAGTGTGAGGTTTCGTTTGATATGGGAGGTGTGACGTTTGAGCGTTTGTGTTTGGCCTTTGGGATCGGGCTTTGCTCTTCATCACTTGTTTCGTATCCTGAATTCCATGGGGGATAGCTGGCTTTGTAGACTGTTCGGGTTGGAGGATTATGGTCTTCGTTGTCTTCAGAGCCGGCAGATCCTGCGTTTTGGGCAGGCAACCCTGGGAGACTTTGTGGTGATTGGTCCTCATCGACCTCCTCGGCATCGTCTACGGTGGCATCACTATCTTCCCCGTACCCATCGTCTTCCTGCTCGTCAACTCTCATGTCGTTCTTGTTGGCATTCCTGCCTCGATTTGGAGCGGTGCCCACCAGGACCTTCCTCACTTCCTTCTGCTCCGCTTCGTTGAAGTCACGGTGTGATGCCGTAGAGTTGACGAGAGGGTCTTTGCACTCTGCGGGAATCAAGCTGAGGATCTTTGCATTCTTGGCATCACTTCCCGATCGAAGCTTCCATGAGAGAAGACCGGCGTGCATCCGAAAGCGTGTAGCACGCATACCCACTGTTCCGTATCTCGGAGGTCCCTCGTGCCATACGACATGCCCTTGCGCATTCTTCTCGTGGTAGCCGTTCGGCATACGGGCTGTTAGTGGTAGTCAGTACCAACCGTATGTGTCCGGAAATCTTTCACGTACCTATGAGATCATACAGTGTGATATGCTGATTCTGGCGAAAGTAGTTCGTGATATCATACCCGCCGAGATTAGTGCTCAAGCATTTGGGAAGGACCAGCGGGAAGTCACGAATGCCGTGGTTGAAGGCGTCCAGAACGATCAGTCCTCCGTCTTTCAGATAGCCGGTGGGCTTTTGGCCACGATTATCCGTGCTGGTGATTTGAAATAGCAGCGGATCCCGATTCTTGCGATCGGAGCCGTATGGCTGATCTTTGGCGAGAAAGGTCGTGACGTCTGTAGCGTCGTGTCCTTTCTCTTTCGCATGCGCTGTGTTGGTCAGTTCACCTCCTTCAGCCGGCTCGAGAGCGCACTCACTGTACAAGCTAGGAGGAGCTTCTTGGATCAGACGCGGCCTCAAGCTCTCCAGACGTACGGCTGGCTCTACGAGATGTAAGTGACGAACATCAGGCTTGTCAGGATATAGTGGTTTACTCCAAGTGATGTCCATTGGATCTTCGTACTCAAGCCTGCCAGCCTGCGTACGTGTGTGTCCAGGCATTCTGGGTATGTTTGTTATTCTTGCACGAGGAGGATTTCGGGGGTGGACTTGTTGTTGAGCCATCGCGATTTCTCACTTGTCTGAAATTCAATAATGATGCTGTTGTCTTCTGCGAAGTTGTTTTGCGCGTATGAAAGAAGAGCATGATAGTAGTAGGCATGCTGGAGCATTTATAAGGATGAGTGTCGAAGGGACAATCTGTGTTGAATTGTGTTGACACACACACGATAGCGACTAGAACATTCTTTAGAACGTGTCAAACCTGAGCAAAAGCATGTGTTGTTTCCTCGCATGTCTAGCATTTAAAGCAAGCAACGCATAGCCAGTGTTAGCTAGCCCCAAGGAACAGACACAGGACATCCAGTGGCTCCATAGTGTTGAAAGACGGCGGCCCAATGACTCATGCGAGGCGGCTGATAAGCAGTAGGACGCACTTGTGTCTTCCGTACTTAGAATTGAAGCGCAGAGAATTTGCATAATCGTATGGTCGTTCAAGTATATGAAGTGTTACTAGTGCATACCCGGTGGAGACAATCATGACCGTACAGTCGCTCGAGTCCCGCTATACAGGGTCAGCCTGACCATTGCACCTCCCGGCAGAGCTGGACGAAATGCATTACGCGTGTGAGTGTGGTTTTGTCACTTCTCCTATGGGCTGTGCGTGGACCAAAGCATTGCTAAGCTAAAAGCTGTTTGAGGCTGCTGCTAGAAACAGTAGGTACAATGACTGGAAGTCTTGGTATGTGAGACCACATGGCACAAGCCGACCTTCATCGACGAGGTGGTTGAGGTCTTCAACGTCTACTATTATATAGTAACATGGCCTCACGAAAGCGGCCCCCAAAGCGGCCACGCAAGTCGGCCACCAAAGCGGCTTACCAAAGCGGCCACCAAAGCGGCCACCAAAGCGGCCACCTAAGCGGTCGCTTACTAATCCACCACCAAAGCGGCCAAGCAAGTCGGCCTACCAAAGCGGCCACCAAAGCGGCTCACCAGAGCGGCCACCAAAGCGGCCATAGAGTCGGCCACCACCAAAGCGGCTCACCAAAGCGGCCCACCAAAGCGGCCCACCAAAGCGGCCCCAGAGTCGGCCTACTAAAGCGGCCACCTAATTCTGTCGCCCATCAAGTCGCTGTCAGGAACCATCACGTTAGACTATCGCAGGCAGAAAAACCGTACTCGACACGACAGATTTCTCTAAAGGTGGGTCCTGATGACCTGAAGACGCGTTGCTGGCTTCAAAGGCCTGACAGTAGTCATGTTTATGGCCGTTTTTGGGAACATTGGCACTACGGAATTGCTTCGACCGACATTGGAGCGAGATACACTGGATGTCTTCCTCGGGGTCCTGTCTGATCCAGCGCTTGGGTCTGCCATTCTTGTTCTTCCTGGAGGCGCTGCGGATACAGTGGTCACTCAGCTGTGGCGGTCAAGTTCTGCCAATGTAAAGAGATCGAAGGTCAATTACTAGAAAGGTTCAATATCAGTAAGAATTGAATGGATGACTCTGGTACTGGATCGACGCTCGTTCTAGAAAGTTTTATCACAGTCAAGAGCGACAGGACAAGCTGTGTAGGTCACAGTGAACCCCAGGAGCGATTCTGAAAGCCGGATGAACCTGGTTGTTGAGTAGCTCGAAGAAAGTATATGCAAGAAAGACCGCTGTCCACAGGAACTACTGTTGTAAGTTGACGCGTTTCACGCTGCTCGGGATTGTAGTGATCGCTGGAAAGAGATGGAAAGACCACCATGCGCCGTTGTCTGATATCATCCGCAATTTTGTAGGGGAAGAAGGGATGATAGATTCAGAGGAAAGCGAGCTCATTTCGTATCTCCGGACAAAGAGGGACCCGTTGGTCCGTATACCATGTCAATAGCCGTCCATATGTGCTAAGTAAAGTGCGTTTGTTGCTCAACAGCATCCTAACGTAGATGCCTTTTCAGTTGTTTCCAATACGAGAGTCGTGGAGATCATGACCGATATCGCTTGGGAAGTCTGAAGTCGTCCACTGGAAATGGATTCCCCGTTGGCCAGGGACGTCGTTGTCCTGGCTCGTTTGGTGGCTGAAGACGGGCGATAGGAGAGAAAACGCTGGTGTGATTAGCAGGAGACGGATGACCTTAAATTGGATTCATATCTGAAACATATGTTTCGGCGAAGCACATGGGCCTGCTGGTAGGTTCGGAATTGGAGAAAAGGCATTGTAGGTCGGAGGCTATTCACTTGCCTCTGCGACTGCCATGTCATAGGCTGGAACATTCGAGTGAGACGTGTACTGATCAGTAGGATATGACGCATAGGTTTGAGAATAGCTGTTCTCTAGGTGCCCAAAACCTCCAACTCGGCTTGGCTTGCTTATATTAGCGTTGACATGGGCGACTAGTGATGGGTAAAGTTTCCCATCGAAAGCTAGAGTAGCAGGTGACGGCTTTGGCTCGATCACGTTGGAATGTCCCGCAATCCTTGGTGTTGGCATTTCGTCAACGTCAAGTGCGAGGGCAGACCACAGGCATGGATGGTTCAAGCTGGCTCCATGTTCTTGAAAGGCTGGCTGCAGAGTATCTACTCCGATAGGGCATTGTAGAACATCTTTCGCTACTTGCTGACGCTGCTTAAACACAGTGTTTGTGGTCCTCGACTTTCGAGTTCTCCTTGTTGGAGCAACTTCCAGATCACTCGCGGCTGTGTCATACCTTGGTATCTTGGATGGTCGGGGCCCATCTTCCGGGTATGAGTCTGGCGAGGTCTCAATCCGACCCCGTTTGAAGCTTTTTGGTTCGTTGACCTGTTTACCCACTAAGAGACAGCTAAGATTTTCGTTCGCGTAATCACCACCCGTCACTGCTGGTACGAAGAATGATTCCACTTGCGCGGACTGGTGCCCCTCTTGATCGTCAATCTGGTTCGTTTGTTCTTCCCTCGCCCTCGCTTCCTTTTCTCTCTTCGCCTTTCGCCGCCGATTAGGATATCTTCCTACATTCATCGCACGAGATGCCTTCACCTCCTCAGGGTCAAGATCGCCCTTCAATTCCTCCAAAGTTTCAGCTCCCTGGGGTAAAAGACTCTTGATATAATTAGTGATGTTGTCACTCCCAAGTTTTCACTTCAGACTTGGCAATCCCGCCTTTCGACGGAACTTCGTAGCCTTTTCAGTCAAGCTGGCAATTCTCCGCGGCCCCTCGTGGGTTTTCCCCTTGCCATCGGTGTAATTGCTCATGCAGAGAGCTAGAAAGCATCTATCAGCAGGACCATCGGGGTTTCTGGTGCAGACTACTCACCCATGAGATCATATGGCTTGATCGCTAGATCCTTACGGAGGTGATGTTCGACCTCCCAACCCTTCATCTCTGTGCTTAGTGTCGCCGGTAGCTCGGGGAAATTCCGGATCGGGTGGCCATAGGGATCGAGTAGCACTCTCCCAAGGTGTGTCTTCACTCCTTTGGGCTTCTTCTTGTGCTGATCTGCTCTACGCTCGATTTGTTTCAGAGCAGGTGGACGATCATCGAAGTCGCCACCAAAGTCTCTGTCCGCGGGAAGATATGCCGTGACGTTATGGGTTTCTTTGCCAGCTCCGCGGTCGTGTGCTGGCTTTGTTAGATCACTGACTAAGAAGTAGTAAGCAATGGACTCACCATACGCGCCTTGAATCGCGGCATTTGCGATCAGTGTACCTCGGACGTCATTCAAACGGACGGCAGGCTCTGTGGATCATGAGTATGGTTACTTTCATATCGAATTGTTGATGGGGCTAGCACCCACTCCAATCGCCACTGATGGCTTCCTTATACTCGAGATTCCCGCTGGGAAGAGTCCTTGTTTCACCCAGCTTGGGCTTACCAGACTTAATTGGCGGACATGTTAGGTACAATGCGTTAGGCATCATGGATGAACCAATGACTCGATACAAGTCAAAGAGGCTTCTAGTCTACGCCGGGTATTAGTCTTAGTTATACAGGTACAAGATGGCGTTGCAAGATATACAACGCTTGCAGGTGATAGAGAGAAGGTATGAACTATTACTGGGTCAAGAAGGATAGGTTTCTGAGAACTTACTTGAAAGGTATCGCTGGTATCTGGTGCAGATAATCCCTTGGATGTACTCGCGCGGAGGATGATGATGTTCAATCTTTGATGAGCAGGATGTAAACAATGGTACCCATTGGAACTCGAAGCAAGGTTCTAGAGTCTGACGTAAGTGATAAAGCTGTCTAAAAGGGGAAAGGGAGAGTAAACAACAATTTACAAGGCCAAGGTGTCAAGTGTTGGTACAGTTCGCGTGGTGCCTCTGACCCTCCAATTCAATACCGCAAAGCTGTCTCCCAGATAGTAAGGGTGTTAAGTGACGGTATTCGCAGTGTTGTTTTCCAAAAAGGGTGATATTGCCAATCCACGCTTGGCTTTTCTTCGGCCAATTTCCATCAAAGCCTACTTCAGCATCACCCCATTCCCTCCGTGATCGCAAGTTTGTAAATATTAGAGCATGGTGAGTGAAGACCAAGCAGACAGTGTAATGTCGTCGTGAGAGCAACTTGGTCACGAATCTTAGTCCTCCAGATGGATCCTTCTCTTCTTCAGATTATGCGGCCGCTATCAAGTCAGGCAGGGACTTCTGAGAGGTGACGGCTATGCTGTGGTGGCTCCCTTCTTCATTGTCCGCGATGGCGCCATGGCCTGTCAGAATTTGCGGTATAGGTTGAAGTGGGCTGGTAAAGTGCTCTCCATCTTCCTCGATGATGCCGGTCTGGCTAAATCTGTTCGTATATCAAGCACCGCATCCACATCGTTTAGCCATGAGGCCCGGCCCTCAACGACAGGCCTTTGAGACGGTTCAATAGAGACATCTGACCAAGCAGTAAGGGAGCACTAAGAGAGCCATCAAGGGAGTCTGTTCTATCTTCTTGTATGTCTGATACACCAAGTTCAATTAAAGTCTGTTCAGATTCTAAGCTTCATATCCCATCATATCGTTCACTACTTCAACATCTCTATGCTGGTCTAATCTTCCTTCCAATTCTTTGGCCCAAAGGATGGAAAGCATGAGGATCTCGCAGGAATAGTCTCTTGAGTGGGAGATACTGTCGATTGAATCGTATCGGTACACCGTGGGACGGAAAGTTGCCTACGTGGGTTCGGTGCTTTGAGATTGCGTTTATCATCAGGAACGTCTAATTGGCCTCTCATCTTCCAATCGTCCTGGTGAAATCCTTCGTTATAGTATGTGTATAACTGGGAAAACGTGCAAATTGGGTAGTTCGACTGCCCATAAGAAAACCCCAGAGAATAGTAAATTCGACTAGAGAAAGCCTTTTGGGGTTGAAATGCTTTGAGTTTTCGGATCTCTATAGCAGATACCGTCTATTAGCGTCGCTCTTAGATAAAGGGTATTTCGGATGTGTTTAAGAGCATTCACTAACCACTGAGAGCATCCACTAATCACTGACAGCATTCACTAACCACTGAGAGCATTCACCGACGCCTCCATGAATTTGCTTGAGTTGCTCGATTCCGTGCTGAAGTCTGGGTGACAGTAACTGTTGGGACTACTACCACTATAACAACCACGAGCACGATCACTCCGACCAGGATTTTGCGGGCCCTAGGAGAAAAGGATGTCCACCAGGTTGTACTGCCGTTGTTGTTGACCATACCTCCCGTCGCCCGATTGTCTTCTGGCCCGTTATGGACAAAGCCATTTTCAGTCGCGCTATTAGAATTATAGGAAGCCATAGTGGCGTCTTATCTCGATGTTGCACTGCGATTGAATAATGATTTGAAAGCTCTGAGATGGGTTGAATGATCAGGCCTTTGGTGGGAGACGGGGTCAGCTTAGGGCCGGGAATGAGAGTCTAATCAAAATTTGGAAAGGCTGAGCTTTGGTACTTGGGGAGGAGGAAGGCAGGAGTGATGTGAGAACCAGGCAAATAGTAAGATCGGAATTGGCTACCAACCCAGGGAATTCGACATTCTTAAGATTCTAGCTCTCGTCAGCTTGCTTAGCTTCTGAAAAATTCTTCAATCGTGGTGGCTGTCTCCTGTGGCTCTGTCGAGGATACCTCGAAGCAATGTACGCTCCCTCCAATCGCTTTCCACATATGCTGCGGGAACAATGTATCAACAGACCGTTCGACGCCCGAATTTCTACGTTCCTCGCCGCTTCCTACCCACCTATCGGGGCTGATGTGCAGGATGGAGGGGTAAGGACTTTTTTAATTGGCTGACGCTGGGCCTCAGGGTATGCGACCTGCACCACGGATTAAAGCAGGCTGAGGGCCGAGAACGCAAGAACGCTGCCACACAGGAGAGAACAAGGCTGACTGCTAGTTTTAAGTTTAGGCATCAATTGTGGTCGATGGCGGGGCGTTTTCATACCTTGATGTAGAGAGGGTCCCATCCTTCTGTCTTTTAAGGATGTCTGGTTTCGAAGTTATTGGTGTTGTTGCTAGCGCGTCCCAGATCATTAAATACACTGCTGAAATCATTGACTATATTCGGAGTGTCTTTGATTTTGTAACGGGAACGTCTTGTCAATTTGAGCAGCATCGAGAGCACCTTGAGGCACTAATCTCAACCGTGAAAACTATTCGCCAAACTCCCTTACTTCAGACAAGCCTCGTTCGAGATCATCTGGAAGTCCTCTTAAGACAATCGAAGACTCTAGGGCAAGTTCTAAGACGCTATACGGTGAATCTCCCGCGGAAGTCGTTTAGAAGAATTTGGACGGCACTGTTTGTGCACAAAGCAGAAGGGCAAATACTCAGAGGCCTTGCTTCTCTAGAGAGGGATAAAAGCAATTTATTACTTTGCCTCACAAGCTCTTACGGCATTGTTTTGCATGAGATAAAAGAGAGGATAGATTCTAACCTGATGGCATCCAAAGACGATATGAGCGCTAACAAGCAGCGGGGACCAGGTTCGTTGAAGATCCTTTACACTATGTTCACCCCAAACAAGCGCTAATCTGTCTTTAGAGGACTCTGGGCTTCAGTCAGGGAGACCGGCAAAACCCGAGCCAAGACAAGTTCTTTATGAAGGAAATGGGACCCTCAGACTTGAAGAACATGTTACCCTAAAGATGACTTCCCCAGATTCGACCTCACCTCAGAACGCAAAAGTATCAATCGAATCCAGCCACCCTTCAACTGTTGGAAATACTTTCCTTCAGAACAGCGCGCGAGATTCTGGCAGTGTAATCAACCGAACAGGTAATTTCGAAAACCAAGGCAAAAGACGTGACTTCTTCGGAGGGAACGGCGCAAGTGGCCAAGGTTCAACAGTTATGAATGGGCCATTGAATGCGGAGGAGTTCAAGACGGTCTTCGATCGGAGCCGGAAACCCTAGTCCTCGCCAGTAATCCCATTCTGGTCACACGTTTTGGAGGATGACTAGAAGGGATTTGCGATGGCGATAAAAGATATAGTACACTGGAGGCTGAACATTATCTCCAGCAAACATCGTTGTTAACAGCATTGGATTCAACACGCGACTTGGTATTAAATTGAGGTTACTATATAGACTTGGGGGTTAGCCTTGGACTTGTCTTGAAAATTGTGGAAGAGTTAAAAAGTGCGCTTAGAGTCGTGTTGGGCTTTCACCGCAATTGACGAACAACAGGCCTTCTGCGTTCTGTTAGCTTTGAGTTCTGATACATGTGAACCTCTCGCTAAATGGCCCTCTTGGAGACTTTGTACACCTGCCACGTCACGCTATTCCATGGTATGCTATCCACGTAGATTAGTTTCGATCATTCCAATATAGTAATCACCTGGCTAGGTAGAGCATAAGGATAATGTCGTGGTCGTCAAGGCAGCATCTTACCGTATGTGCTTGCTCTGCTCTGAGCTTCAATGTCCGATAGTGTAGACGATGATGTGGAATATAGAACTAAGTGCTCTTTTGCTGTTGATACTTGGTGGGCGACTTACTTGCTGATTTGGCGGGCGACGTATTTGGGTGGGCGACTTGGTGGGCGACAATTAGGTGGGCGACATCATTTGGTGGGCGACGGCTTGGTGGGCGGCGGCTTGGTGGGCGACAGTTTGATGGGCGATAACTTGTGTGGGCGACGGCTTTGGGTGGGCGACAAATATGGTGGGCGACGGCTTAGTGGGCAGCGGCTTGGTAGGCGATAATTTGGTGGGCGACAAATTGGGTGGGCGATTGCTTTGGTGGGCGACAATTAGGTAGGCGACATCATTTGGTGGGCGACTTGGTGGGCGACGGCTTGGTGGGCGATAGTTTAGGTGAGCGACAATTACGTGGGCGACAGTTTCGTGGGCGACAGTTTGGTAGGCGATAATTTGGTAAGCGACAATCAGGTGGGCGACAATTGGGTGGGCGACCGACAACTTGGTGGGCGACAACTTAGGATAGTTTGGGTGGGTGACTGCTTGGTGGGCGACGGTTTGGTGGGCAACGGCTTGGTGGGCGACAACTTATAATTTGGTGGGCGACAGTTTAGTGGGCGACCGCTTGACAATTTGGGTGGGCGAGCGATAAATTTGGGTGGGCGACGGCTTAGTGGGCGACAATTAGGTGGGCGACAGAGCGCCCACCCGATTGTCGCCCACCTAATTGTCGCCCACCCAGTTATCGCCCACCAAAGCAGTCGCCCACCCAAATCGTCGCCCACCTAAATCGTCGCCCACGTAATTGTCGCCCACCAAGTCGCCCACCCAACTTGTCGCCCATGGGCGTAAGGCTCTGGAATTACTACGGCTATAGTGGTTCACGATCTCAATCTGATACATCCAGCTATTCAGAGACCGAAACAGCTGCTGAGATCCCTTTCATCTAAGCAATATGGCCAATTGGTGACGACCCTGAATACAAGAGATTCGAAGAAATCATCTGAAACCCATGAAGTATACGTAATCGTCGCTTCGTCAAACATAATCCATCACTTTGCATGTACACCGCAGTTCAATAACACTGGCCTCTTGCTGCACACACTTCAGTGACTACAAGAAAAAGTAAACAATTCCCTCTTGACCGGAAACACCTCCTCTTCCACATCATGATCATACAACGCCTTCCACGTCTCCTCCAACTCCTTCGGCAACTCATAAGCCATCTTCTCATTCCTCAAAACCAAGCGTAACAAATGTCTTTTGCGTCCTTCGGCTTCGTTGTCAACGAAAGCATCACGCGCATGCAGCATGCTTAGATTGTTGAAGAAAATCATATCCCCGGGCTGGAGCTGGATCTCGATGGCACGCTTCGCGGCGAGATGGTGTAACGCGTCCAGTGCTTGCTTCTGGCTTTTGGTGAGAGGTGGAAGAGAGGAAGGACGAGGGGCAGATGGCGTGCCTGTAATGCGGGAGCGGGAGCAATTGATGAGGGTGCGGCCGGAGCTATGTTGGGGGAAGACGATGGGACGGGCATCGAAAGGGTTATGTGGGGATGGACTGCAGTCTTAAATCAGCGCTTCCAAAGCAATGCGGTAGCAGTACGGCGTTGCTCTGCTACTGATTGAAAGCACAACTCGGTTTTGTACCTGACCATAGTCCAATGATCCGTCAAAACCTTGGCAAGCCCAGGCTTCAAGGCTAGCAAATCGCCGTAGACGGCAGTCGAATCCGCTAGATAGAAGCTACCACCAGACATGCTTGTGGATAGTGCGTACAGAGATACAATATCTCCATTGTCGGTATGGAAAGGCTGAGAGAGTCGTTATCAACTATGCCAAGCCACAAGGACCGCGGAGCCTTACTATCTCTCGAGCTTGATTAGGTGGTCCATGATACTGGCTCGATCCCCTGGGAGAGGCGATCATTGCAGTGATGTGGTCTTAATAATATCAGGAACCTATACTGTTCCTTCACAAGTCTTCTGACTCACGGATAGCGGTGTTGTCTCCTCCTTCCCGACCAGTCAAACCTCGTTGGCTGCCAATATGGCTCGCAATTCCAGCATGAATGATGACATTCTCAACATCTGTATACAAGGCAGGATCCAATCCACAAAGAACCATGAATTGTTGATCGCCATAGACTGCATTCAGAACGTCTTTCAACTTCGACCTCAATGGGGCCGTTAGGGGAAATGTCTTGGTGTTGATTGCGTCGAGTGGGAGGTCCAGTACTATCAACAATTACCAGGGATGTGAAGCAAACCTAGATGCAACGAGGCTTACGCTGGAAGGATCTGACGCTCTGTCCGATCGCTTGAACTTCCATAGAAGATAGGCGCCAGAAATATGAAGACTGTGGCGTCAATGCGCTGCCGATCACGGAGGCATTAGACAGGTGTGAGCTCAATGCTGAAACTCGATTAACGAATGCTTTTAGATTTCTGTAGCGCACGCGGCGTTGCGATTGCGTCCCAAAATCGACCCCGGAAGGACTATATCCCGACGCGTCATGGACGTCGATAAATGCGTGGGTTTCCATCATGGCTCAAAGCGATATATCTTCCTCTCTTTACGCTGCACGTCAACATAGACGCTGGGGCTGCCATCCATGCCGTGATATTGAGGAGATAAAGGGGGAAAACGCCCTTGTGCCCCCAGAGCCGCATTCTGCAAGCTGGCGCTGGTTCTGAGCAGCTTACTCCTTGGATGTTGCCACCGGCCTAATCCGGGGCCAGAACAGCTGTCCCCGCCTTACTGCATCTTTAGCATATGTAGATTTCGGGCCATTGGTGTAGAGATGTGTCGATCTTTTCCTCCTCCAACTAGGTGCTTGCGAGTAGCAGACTCATGCACGAGTGTGAGGGGCCACTTGAGTGTCATTGGTCAATGAGAGCCTCTCGCGCGTCTTCAAAGATACGTCCATTTTGAAGATGTGATTGAGGTGCAGGTTGCCGCTACTCCGACGTGCATTAACGAATCGCAACAAGTGGTGGCGCAATGGATTAGATTCGATTCGATCCCAGGAAGAGGGCCGATATCCAAACAAGAGGTGTATGTAGGGAACCTGTCGCTCGCTTGCGCAGTTCTTCCACTAGATGGCTCGGTCAGCAGATCCTCGAGACTAATGGCAAAGGAGCATACCTCGGGAAGTCGCCAATATCTTCAGCGTCG
>JAABUW010007479.1_pt1 | contig 13148 bp, 19 predicted proteins | sample 5560081 | NCBI WGS metagenome assembly JAABUW01 (sample SAMN10711882, study PRJNA513363) | rock metagenome | isolation source: Antarctica rocks | place: Antarctica: Victoria Land, Knobhead sud
TGGGTGGGGTGGAGCTGCCCCAGGACCACACACAAAGGGGGGGCGAGCCCCTGTGACCTCAGCGAACCGCACAGGTGCATGTCAGGAGCCCGCGGGCCCGCGGGAGCGCGCACCACAAAAGCACAAGCGATCAGTCCGTAGGGCCAATGCCAAGAAAACCTGAAATACACCACAAATCAAAACCACAACCTGCAACAAAAACCAAAACCCACACCAGCTGCCAGGCGCCGCCTGCCGATCGAACGGCCGCCTCCGGCTGCAGCGGGCATGATTCACGCAAAAATAATTCGGCGGCCGCTGCGCGAAGCAATTTCGCGCGGGTTTTCAGCACTGCGCGAAATCCGCGCGAAAGGTGGATAATAATTCCATCAGTGCTGCGCGAAACGGCCGGATATTCGAAAATTACAGTCATTTGAACTGTAAATAAAGAAACGCGCCCGTCTCCGCTGCAAACGAGCCCAGCAACGTCATTGAGAAGCCTCACTGCCCTCTTTACGCAGTTCAGACACTATGTGGAGCTTTGTGACACGGATCTCGGCCGAGCAGAGGCAGGCAAATCTTGCATGCCAGGAAAGTTCGAGTTTGTAAAGCCTCGCAGAAACATCGAATCAACTGCTCATCCATGAAGCTCACCGCACAAACGGTCAAGCAGTGCATTTGCTGCTGGTTTCGCATGATTTGCGCATGATTTGCCGCTGATGCGAGCCGGCGGAAAAATTGGCGGGCAGCTGCGCGGAAGCTGCGAAAATTGGCCTCAGGGCGCGCGAAAGCTGCGCGAATCGCTTAAATTATTTCCATTTTCGCCGCTGCGCGAATCGTGCCCGTGAGTACGGTACTGTGAAAAAGATGGCACGAGCATGACGAACACCTGGGCCGCCTTGAGGCTTTGTGCGACGAACTGTAGCTTGGCGACGACTCCATAGCACATTACAATGAGACATCGTGGCAGGCAGTACTCGTATGTCACTGAAGTGATGACGACATGACTTCAAGGCACTCACACATGTGATCAGCTGCCTACACTCAAAGGTGGGATTGCGCACTGCAGGAAACCCTAGGAAACCCTTTCCTCTGAACTCACATCGTACCACCACATTGCACAGCATGATGCTAAAGCACCATCTGTCTGTCACCCGGAACGATCAGTGACGACCAAAATACAAAAGATGCAAGGGCAATATCCAGGTTTGCCTCTGACCGAACGCTGAAGTGCTGCCGCTGAGACCATATTCCATCCATAAGCTCAAGTCGAAATCTGAGCTGACTCAGATCCAAGTGTCCAGCCGCTCGCTCAGCGGGCTGCACTGCTGCACATCCACCTCTAGGCGATCGAGCACGGCAGCGCGCCTATAGGCGCGCTAGCTAGCGCCACTTCTACTGGCGGGCCGCCCAATCCGTGGCGGGCATGCATGCCGTTCAACATCCCTGCCCAGGAGGCGGCACCCGCCGCGTCCATGACCTGGGCCCCGACTAGCGCCAGGTCCTGCAGCGCCGGCATACGGGCGAAGACGCTCAAACTCTGAGACAGCGCCTCCGCTGTCGGCTCCTCCCGGTACCCGCACCCGCTGACGTCCAGGCTCTTGCACGCCGCCAGCTGCGCCCAGGCCTCAGGCACAATGGCCCCCGCGTTGCCGGGGAAGAGTTTCGGATTGTCTCGCAGGTCCAACACTTCTACATGTGCGGTGGCCCGAATGTCCCGCAGCACTTCCGTCGTCAGCGCACAGTCCACCAGGTGCAGGCTGCGCAGGCGGCGGCAGGCCGCCACTGCCGCGAGCAGCCGCGGCATCCTCTGCGGCAGCCACTCTGCCTGCCGGATGGCGAAATGCTGCAGCGCAGGCATGCCCTCCAGCTGGCGGAGCTGTGGGCGGCTGACGTCGCTGCGGGTGCTGTCATCGCCGGAAGACCTGCCGTCAAAGCCGTGGCCAGGCTTGCCGCTCGAGTGGCGGCCGCTGCGGCACTGACGGCGCTGCACAGGCTGTGCGCCACGAGCCTATCATGGGAGGACCCTCTGCCAGCAGCCAACCTTACCAAGCTGGTGCTTGAGTGCGTTCACCAGGGCAACTGGGCGGGCGGCCAGTTCCCGGCGCCGGCCGGTCGGTCACGCCGGTTCCAGCCAGATCGAGGCTCGTGAGCAATGTCAGCTGCGAGACGCCGCCGCCGATGCACTCGTAGGGATAGGATTTTCGGTTGCTGCGGCAACCGCGCGTGTCGACACTCAGAAGCCGCAGCGCCGGGCAGCGCCGTGCGGCGGCGCTCGCCACACTGAGCGTGTCCACCACATGGCCGTCTAGCTGCTCCTGCATGTCCTTGTTGACGAAACTGGACACCGCCAGGTCCTGCGACAAGACAGACGAGGTGTGGATGGTGTGCTGCCGAAAGTGCAGGGTTCGCACTGTTGAAAAGCCTGCTCCCTCAGAATCTTGCATCACTAACATACAACTGTGTCTGCGTAGGGCAGCACGCAACACTGGTTTCTGAAGGGGCATGCAGCATGCAGAGCGCCGTTTCCAAGTCCCACAGCTGCTGTTGCCGTGCACAGATTCGTTGCGCATGCTGCTTGGTTCCTCAAGCTTGACACTGTGAGGCTGTGACGCCAAGGGATGGCTTCATGCAGGCATGCGCACCCGCACATGCGGCAGGCTGGCGACAAACTTCCTCGAGCGCCGGCATTTACGTGAGCCGCACGCCCAGCAGCACGAGCTGCTGCAGGGTGGCCCCGGACATGGATATGCAGCCGAGCGCCGCGGTGTTGAGGCAGGCGCCTGCGCGGCAGATACAAACTTGCGTACTTGTGCTGAATCGCCAGCAAGATGCCCTCTGGATTCTATTCGTTCGATCTGGGATAGGGGGTGCCGGCAAGGCTGTTGGCTAAATGTGTGCACGGACAGATTATGATGTGCTGGAGAGTGCAACACGCCTGGCGCATTGGCAAGAGCCTCTGACATGAACGCTATCTGCCGAGACAGCACCTGCCGCGCTGTCCAGACGAAGCGTCTCCAAGCATGCATGCGGCCCCAGAGCTGCCAGCACCGCCGCGAGCGCCCTGATTCAAGGCTTTCGTCGATGCTCTGCAGCATGACTGCACAAGATCAAGTGTCGCGCCGCCATATCAGGATCCAAAGGATTGCGCCACGCCCTGTTGCGCCATGGAATTTTCAAGCATGCGCACCGAGACAGTCAGCCTGGCGCTGAGCTGCAGCCGGCGCAGGAGAGCGCTGTGCCGCCACAGCCAGTGGCGCAGGGACTGAAAATCTGCCATGTTGATCCCCCAGTCCTGCCCTGGATCCCCGCGCCTCACGCCGGCGCGGTGCTCGCAAAGGACGGCCGTGTCTGGGCTCCCAAACAGGCTCCCCCATGATCGGCTGATGGAAGACGCGACCACTCTGCAGGCGCCACAGTCACAAGAGACTCAGACTTCCGAGGCACAGCCACAGTTGCACAGCCATAGGTGCACAGAGCACGGCTTGCAGGAGCAGGCGCACTCTGCAGCAGGCAAAGCTGACCCTACCCCAAAAAACCTGGGCACTTCGCAGTCTTTCTAGCTAATTAAGGAGTGGCTACCTGTAATGTGGCCGAAAAGCTCTATAGGCAGCGACGCAAGGCTGGCATCGCCATGAGCCATCCTGCCGCCTTGCTGTTGCAGCGCAGACGGCGGCTCAGGTCGCCCCGACGAGTATCACTGAAGCGATCTGCTGCGTCTGTGAGGCAAATATTGACGCTTTAAGGTGTGAAGTACAACTCCAGAGCATCTCCTGTCTGACAGCAAGACGCGTTGTCTGACTGCCACTATTTCGGATGCCGCTCATCTGCTTTTTGATCATTCATCACGATTCACCTGTTGTTGTCACGCGCGCTGATGCTGTTGCCTCCTCGCCGGCAACCTGCACGACCATCTGCGGCGCTTCTGTCAATATGTATTGTATCGATTTGACAGCAAGACCAGGACGATGCCAGCGAGATGAATCAAATATCACGCGTGTCAATCTGCACAGCTACGAGGATTGATACGAGGATTGAAGCGTCTAGTTGCAAATGTGACTTGCGCCACCGAGGATCTAAAATGTGCCGCCGCACGGCGGCAATCCGCGACGCTTCTCTTCGAATCTCACCGAAACACACATTTCGCGCCAGGGCAGTGGGAAACGTGCTTGGCATTGCCACATGCAAACATGATCATGGTGTTATGTACCACGATCAGACTAATCGTTCTAAGGCACTGGCTCGCGCGGCACGCCGCGTGCGCTCATCAGCGACATGCTGGCTCCTCACTGAACAGATGTTAGCACAGGTTAAGCCAGGGATATCCCTGGCTACATATAACCCCCAAGACTTTTCGAATCTGATCACAGTGGCGATCCTTCTCCTGCAAGCCCGCGCGCATCATGGTGCTGCCAGGCTGGGGGCTGCGCCAGGGCTGAAGCTAGCTGCAGTTGATGCGGTTGGCGCATCAGCTGCCGCGCTGGCAGCTACGGCAGCAGAATGTCAGCAGGCTGCCAACTGTGGCAGCTGAAGCTGAGCTGAAGCTGCTGCTGCTGCGGCGGCGTCAGCCGCCAGTGCTGGCGGCCGCGGCGGCAGCTTGACGGCGCGCAAGGCCAGGCAGGCAGCTGCGGCAAGACTGCAGCTGTATAGTGCTGATGCGTGGTGGCGTCAGCCGTCACGCTGAAGCGGCCGAGGCAGCTGCGTTGGCCACCGCGCAGTGGGAAGCTGCGGCAGCTTTGCAGTGTGTCAGCAGGCTGACAGCTTTGACAGGGCTGATGTCGCAGCTGCCCGGGGGCGTCGTCAGCCGCCGTGCTGGCAACTGCGGCGGCAGCTTCGTGGTGTGCTCGCAGGCTGGCAGCAGCAGCTGCTGCGGCAGCTGCTGCGGTGGCGCCGGCGACGCCGCCGCGCTTGCAGCTGACTGCGGCGGTAGCTCGGCAGCATGTCAACACGCTCGAAGCAGCGGCATAGCGGAAGCTGCCGCAGCTGCTGCGATGGCGGCGCGGCACCGCCGCGCTAGCAACTGACTGCGGCAGCAGCTCGGCAGCGTGTCAACACGCTTGCAGCAGCGGCAGAGCGGAAGCGCAGCAGCTGCTGCCGCCGCGTGCCAGCACGCTGGCAGCTGCAGCGGCTGCAGCTGTGGCGGTGTTGGCCGCCGCGCTGAAGGCTGGCGCTGCGTCGACACGCTTGCAGCAGCGGCAGAGCGGAAGCGCAGCAGCTGCTGCGGCGGCAGCATGGCAGCGTGCTGGCACGCTGGCAGCTGCAGCGGCTGCAGCTGTGGCGGTGTTGGCCGCCGCGCTGAAGGCTGGCGCCGTGTCGACGTCGGGCAGCGCAGCGGCCGAGGCTGCCGTGCTGGCGGCTGCTGCGACAGGCAACGCCAGGCAGGTCAGTGGATCAGAGGAAGAAGCAGAGGAGGGTGAGCATTGCGGGACGTCGAAGCGTGTGAAGACATGGATATCCTGACGGAAAAATATGCTGCACTACAGTGACATGATCATGCACAAGACTATAGTTGGAAGTGGGACCCAGGCCGTGGGCCCAGGCTCAGAGAGGCCGTGGGCCCAGGCTCAGTAGGCAAAAGTGTATACTTGGAAGTGGGACGGGAATGGCTGAAAACTCACGCTCAGCCCCCACCGAGGCTCAGATGCAGTACCCGAGGTGCAGATGCAGTACCCGATGGCGGACGAGGTGAGCACCCGGCATTTGGCAGGTGCGTTTATCAGTACCACATTGTGTGAGATCTGAGAGAGAGGCAGATCAGATCCTGTCCAGGATCCAGGCTATGCGCGTCTCTCATTCAGCTGTCCAATCTGGGCTCCAGGGCGAACGTGCTCGCCTTGTTGCTGACACAGTATGGCATGCCTAGCGCAGGGCATACATTTCGCTGCCTTAGTCGCGGCGTGTCGTCAGATGCTGTGTCTCGCAGTGGTCACGCGTGTAGATATGTTTGTATATAGGAACGTCCGCCTCTTTATACCCCTGCAGTGTCACCTCTTCGATGCGCTGCGCGAGTCGCACGATCTGGAGGACAGCCGAGCAGGGTGCCTGTTGCTGAGATAGAGTCCTCCAGCAGCAGACAAAGTCGGCGGAAACCTTCAGTTCAGCTGAGATCTGCATGGAGCATGGCGCCCCTCAACCCTGCAGCTGGGAGCGCAACAGCCAGGGCGAGCTGCTCAGTGCCGCCATTGCACTGTTTCAAGTATCGTCGGCATGTGATTACAAGACGTGACACCAAAGCAAGGCTTGCTCATAGCATTCCTACGCGTATCAGTGAGATCGAGGGGCCGCGCTGCTCAAAACACACAAGGCGACAGCTTGGCAGGCGATAGCGACGCAAAGGTGTTATAAGTCAGTCAAGACAAAAGTCGCCTCAGCTGTGCGCATGGCATGCACATGCCATGTCTCACACCATTACGTCGTGGTGGGGGTGTTTGCCGGAGCAGCTGCCGACGCAGCCACTGCCGATTCCCGTCGCAGCCAGGTTCGAAAACTTCGCGTTGGCCAGCAGCGGCGCTTGCCGGTACCGGGCAGCCCAGCTCCGCCACGGACACCTTGCGCAGCAGCTTGTGCAGGCTACTGCGCGCATACCTGTGCACATCAGAAGACCGACTGAGGAGCGGCTGGGAAGGATGAACACCTTTTAAGATGCGCTTGCAGGACCCGGACCGACCAATGCTTGCTGCGGCCTAGCATGATGCAGCATCCCTGCTGCATCTTCGCCTCTACCCAAATTGTGCGCAAACCCTACTCATTAGTTCTTTTTACTCAAAACGCATTCAGCTGTACGCAAAATATGCTATGTCCATTGCCGCCCTCAAACCATACACATATTTCTCTACTAATCTCTCCACTTGTGTCTCTACTTATGCGCATCCTGTATTCAGATCATGTACACAGCGTGTGCAATTGGGGACGAAATGCGTATGATTCCACTTTGTGCGAGATGTCGTTATCATAGTGGCGGCAGACATCTGACCGGTCGAGCAAGCCGTTTGCAGCTTCCGCCAGAAACAGCGCGTCCGTCAGTGGTTTTTGCTGCGGCCACCGCAGATAGTCTGTAGTGCTATCAGCGGGGAAGGCGCCAGAATGGAGGCGCCGTGGAGAGTTTCAGACGCCCGAACTCGCGTTGTTTACTCAGCCAGATCTGCATTTGTGCTGTCCAAGGGACCCATTCTGTTGCTGCCCGCTAGATTAACTGTCGGCGGACGTGGCTTCATCTGCCTGCCGGACATCCAGAACGCAGAACGAGTGTTGGCGGGAAAAAGAACAAGATTGCAGATTGCCTCTAGAACACCTGGCTGCCTGCCGCCGTCACAGCCAGCAAACCACACTTTTGACCAGAGCAGCAGCAGCGATGAATCTGGTTAAGACTAGGGAAGAGGGCGTGGGAGCCGTGGAGCAGGCGTTGCATGCCTCGCGCCCGGGTTGCAGCCGTCCTTCGGAGCTGCGCGACGATGAGACGTGTGACCTGGCAGGGGTGGTCATGTTGCGCCTGTCGGTGGACAGCGAGGGCCAGGGGCCCGGCCTCTTCGACCTGGCGGGCCCCAAGATCCTCAGTCAGCTGGAGGAGCTTTCTAAGCCGATCGAGGAGGATGGACTGGGCCTGCCTACCATCCTGGAGGACAGCTTCGGAAATTTTGACCCGCACGATTCGACGTGAGTGCCTTTGCCTGTCATTGGCGATGCCGTATAAACCGCCATAGTTTGTGCATCTGCTGCCGTTGCTCAGAGTTCGCAGCTCTCCAAGGATGCTTGCTACAGCGTGTCACGTCCTGGAACACTGTCGCCAGACGTCGCTATGCCAAGTGTACACGCCTTCTGCTCCGAGCCAGACGAAGAGCAGATTTGAGACAAACCTGATGCATTGCTTGGACGGTCTCAGCGTCGCAAAACGAGCCTGGAAGTGGAATGCACAGTGGTTTGTCAATAACGCTCCAGACATATTGCTGGAGGACAGCTCTGCGGCGTGCCGCAGGCAAGGCGATGATTTGGTAGCTGGTATCCTGTTGTTGATTGAGCGGCTGCTCCATCTGAGGTCCAAAGTTACCATGTGCCGTAGTGGGCGGTGGCGCAACGGCATCCTGAAGACGGCCGGCTGGCCGCTGGCGTCGCTCGCCAAGCTGCCAGAGGTGATGGCCGGTGTACTGCGTGGCGTCGTGGAGGAGGTCGCTGGCGAGGCCGTGGCGTCCTTCTTCGAGTGGCTCGCGAGCGGAGACCGCACCTTCGCCAACCAGACCGCCATGTGCCAGACCGGCGTGCGCATCTTGTTGCAACCTTCACGCTTGAGTGCAAAGTGTTGTGCAGCACCTCATGAACATCGTGACATCACCGTCTCCTTTAGCTCGAGGTGCGCTCCTTTGCCCAGAAGGCTGTTTCTCACGATGTTTCTCATAAGCTGAGGCCTGGGCGTCTTGCTCCCTACTTTCCGCCTGGCATGTACCTGGTGTCTGGCTGCAGGACTCGCTCTCTCGTCACGCACCTTGTCACCTGCAAGGTCGAGGATATCTCAGCCACAATTTTGTTCTGGGAGAGACCATGCAGAGGGCCATACTTTGCTGTCTGATGACCCATCCCTAGGGTTTCAAGCACTGCAGGGCGCCGTCATCTTGCAGAGGAAGGCACTCCCGCCGCGACCGGTGCATGGTTGCTTAAACCCTACCAAATTTGCTTAAACCCTACCAAATTTGCTGCATACAGTGTACCTGTCTTCTGACTACTGCAGGAAGCTGACATGTCATCTTGCTGCAAACAGGAAGATGATCGATTCCCGCTATTCCGCTGCGGCTGGTGCATGGCTGACATCCCGCTCGGAGTCGTGGAGATCTGTTGTCACTTGACCTGCTCCTGATTTATGTCTACCGCAGGACTCCGTCATCATGCACATGGTGCTGTGCAAGGTCGAGGACATCACCGCCGCCGCCAACTACGCTGCTGACATCATGTTCCGCGTCAAGGAGACCAAGGGTGCCCCAACGCAAGACCTGGCGGGCCTGCAGGCGGAGGCGTGGAAGGAGGAGCGCCGCCATGGCCTGGATGAGACACAGACTCCAGCCTTCGGTGACTCCCACCAGTGCCTGAAAACCTGTTTGGACTCTGAAAGCGCTGCACTGGCCATGTTCTGACACCCATCAATTTGGCACACATTCCCCCATGGGGCGTCACCCTGGCCAGGGTGATGCCTCCAGTCTCGGTAAATACGGCAGTGTGCCGGCTGGAAGTGGATCTCTTACGTTGACAAGGCCTGTGCGGGCAGCATCATGTGGAGGTGACGCATCACCTCCAATCCGCACAGGCGAATCAATGTACAGCTTCACGACCGTCGAGGACATCCGGCGGCTGCTGGACCGGCTGCGACCCGGGCTTGCGGCCAGGCTGGAGGACGTCTTTCAGCGCCTCGGCCGCGACTTCAAGCCCGACACCTTCTCCCCAGTCCTGAAGGCGCTGCTAGCTGGCCTCTTCATGGGCGATGGACACAACCGGGCTACGAAGCGCGGCGCTCACATCACATTCCAGGTACGATGCCTCTGGGAGTACTGATACCACCATCACATATGGGGTGTACACCTGCTTGCTCTTTTTTGGGATGTGTCCTCGGCTCAGCCCCAGAGCGACTGCGTTTCACGAGGCAGATCACGTCGCAACTTCACGCGCGGCGTTCACATGTGGTACCCAAGTTGTCGTCAAGGTCCCTTTACACTCAGGGTCTATCCCGCACCAGCTTTCGTTTTCGGATCCTTCTTCGAACTGCAGGCCGGTGACCTGGCGGCGCTGTTCCAACTGGCCATGATGATGGGCGGGCTGCATCGCGACGGAGGTCCCAGGTGCTTGTCCTCGAGAGTCTTTCCTCGTCTCCTCGTCTTGATTGCAGGAACCAGTTTCCTGGCTTCCTCGTGTTGACTGCGCATCACGAATATCTGCGCCGCCGGGATACACTGCGACGGTTCCTTGCATCTTGTCTTCGTGTGCCCAGGGCCGCACTGAGTCGAGGCATTTATACAACGTGCCCAGAATCGGTCTGCGCATCCGCTGCAACAGCGGCCCCGCGACGCCGACGCAGCTCGCGCACATGGTCACGGCGTGCACTCTGGAGGTCACCAGCTCCGAGTTCAGTGCCCTCCTGCAGCAGCTGGGCATTCCGTGGGGCAAGAAGTCGGACAGCATATCCGCCGCTGACATGGCGCGCATGAGGCGAGTTCACTTTCGTGGCTCGGTGCAAGTTCACGTCTGCTACGCCATATGCTGCACCTGTAGAAGCAGCATCACACTCTGTGCTGTTTCACGACAGGCAGGACCTCTTGATTGGCGCCAGATCTAGGCAGAGATCATTTCCACGACGACCTTGTGCATTGGCGTCGTTGTTTTTGCGTCGCAGTGCCGCTGAGATTGATCCAGCGCCGTGACCAGAGCATTGGCGGCAACACAGATGCTGGCAAATAGAGTGCGGGATCGAGTCTTGAAGATTTTCGGACCGATGTTGTTGGCTCTTCTTCCTGTGCAGAGCGATACTGGGCGACAGCCTGATGTCGGTCGTGCTCGTTGGCCTGGTAGCCGCGGACGGTACCCTCCTGCGCCACCACGGCAAGGGCCACAATGACAAGGTACGATTGCTGTAATGTCTCACGGTCAGATCTTCGCTCCTGCATCAGACGGCCCTGCGCAACGGCTGTAGCACTGCCCAGTCTCTTTTGAGAGGTGCGTGAACGGTGGCCCGCCAGCGCATGCAGACAGTGGTCCCTATACGAGATCGAAAACGAGGCCTCAGAAGCCTGCGCCTCCTGCAAATGGTGTTGTATTGTGCAACAGACTTGGGTATCGCAGCTTGGGCAGTGGAGCTAGCCAAACCACTCGTGTCAATTTGCCGATAAACAATGCTGCCAAGTCGTGTTCAGTTGGGTTTCTGTCCTGCCTGCAGCCGTACAAGTGCGGGGGGTGGGTCGCCTACAGCAACTCAGAGGAGGAGCTGCGCGGCATCGCGGGCGCACTTGCGCCGACGGGCATGGGGTCGCTGCGAGCCCGCGGCGTCTCCAAGGCGACCAGCGAAAATGGGCTGATGCGGCCGTTCAACGACGCTGGCGAGCCGGTCGCGGGGACCCAGTGGACGCTCGCCTGCCACGGCGCCAGTCTCTTCAAGAGTACCCTGATCGACCCGTAAGTGTTTCTTGAGAAGTTCCTTACAAATCGACGTTGCGAGGGCGCTTCGTTGTGGCGCACTTGCGATGCAACGGAACTATACGATGCGGCCTCTCCAGCGAGTTTCTGTTGGGCGCACCCGGGCTTGCCAGGGTACAACCGAGCAAGCTAGCTCCCAGAAGGCGGAGAACGCCAATGAGGAGCAATGTCGTACCCTACTGCACGCATTAGTTTGTTCATGATACGAGCGCTTTCGAGCTACGCAGGGTGGGCTTGCCACAAGCGCCGCAGTAGTAAGGGGTGCTGCCGGCATCTGACTTTCACAGGGATCGAGGGAGTCGCTGGGTTGTGTGGCTAAGCCGCAGGAGTGTGGCGCTCGAGCTGCGTCAGCGAGGAGCGCTGGCGGCGCAAATATGTTCCTCGGGTGTTTCTCAAGGAGCAAGTCGTCGACCTGCTGCAAATGGGGGTTCGTCAAACGCCCGCTGCGTGCTTCCCTACAGGCCAGGCTTCGCGGCCCAGAAGCATGTCAACGTGCTGGAGCCGGAGTGGACGTGGACTCTGGGAGTTGTGGACGGCGTCATCACCGAGCCGTACCACCTTCTGCTGCTGCCGCGCAAGCGAGAGCGGCTGGAGGAGCTCACGCGCGTCTTGCCGGAGCCGCCGTACCTGTACGTCGCGCACTACGCTGCAGTGACGCCGGCGATGTACCTGCTCAGCATGCAGGATTTCGTCGCCCACCCGTCCGCTGCCGCCATCCTGAAGGTGGGGCGCCTGTGATACCTGACACAAGACAAAAGCAATGCTCGTCATATAGGCTGGGGTGCCGAGCTCGCGACTTCTCGCCAGGAACAGATGTGGGCCTCATCCTGACATGGCCATCGGTACTGCCTGAACAGCGTATTGGACTGTCTGTTGGTAGATTTGATGCGCTCTGCACTCTACCGCCACGGCCCCATGGCGTCACAGTCACGTCATAGGTGACACCGACATTCTATCTGCACCTGGAAGCTTTTACCATATGATAAAGTTGCCCATGATTAAAAGAACCGGACATGCCGGACGACATTATTCGCAGATCTGACCTGTTTCCCAAGCAGCTCGAACCTCTGGAAGCAGTCGGAGACGTGCTTCATTGTTTCCAGGTGAGCGCTGTCTGAAGCGGACATCGTATGAAGCAGGTGGAGGCGCGCATTCACGAGAGGTCGAGAGCCAGACAGTTTGTGCATTCCAACCTTCTGGCTGGTCCTCGTCAACTTCCATTCTGCCTCAGCAGCAGCGCATCAGTTGAAGGTATGCCAGCAAATGTGGAGATGTGCAAACCAGCTGCACAGCATCCGTGCGTGATGATTACTCCGGTTCACACCTGCAATCGCTGCAGCCCTCACGCACTCTCTGGAGATACGCAGGCTTTTGGAGGACCTCTGGCGAGCTTTTGTAGTTCGCAAAAAAACAAAGGAAGGATTTGAAATTATTGTGGCCTCTCCAGACACTGGACATGGAGATCGACGAGGCGCGGCAAGTCGGCGACGCTCGACCTTGAAGTTTTGTGTCCATCGATGTTCCTGCCTCTTGCCTCGTGAAATATGTTTTCTGTCACCGTTCCTGCAGCTGCGGGAGAAGAACACGGGGATGCGGGCGTGCACGGGCATCGCGCTGGACGGCGCCGGCCTGCGCGGCCGCGACGACGCCGCCCGCACAGCCGGGCCGGCAAATCTGCTGCGCCTCATCTGGAACCTGAAGCCGGACAGCAACTTGAAGCTGCTGGGCGTGGCGGACCAGCTGCACCGGGCGGACTTGCCGGTGGAGCACTTCGCACTGAAGGCACTGGCGCACTCTGCGGACCGCGCCGCCAAGAAGGGCAGCAACGACTGGACCGCCGCCATGACCGGTGAGCTCGGTGTTGCTTGCTCTAGTCAGATGTGTCTCGCCTGCTTGCATTCTGATTTGGCGAGCCAGAGGAAAGGAGGCCAGGTGCTTTGCGGCACCAGGACTGTGCCGCCCCACAGCTTTGGCCTGCTGGAGCGCCTGTCTGTGGGACGGGG
>JAABUW010007483.1_pt1 | contig 13141 bp, 4 predicted proteins | sample 5560081 | NCBI WGS metagenome assembly JAABUW01 (sample SAMN10711882, study PRJNA513363) | rock metagenome | isolation source: Antarctica rocks | place: Antarctica: Victoria Land, Knobhead sud
ATGGCGTTCTTCGCATATCCAGGCATATCGTGCCAATCCTGATTCGTCCCTTCAGGCCCGCCATCGAAGATCTCCATGGAGAACCATCCGCGAAACCCAGTCTTCAGAACCGCTTTCGCCACGTCAACTACTGGCAGGTATCCGCCATTGAAGGGCGCCGGCCGCAAACACGAGCTCCATCTCCCTCTTGGTCTCAATCCACTTGTATCCGGGTTCGGATCAAGCGGTTTTCTCGGCTTATACGCGTCTGATATCTGCAGAATATAGATCTTCTCTGGTGGTATCGACCTGCCAAGCTCCTCCAGACTGCGTTGGAAACGCTTCTCCAGCGCTTCGCGGCTAATTCCAGACTCTATGATCCCCGATTTCGTGGTTGGATCGGCCCACTCGCCGCCTGCTGTCTGGAAGGTATCAAGACAGAGCCCCAGATTCGGCCGATCGACTTTCTGCACCAGCCCCCACACATCCTTCCAATCCGGTGCCCGCGTAGCCCAGCACCAATTCTCATACGCCAGGCGAAACCCGTGCTCCGCCAGCCGATCCGCCAGCTCCCGGAGATCAGACGCCAGCGTCTCAATCGAGCCCGTGATATTGGGCGAGTCCGAAGAACCAACCTGCCCTCATCAGCAAGTGCGCACAACATCCACAACGGAAAATTTCTGCACGAACCTGCAGCATATCGCACCCCACCGCCTCCATAACCCCCATCCACCCCTCCGCCCTTCGAAACGCATCCTCCCTCTCCCCCGACCCGGGCGCCCACCCCTCGAAATTCGCAAACGGCTGCATCATCACAACCTGCAGCCCGCGCGTCGCGCACATCTGCCGCACCTCCCCGGCAGCCTTGCATAGCGCTGGGAAATCCTCGTTCCCGATGTCTTTAGCGTGGAATTTCGAGGCGAAGGAGAGGAGGTCGGGGAAACCGAGCTCGATGCCTTGGAAGCCGGCGGCGGCGATGGCGTCGAGTTTCTGGAAGAGGGCATGTGTGGGCGTGCCGAGGGAGACGGTGGCGTAGCTGGTGGGGATGGAGGTGAGGGAGGAGGGGGGGAGGGACATTGTGTGCGGTTGATGGGGAGGATGGACGGTCAAGTTGGGTTTTATGAATGTGCTTTACACACTCTATACGTGGTGGAGCGCTGGAAGCAGCTTTTGAAACGGCAATTGGGATTACAAGAGTAGTTTTTTTAGTAGCTCATTCAAGCACACGTCATAAACAGAAAATCTGCCCCGCGTCACCCCCGCGGTGAAGTAACGACAAGCGCGCACCCTGCAGGGAGTAGAGTCGATACCGAATTCTCTGCACCACGTTCGCAGTCTCAGAGGCTTAAAGCGATGGCATTCCACTCACTACCGCCTTTGTACGTAAGAGGCCATTGCACCGTCAAGCAATAGCACACACTCTCCAATGCCAGATTGCTCGTGGTCATAACCCAGATTCCGCGCTTGTTGTTCCAGAAGCGAATGATATACGCGGGTGATGGCTGCCTGAGTCTCAGCTGTCATTCGTTGAATCTAGGCTAGAACGCATGGCCTGGGCATCAAGCAGTATTAAATGACCGCGTCTGGTGAGGGTGCGAATCTGTTCTGTGAGAAAATCGTTAACAAAACAACGTTTTTCCGACATAACGACTCCCAAAAATTGGTGATATCTCTGACCTCGTTTTGCAAATGCAATCCCAAAGCTCTTATTTGACCTCCCTTTGCCATCCTTTTCGACCTCTTTGTCACCCTTTTCGACTACAAGCTTTTCAGATAGCATATCTTGTCCGAGAGCTTGCAGAAACTCGTGGCAGTCATCTAACTAAATCTCTCATAGCTCTCGAGAGCCTCGCATGCGAGGATCAGAGTGTTTTTGCAAAAATTTCTGGCCAACATTGTGGATAGTCTTTAGATGTTACGAGCTTACTCAAGCTGTACCAGTAATTCAGATTCTACGCCTTTGGAGCGAACCTGCTATTATGTTCGATATGCTCGAGAAGCAAGCATCTTAAGTATAATGTTTAATATATTCGACGAACAAGCATTGCAAGCAATTATATTTGCTATATTCGACAAACAAGCAAGACAAGCAATTAATATTTTTTTAATATATAGAAATCTAAATACAATTTTTTTATAGATTGTATTTAATTTATTTTAAGTTTTAATTTACTATTACAACTACTTAAGTTGCAAATTCTTATTATTAAGTAATTGCTAGCATTGTTTAAAAGTGTCTATAAATTTCTTTAATAATATAATTATTTTTACTATTTTTGTAAAAAGTACTAGTATAACATTTTAAATATTCTAAGAATATTTGTATCAAATTAATACATTTTTATTTCAAGTATTAGTTTATTAGTATTACGTCGACTATTAGTTATAAAAGACAACAAAATTAAAATTAATAAACTTAATATCTATTATAAAAATTGTATTAATCTAAAAAACTAACTTATACAAATAGATATCTATTCTATTTTTTATTTTGTTTTAGCAAATTAAAAGACAATTTTTGTATTAATATTTTTTAGTAAAAAAGCTTAATATTAACTTAAATTAAATTTACAAAAGTATTTAAAAAATAATAGCAAAAATTCTTGTACAATATTTATAGACTTTAACAATTTTAAATTTTTTTTTTTTAAAATATTTAATAAAAAACAAATTGCAAAAAAAAAAAATTAGTATTTAATTTAACAAATCTTTGCAGTAGACTATATAGCTAAAGTTTAGAAATATATTAATCTAATTAAATAAAACAATATTATATTTATAATAATATTTTGACAAAATCTAAAAAACAATCTAAAAAATAAAATTATATATAATAAGAAAATTCTTAACAATATATTTAATTTTATTAAAGTAGTTATTAATCTTAATAACAAACTATATAAAAAAGCTATAAAAAAAATACAATTAATTTTAAAAAAAAGCAAAAACTTTTTTTAAATTAGCAACTAAATATTAGTAGGAATTATTTTATTTTAATTAGAAATATAGTAATTTAAACTATAAAGAATTTATATCTATAAAACTAAATTTTATTGTTACGAAAGTAGAACAAGAAATATACAAAGCAAGTATTAGACAAGTTGTAATAAATAGTTAAATTAATTATCTATCTAGCTATATACAAATCTATCTTTACTTGTCGAGCTAGTCTTCTTAAAAACTAGTGCAGCTTGTCGAGTAGAATTTGTCGAGTAAAACAATCTGCTAGCAAGATATATAACAAATATTTTTCTCAAAAAAAGAAAATAACACTCTTATTAATAATAATTAATAGAAATATTTATTAAGTAGATTTATAGTAGTATATCTATAAAACAATTAGAACAGATTGCAAAGAAAGAAGAAGAAAAATTAATTTTTAAAAAATTAATTTTTAATCTATTTACAAATTAATCGATCTATTTATTATCTATTATTATTAAGTTAATTTGTAGTAATATATTGATTAAACAACAATTAGAGCAAGATTAACTTATCTATTAATAAATATTTATCGAATTATATTGTTATACATCTAGCTAGCAGATTACTTTACTCGACAAGTTTCACTCAACAAGTTGCGCTAGTCCCTAAGAAGACTAGCTCGACGAATAAAGATAAATTTGCGTATAGCTAGATAGATTATTAATTTAATTATCTATTACAACTTGTCTAATACTTGCTTTGTCTATTTCTTGCTTTGCTTTCGTAACAAATAATAGTTTCAAATAATATACCAAGTACTTCTTTATTGTTAACTTATTGCACTAGTTGATCGACAAACTATATTAATTATCTTGTTTTTTGTTAGATTTAATATATTAACTTATTAATTATTTTAATTACTTGTTAAGCGAATCTTTGTATTGAAGACAATTTATTCTTGCTTAATATTTGTCGAGCTACGCAATTAATTCGCAAAACAACTTATTAAATTACGCAATTAATTTGCAAAGCAATTTGTCGACATTAATTAACTTATTTATTCTTTAACTTATTTGCAAATCTTATTCAAATTTCGCACTTATTAAGTACGCAATATTTATCTTTTATTAACTTTTATCTTAAGTTAACTTTATATACAAAGAAAAAAGTATCTATATTAGCTTATTAATTTCTTGCTTTTTTATTTATTAGTTATTAATATTTAGTCTATCTTTTATTTTTTATTTAACAAATTAATGTTAAGATTGTTAAATAAGCTTTTTACTCTTTTTTATTTTTTGTTTAATTAATTTGCAAACGTAGAACTTATTTAATAAAAGAGGTTTGTATTTGATCTACAAAATAAGCTATTAACAAGTTTTTTTTTAAACAAATTGTTAAAAGATTTGAGACAACTATTTAAGATCTCAAATTATTGAAAATTTAATTTAACAAATATATTAATTTTATTGTTTAATTAATTTTCAAAGATTTATTAACAATCTTAAAGTTTTTAAATAAGTATTAAGATTCTAAGTTTGTTGCTTTAGCTTTTTCTATTAAATCAATCAATTTAATTGCTATTATTTTGTTAGATAACTTATATTCGAATAATTTATTTTCTTTTATTAAATTAATCGACTTAATTGTTGTTAGTCTATTAAACAACTTGTATTTGTGTAATTAATCTACTATAAGCAATAAATCTTACAATTAATCTAAAGATCTAAACAACAATTTTCTTAACAAATCGACAAATTGTTTTAAATCGAATATTTGTTATTAAGTATTCTTTGTTTTATATAAAGATCGCAACAATTATAATAAAGTAACAAATTTATTTAGTAATCTTTTTAGAACTTGTAAACAATAAGAGCTTGTATTTGTTTACAAGAACAACTTATTATATATAAGAGTATCAAACTATATTAAAACAATAAAAAAGATTATATTAACAAAGCAAATTAATACTTTTAAGATCGAAATTATTGAGCAATTTCTTTCTTCAAATATATAAAGTTATTTTGCTCTTAGTATTTAAAATATGTTTATTGCTCAAAATTTACAAAGTTAATTTGTTTTATTTATCTAAATTTTTTTTACTTAGTCTTTTACTTATTAAGTATTAAACAAATAGCAAAATATTAATTAGACTTTTTTTAATTATTAAATATTAAACAAGCAATACAACTTTAATTAAATTAATCTCGTTTAATAGATATTAAATAATTAATATAGCTTTGATTAAAATATCTTTAACAATTAAATATTATTTACGTTTAAATACTTAATTAGTTTTCTTACTTATTTATATTTTTATAACAATATTATCTATAATCAATTGAATTAATCAAGAGATTTAAAAACTTGTTAAGAAGATAAAGTATTTACGTCTTAAATAATAAAGCAATTGCGTAAGTTAATATGTTAAAAAATTTAATAATTCGATTAAATTAATAAAGATTTTTAAAAATATTGTTATTTAAATAGAAGTAATAATTAAAACAATTTAATTACTTTAATCAATTATTTTAAAACAATAAATCTAGAATTTTTTTATTTAGACATTTCAAAAAACTATAAATCAAATAATATTATTTTCGCAAATAAAGAGACAATCTATTGAAAAATCTTTATATTTGTCGAACAAATAAAGAATTATATTTATATAGTTAACAAAGTTGCAATAAAGAAGAATTTGTTGTTGTATTTTTATAACGCTATTATAATTTAATATTTAAAAAAAATCGAAAAGTTTAAGTGCAAAATATTTAAAAATCTTTTATTTATTAATTTTATTAACAAACTAAAAATACAATTTAAAATAAAAATTAATAAAGTTTTTAACAAATTTATTTCGAAAATCTTTACAATTAAGAATGCGCAAAATAATTGCAAAACAAACAATTTTCTTTAAAATATTATTCTATATTTTTAATTAATTAATATCTTTAATTTATAAAGTTAATTTATATAAATTTAGAATTAACTTAATTTAGAGTTGCGTTTAATAATTATTATATTAACAATTTATATAATTGTTTAAAACTTTATTAAAAAGCTAAATATAAAAAGAAAACTATAAAAAACAATAATAAATATTTGTCAATTATTAACTTAAAATTGCAATTGCATTTAAAAGTTTAAGAAGCGCAACAACAATCTTAGAAATAACAATTAACAATAACAAATTTATTAATTATTTGTATTTTATTAGTTATTTTTTTTTATATTTTGTATTCTATTTACTTTAATCTATATTAATTGTTTATAAACTATTAGATTTGTTTATCTTTACAAAATGTATCTAATTTTAATAACTAGTATTGTTTTATTATATTGCTATCTTCTCTTTTTAAATATTTTGTTATTATTGTTGTTAATATTAAGACGCAATTAAACAACAAAAACAAAAACTTATTTCTTTTTAAAGCAAATAATTGTTGTATTAAAAGTAGAAATTAACAAAATTATAATAATTATTAATTTTAAAAATACTAGTCGCTCTATTAATCGTCAATATATTAGCAATTATTTTACTAGCAAATTAGATATCAATTTTTTATCTTGTTAACGTATTAACTAGTTGTTGTATCGATTTATTATATAAATTTTTTGTTATATAATAATCTATATTATTTAACTTAGTTTTATAACGTTTTTGTATACTACTTAGAAATCTCGCAAAATAATATCTATTATACTAAAGAAGATTATTAGAAAAAGACTTTATTAAAAAAATAACGCAAGAACTTGTCAATAATTGTTAATGTCTTTTACGTTAATTTGAAAATAAAACTTCTATTATTTAAACAACTTATTTGCACAAAATGCTATTGTGTTTTTTAATTAACTAACAAGCTTTTTTAATATATTAAGAAAAGATACAATTTTAAATATCGAATAAGACAATTGTTTGTCGAGATCTTTTACGTTAACAAAGTAATAATAAAATAAAATAAAATTATTAATAACTTAAAACTAATTAAGTTAGATATTAAAACAATAATTAATATAGATTTGACTTTTCGTTTATATTATTATATTATTATTTTATTAAATTTTGTTTAGCAAGATTCGTCGTACATTATATACGTAAATATTAAGTATACTATAATTTTTATCGATTGCAAGTTTCTTAAGAATCTTATATTAAATCTCTTTATTAAGAAGACACAAATACTTATCTCTATATACAATATCAATATTGCGAGATACTTAATCGATAATTATTTTGTACTAGATATATATATTAAAGATTATATATATAATAGAAAGTTTATCGCGCATATTTGTTAAGAAATATATATTATTAATAATTTTAAAATTAAATTATTATTTAGTATAAATATTATAACTTCTAAACAAATAATTGTTAATTTTAATATTAAACAATTTATTTTAAATAATTGTTAAAAATTAACAACTAGTTTCAATATTACAATACAAAATAATATTAAAATTTGTCGAATTTTAAAATTAAAATACAAAATAATTATCGACGCAAACTATATTGTTAGAATACTTGTTCGAATTAATTAGTCTCTACTAGATTGTAATTTTTTATTTAAGTTAAATCTTATTAACGCTTATATATACGTAATAAATATCTTATTGTTAACAATTTATATACGTAACAAAAGTTCTTTGTTAATTATTGTTTATAAGTTAACAAATCTTAATTGTTTAATTAAGTTCAAAAAGCAAAACTACTATTAAATTAACTTCGATAAACATAATTAAGTTGTCAAAAATAATATAAAAGTAAAAATGTTATCGAACAAATATTAAACAATTCTATTTAATAATATATATATTTGTAATTTATTAATTAAGATAATTAAGCTTTGTACTTTTGTCGATAAATTTGTTGTTTTTTGAAAAAACAATAATAGAATTGTTAAATTAATAAAAGACAATTAAATAATTATTTTACTAAATAACAATTAAAACTTTACAACAACTTTTAAAATAATACAAAAAGTCTATTTGTTAAATAAACAAAACAAAAGAATAATTAATAAGAAATTCGACAAACTTTATTAGCAAAAGAAAATAAAATAATTTACACAATTAACTTCTTTTAATTTCTCGATTTTTGTTATTTAATATATAATTAACAACTTTAATAATTAGTTTGCTAAAAAGTATTAAATAATTACAAATATTAAAAATTTAAATAAACTAACAATTATTAATAATTATTTAATATTTATACAAAGCAATATTATAGCGCAATTGAAGAATTGCGATTATAAAAATTTGATAAATAATTTTATTTTCTTTCTTTAATTTGTAATAATTGAACAAGATTGTTACAAATTTTTGTTTATTATTTATTAAAACAAAAAATAACTTAATATTGTTATTATAAAATTTAAAAACTTCTTAACTTATATATAGTAAATAATAAATAAACAACTACGACTTTTATACAAATTCTACAAAATATATATCGATAATATTGTTATTTTCTCTAAATTTTTTACAAATTATTTTAATTATTTATAAAATCTCTTTATTAAGTTTGTTAAGCTTTAGATTATACTAAGTTCTACAAAGATTTATTTTAACTATTCTAGTATTATTTTGTTTAAACAAAAGATTAACGTTTTTGATTTATTTATTATTAAGAAACAAATTGTTGCAATTAAGACTATTTAATTTTTTAAAAATCTTAGAGCGTTAAAAATATATCTAGATTTTATTAATTATTAATGCAACAAAATTGTTTAGTATATATAACGCGTTAACTTGTTGCAACAAGAAAAAATACAATTATTCAAAAATTTGTTTGCGCAAAGCAATTAAAAACGTAAAATGTATTTTCGAAATATTTCTATTAAGTAGTTACTAGATTTGTTAAGTTTTTTTTATTAATTTTAGCATACTTTTATAATGTCGAATTTTCTTATTTACTTTAATATTAATTGTTATCTATTTATAAAACTTAACGCAACAAAAGAACAAAAATATAAGATTAAGATTTATTATATTAGAAACAATTTTATAGACAATAATTTTCGAAAATCTAATATTTAGTATATGTTGTTTTTGTTTAAAATATTAAATATTGTCGAGTTTTATTATTGATCGATAGAATTAAAAATTGCTTGCTTAGTTTAAACAATTAAAAAGACAAAATATTTAATTAAAACTTCTAAGTAATTAATTATTATTTATATAAATTATTCGACTATATTTAATATTGTTAAGTAAACAATCTTGTTATTATTTGTTACAAACAAGTTTAATCTTAAACTTATATACGTATTGCAATATCTTTCGCAATTTAATTTTAATATTTAATATAAAACAAATTGTTTAAATATAATATCTAATATTTTGTTTCAATTATTAGTATTAATTGATAAAGAAAAAGTAAATAATATTAAAAAATTTAATAAAGTTAATACTTTTGTATTTAAGATCAAAGTTTTAAAAATAAACAAACTTGTTAAACAAATTTTCAAAAAAAAGAAAAATTTAATTGCACAAATAATCTTCGATAAAGCAATATTCTTTTATGTTTGCTTAATAATAAAAATAAGCGCTAATTTTAAAAAACAATTGCTCGATATCTATATTAAATTTGTTAAATAGACAAAAATTATAAATACTATTTAGAAGTTTATTATATTGTCGAATATACAATTTTTTATAAAAAATAAGCTACTATATTATACAAACTATATTAATCGAAAAAGACTTTATTTATTAAAGAAATTTAGAAAAGAAATTTTTACTCAAATATATAACAAAAATTATTACGTTAATTTTATTTGTTTATATAAGACAATTTTTATTAATTTTTACTTTTACAAATTGAGCAATTGTTTACAATATTATATAATATATTATTAAGAGTACAATTTTTATTAAACAAAATATTATTAATTGTATAATACTTTAAATTTTATTACTAATTTTTTAGTGCTCTTTTACACAATAAGCTTCGATTTTATATTAATTCTATTAAATAAGCAAGATATAAATATTGTATTTATTGCAATATATAAATTTTTCAAAAAAGTTATAATTATAACTAATAAGAATATATATATTATTAAAAACTAAATTAATATAATAATAGACAAACTCGCAAACTAAGAAATATTAAAAACTTTTATATACAATTATAATAAAAAGTTTTTGTTCAAATTTTAATATATTGTATTTAAGAAATTTAATGTTAATTTTTTAGTCTTTGTTGTATATTATTTTTAAATTAATAATTAAAACAAAAAAACTAATTAAACAATAAAATTCGCTTTTTGTTATATAATAATAAACAATTCTAAATTTGATTAAATATTTTTTCTTTTAATTTTTCGAATATAATTAAACAATCTATCTAGTTTCTTTATTGATTTTTTGTTAAATAAAATAATTATAAAATTTAAAATTCGAAACTTTTTAACTCTTTTTAAACTTAACAAAAAAAAAAATTAATTTGAAAAAAAATTAATAAATACAATAAAGATTAAAATTGCAATTGTTTAAATTAATATAACAACAAAGAATCTTTATAATTAATATTATTAACTTTTAACTCTTTAAATAAACAATTAAGTTTTTTTTATTTGTACAAGAGTTACAATTTATCTTTTGTAAGATTAACAAAATTAATTATTTAATAAATTAATCTCTTTACAATTCTTAAACAAAAAGATAATTTAATTTATAAATTTAACTTGTTTATCGATTAAAAAATTTATTTAATTATTTTTATTGTTAATCTAGAGTTAATTTTTAAAGAAGACAATTTTTACAATTATTTGCAACTTAATTATTCTCAATTAGTTATAAAATTTAATAACGAATAATATATTTACAAAGTTAAATTTTTTGTTAGTTATTAACTTTATTATTACAATTGCAAGAAATTTATCTTAAAATATTTAATTTATTAAAAAGACTATAAGTTTAAATTCGATTGTTAATATAGCGAGAATTTGTTAAATAAAGTCAAAAATCTTGTTAAAAAATACAAAATAAAATAAAATATTTTTATTAATAATATTATACAATGTTTTGATCAATTTATAGAGTCTATTGTAATAAAAAACTTAATCAAAGAAATTATATTTATAATATTGCAATACTTTTTAATTAACAAAGTTAAAAAAATTCTATAATAAGATTGTAATTGTTTTCGAAAATTATAAAATAAATACTTTTGTTTATTGGCAATTTTGGGATCTCTGCTCAGAAAGTGCTAATTGCACATACTGCTAAAATAGCTTTTTGCCAGCTAATTGTTGGCGAAAAATTATATTTGCTACTTTTTATTTATAATAGTTCTATTAGATCAATCTTAACTTAAAAAATATATTAGAACACTTTTGCAAACTTTAGATTCAATATTACAAGCTATATATTTAGATTATATATACTTCTATTATTGTTAGTTTCAATTCAAACTATATTATACTAATTCAAATCTTAAATATATATCGATTTTTTGATTTCTAAATATATATAGTCTAAAATTTTAATTAATATTTTAGATATTTTAGTACTCGAATATTCTATCTTGCTCAAATTGCGTTAATATATTTCAATTTTGTATAAATCTCGAAACTTTACACATTTTGTCTTTTTTATATTAATCAAAAATATCTATATTTTGATTTTCAACATTAAATAGTTCGAAATTGTTCAATATAGTTTAAATTTATTTTTGCGTATATTTTTAAAAATTATTAAAGTAACAAGTTAATTAATAAATAGTTTTACAATAGATTTATTTTTCAATTGTGTCTATAATTACTCGATCAATCTAACTTATATTAATTTAATCTTGTTCAAAAATGTTGTTTACATAATTGCGCGCAATAAATTTATATAATTTTCAATTATATCTATTCTATATTCGACGCGTATACATTAAGTTAATAAATATATTAACTTATTAATAATATCTAATTTTACAACTTGCTTTATTTACTTATTTAATTTTTCTTTTATAAATATTATTTTGTTACAAGTTAATTTATAATATTAGCTTTTCTATTTTAACAAAAGTATAACTATAATAAGAATTTAAAAATATAGATTCAAAAATATGTCTTGTTAGCTTATTATAAATTTTATTATATTAATATTAAGATACTTCTTTATTGTGCAATTGTTTTAACTTAGAAACACAAGCTTACTAGCAAAATCTATAAAATTTATTAATATTCAAAAATTGAACTAAAAGCAACATATATAAAACAAATTAAAATTTTGTATAAAAAGTACAGACAAATTTTAAAAATTTAAAATTACTTTTAATATTTAATTAATTTTTGCAAAAATACAATTGTTTATAATATTATATTTGTTGTCGAAATTGCAATAAGAGAAAAACACTTAAAAACAAATAGCAAAAATAACAACTATACTAATCTCGAACAATCTATTTTGCAAACATTTTTTTTTTGTTTTTTCAAACTTTTTAGCAAGCTTGTATATTGTTTCTACTATTAAAGCGCTATTATTAATTGATTTCGAGTTTAACTGCTATTTTTTATATATAATTCTTAATATATTTTCTTTGAAACTTCGAGTAACGCAACTCTACTCTATTTTGTTTAATAATTTTTTACAAATCTTAGACTTTAATTTCAATTTTTTTCGAAATTGTTTAATTTAGTGCAATTTGTTCTCGAATTCAATTAATCAAATTATAATATATTAGATATTAAAAAACAATTTAGATCTAATCGATAGCAACAATTTTTAAAATAATATTTTTTTGGTTTGTTATTATTATAGAATTTTTTTTCGAGTTCAAATACAAAAACAAAATAATATAAATAGATTTATTTCTGTACTTTTAGTATGCGTCCTAATTTTTTAGCAAATAATTTTTAGCAAAATATATTAGTTTTTTTATTATAGATTTTTTTAATTAGCTTTTTTTTTATTACAAATCTATTTAACTTTTTTAAAACTTTTTTATATCAATCTATTAAAAATAGAAAAAAAAAATTATTTTACGCAAATTAGTATACAAGTCTGCTTTTATTGCTATATTGTTTTTAAACTAATTGTGTATCTTGTTAGACTTCAAACAAACAATATTCTTGTATTCAAACTTTTTCAATAACAATAATTTTTTTTTTGAATTTTTTTTTTTCAAGAAAAGTCGAAAAAATATACAAAAAATAATTAAAAACAACTCGAAAATCGATAATATTTAATTAATTAAATTTAAGTTTAAAAACAAAATAAATTAAGATATAATCAA
>JAABUW010007485.1_pt1 | contig 13140 bp, 8 predicted proteins | sample 5560081 | NCBI WGS metagenome assembly JAABUW01 (sample SAMN10711882, study PRJNA513363) | rock metagenome | isolation source: Antarctica rocks | place: Antarctica: Victoria Land, Knobhead sud
GGTATGGAGGATTCATGGTGGAGCCCCGTGTTTCTGGGGATAGTCAAGCGGAGGAAGGTCTCGCAGGGAAGCGCTACCTGAACATGGAAGGTACGACAGGCGAATGCACGAGCTTGCACAGACTCTGACCTACATTTGCAGGACCGGTCTCTACCAACTTCCTGATGTCAAGGCTGTCTCAGACTGCATGTTACAGATGATAGATCTTTGAGAGGTGTTCCCTCTCCTCAGCAATCATAATATCTCAACTCACTCCACATCGAGTCTAAGGCTCAAGCTTTCAGTTACGATTTCTCCGCTGCACAGGCTGATGATTGGTTGAAAAGAAACATGAGAACAACCCCGGAGGGTTCAGCCGCCTTTGTACATGGGCCGCGAGAAGCCTTGCCGTTCCAAGCAAGCCTCTTGTATCTTCTGACAGTGTCCCTCGAATGACGATTTCGGTTAACGCACTCCTGAGTGGCTTGGCCTTTCCCCACCTGGATCTCGACGTAGGGGTATTGAAAACTGCCATTTCTCTTTGACCCCTAGCCTTTGGTCAACCTGCTTTGGCAGCTTGATCTCGTGGCGTAGAAGGGGGCAAACCTCATCCCGGACGTGTGTGATTCGTGATGTTTGACATGATGTCCTTGAGTGGTGGTGTTGTTCCATGCCCTTCGTTGCCTCTATTCGGGGGCGCTTCAACGTCTGTAGCGAGCAGATTGTTGGTTGAATCTCTTCTCCGCATCAAGTCCTGCATACGCTCAAGGTAACTCCCTCCTCGACACCCCTTCCGCGGTCGTGAACCCAGCCCCGGCGGATGTCGTGGTTCTCCCGTTAGTCGTGACTGTAGTAGTCTGGATGCTGCCCGTTTGTATGACCTATATCGAGACCGCACATGATCAGCCTTGACGTCGGAGATAGTGATGCCTCTAAAATTGTGGGTCGCGAGTTCAAGCCACTTGGATACATGGGAGCTGTCTGGAAAGTACAATTGACGAAGGCACGCTAGGTGCGGCAGAAGAAGCTGTAGAGCCTAAGGTGGTAGTGGACACAGGGACTCCAACTTGGCCCAACCCAGAAGTACTGGAAGCGGTGATACCAGCAGCCGCAGCTTTCACATTGCTTGGGTCGAGTATGCCACAATTGCAGTTGCTATTCCCTTTTGAGCCACAAGTATATTGGCATTCAAGCGTAGGAATGGTTCTCTTGTACGCTGCTAGGTACGGGGTGTTTCCATCACCACATGTGCAAAAAGTGTTCTGCAGAGAATTAGCAAGCCGGCATTGTGTCAGAACATTGCTAGGAAGGCAGGGATCGCGATTTGTCGACAGACCGGATCGCAGTCATTAACGAGTCCGGAAACACTACATATCAAATTGCAGCTATCTATTTGACTCGTACACCACTGATCTGAAGCAAGTTATGAGCGAGGTCATCCAATAGCGATGGCTAAGCGTCTCCCGCGTATACTCACATCTGAGCACCATATCAACAACAGTTGGATCGAAAGAGGTGGTCGGGGGAGCAATAGCGACAGAAAATAGGAGTGGTAGCGTATAAAGGAAAGACAGCATTGTCGTGGGTAGCTCTGGGCACTTTCACTTTTTGAGAAGTGAGGCACACCTTGAAGCCTTCACCAAATTCGCGAATGGCTTTTGCGTACATGGAGGTATATTTCAGAGCTCTATCTGCGCCTTGCCGCCAACAACTTGACCTGAGGGAGGAGTATCATTGGGTCCACCATGCCTGCATCGCGAAGGATCCGCGATGGCGGCTGTGCATTGTCTGCTTGCAGATGGGTGCCGATAGTTTCAGTCCGACCCATGGGACGAAAACTTTACAGTGATCAACCTCATCACCGGAGGTGATGGCTGGCATCAATGTTGAATCAGGCATTTCCTAGTTGGATCGCTCAGTGTACAAATTGGAGGTATCGTCGTGTAGGAAACCTTCCCAATCGTTCTTGAAGCGCTCGGATGTTACAAATGCTAAGACCTCGAACGGGCTTGGCTTCATTGGGTTACCTCAATATTCAGAATGTGGTTCCCACTCGCAACTTTTAAAAATCGGTTTTTTTTCGACGTGTTACGCTGGTACTTCCTACGAAGATATCAGGATGAATTGTGCTTTGGAGAGATCTGTAGACGTCTTCAGACAATACAAGCAATTACTTGGTAACAAGAGTTGCAGCTATAGACAGTTTCTATGTTCAATAAATCTTAGAAGAGATTCGATAAACCAGAGTAACAATAAGTAAAAATCTATAATAAGTTGAACACAATTTATAAGAAAATCGTGTTTTTGTTTCTATATACTAAGAAAATATAGATTGCTTGTTTTGCTTGCTTGTCGAGTATAGCAAGCATAGTTGCTCGCAATGCTTGCTCGTCGAGCATATCGAACATTATATTCAGATTGCTTGCTTTTTAAGTATGTCGAACATAATAGCAGATTTGTTCAAAAATGTAGAATCTAAATTACTGATACAGCTTTGATAAGCTCGTAATACTATTTTTTTTTTCAGAGTTTTTGTTCCGAAATTCAATGCTTTCTTACTATATTTTCAAGAAAAATTAATATCAGAAATTTCTTCTCTCAAAAGAAAGATTTTCTTGACGCTCTGAATTCGATATTTCTAGCAATATATTTTTGTTGTAACTGTACAATATCTAATAAGATCTGTTGTGTAAATAATAATTCTAAAAAGTATGTAAAGTGTGTGCAATCTGATTGTAATTGTAATTTGACAATTTTTTCTATATCGATTAAACAGATTTATAGAGAGCAAATATGTTTAAAAAAAGAAATACGCAATACGTGTGCAAAACTGAGTCGACTAAAAAAACAGTTAAATTCTCTAAAAAATAAAAAGAAAGAAATAATTGTAACAGAATAGAAAAATATTAACAATTTAAAGATAGATAAAATATATTCTGTCGAGTTTGTTACAAAAATTTCCGAGTTGCTATTTAATATATTGTTCGAACAGTTTCAACTTCTGACTAATTAAAATTAAAATACTGTTTCTATATTTTGTTTTAATAAAATTTCTTTAGAAAATTTCAACAACAATTAAGATTTTTCTCTAATTTCTATATATTTTCTGAGATAAAATATTTTATTTATTTAATAAGATATTTCTGATTTTTCTGTTGTAGAATTTTCTCGATCTCGAATTGATTTTTTTTCTGCAAATAGAAATAAAATATATTTTGTAAAAATATAATTAAATCTGCTGACTTTAATAATAATATATAGAATACTAGAAATATTCTGATATTCTTAAATAAGTCGAGTTTATAATTAACTGATTTTTTAGTCTTTTTGACAAAAAACAATCCAACTTTAATATAATTCAATTTTTTGCTTAACTTTCTTGTTCTGAGATTTTTTGTTAGAAGATATACTTTATCTCTTTTTTTTAACTAAAATATTGTTTTTTGTTTTTTGTTTTAGTACTTAATCGATCTTTGTTGTATTTTCAAGATATTATTGTATATCTTTTTCAGTATTGCTACTTTTTTGATAACTGATTGTGCTAACAGATATATGCGCTCTTTTTCGAAGAAATTTAATTTCTTGCTATAGTTAACAAAAAATAGAGTTATCTTAGTAATATTCGAAATCTTTGTATTAAGTACTAGCTGTATTATAGATAGAAATAATACTCAATTGCTGTAAATATTGTTAATATAGTATTTCAAATACTATTTAAGACTCTGATTTATTTTTTCTGTCTAACTATCTGTAATCGAATAATAGACAGTAGATATTCAAAATTTTGTATTTAATATTAAGAGAAACGTCTTTTAATAGTTAGATATAAAAAGCTTGTTTCTGTTACTGATTAGTTTTTTAAGTATATTGTAGTACTGTATAAGTCGATTCAATATAATATATTTTAGTTGTTCTGCAGTAAACTTCTCTTTGCATACAATAATATATAAGTACTTAATAAATTTATTAACTATTATTAGTATCAAATTATATCTGTCTTTAGTTGCTAAGTCTGTCGACTTAAATAACTTAATAATAAAATCTATCGTAATTTTATTTTATAGCGATTCAGATAGTTTCTGATATTAGATTTTGCTATAGCTTGCGTGCGTACTATATTTGTTCTGCTGACAGCTAAAATATTTTTTAATATATATCTCGACAGCTTGTTTTATCTGTAGAAACTAACAATACTAATATAAAAACTGAAGAGTTTTTGTTATTTTCGAGTATTCTTGCAGTAATTTGTTATAGTACTCTTTTATATATTTGTCGATTTTGTTGATAGATATCTGAAGTTTTTTTTTTCTATTAAAAATTCTTTTGTATTATTTTAAAGTATCTGTAATATAGTATTTAATTTGTGCTTGTTTGCTAATAGTAATCTGTTTTTATTAATCTTAAATATACTGTAATTAAACAATTTTTTTTATTTCTATATAATTATTTTTTCTGCTGAGTGCGTCTGCTCTGCTATTATCTTTATCTAAAATATATTATATTCTGAACTTGTATTGTTCTAGTCTTTCTAATTATTGTACTTGTCTTCTGTTTAGTTGTTTTATAGTAGTAAAGTACACAAGATTCTTGTAATCTATAAAAATTGTAAATTCTGATAATTCTTTCGTGTATACTTTTTATAATTTTAAGAAAACTACTATAGCAAGTAATTTCTTATTGTAAATATTATAGTTCTGTTCGACTAATAAGAGTTTTCTTAAAAAATATATTATTAAATATTATATATCTTTATATTTCTGACTGAAATATATATCGATAACTAGATCTAATATATCGATTTTAATTCTATTTAACAATTGCAAATTGTATATCTTTAGTACTGATTTCTTTAAGTATTCTAGTTTAAAATTCTGAAATAATTTCTTTTCTGTAAATTTTTATATCTATAGCGTATTTTTTTTTGTAAAATTTGTTAATAATATTGCGTTTACTAAGTAGTTCTTAATAAACTTTTTGTTATAATTTATAAAATTCAGAAAAAATTGTATTTTTTTAATATTTGTTAATAATTTCTATTTTTTAACTGCTTGTAGCTTCTCGAAATCTATATATATTTTGTGTTGTTTAACAACAAATTCGAGAAAATCAATTTTCTTTTAATAAAATTTGTATTTCTCTGACTTAAAATATAAGTTTTTTATGTTCAGATATTCTAATATTTTGAAGATATAACTAATATATTCTTTTAAAATTTTTGAGTAAATTATAATATTGTTCAAGTATACTATAACAAATCGATTTAGATATTGTTGTAGTATATTATTAATTATTTTCTGATATATTGTCGAAACGTTTGTAAATTCGAACAATATTATTATATATTTGTATAATCTATATTGTATACGAAAAACTGTTTTTTACTTTTTCTCTATTTTTATTCTAATCTGATTGTACACTTTTTGTAAATTCAGTTTAATAAAGTATTTTGCTCCGAATAGTCAATTCTAAAGCTCGCTAATATTAAATAGTAAATATCGATTCTTAACTATAATATTATTTAGTTTTCGATAATCGATATATAGATAAAGAATTCTATTCTTTTTTAATATAAAGAGAATCGAATATTCTGTCTGTAATTAAAATTTTTTAATAAATTTTTTTTTTTGTTTTCTGTCAGATATTCGCGAAGTATTTTGAGTTTCTTCTTGAATAAAATATATATAGATTTAAATATAAACTGCTTGTCTGATTTAAGTCTAATTTTGTAATTTTACAATTAATATTTAGAAAGAATCTCTGTTTTTTTTTTTTTGAAATAGATACTTTTAACTGTTGTATATCTGTAGTATATATTTTAGCAATTTCTTTGCTGTATCAGATAGTTCAAAACTTTCAGAAAATTTGTAATTTTCTTTATTTATTCTAATTTTATAATTCGACTAATTTCTGTCAGTATCTGTCGAGTCGAACTCTGTTAGATTGTTTTTTTGCAAAAATACAAATTTGCTATTTGTAATTAATTTTCGATTTGTTCTCTTATCTACTATCGAACGCTATCGATATGTAGATTAAATATAAATTATATAATTATATTGTGCAAATCTGAGTATTTGTATATTTCAGTTAACTTCTGAATTGTACTACTTTAATTAAGATATTTCTAGAACAATATTGTAAATAACTATTTTTACTATATTAAAGATTAGTTTCTTGTAGTGTTGCTAAATAGCTATCGATAGTAGTTTTGTTTCTCTATTTACTTTTCTATTCTTGTCGAGTAATAAATTTTTATCTACAATTACTAGATTGTATATATTAGACTTCTTTTAAGTAGAATACTTTTCTTTTTTAACAAAAGTTCTGACTATAAAATTATCTGTTGTATCAAAATCGACTATTGCAATAAATTAACAATTATTGATTTTAACTAATATAATAAAATATCGTGCGTATACTGTTAAATTTAGTTGCTGCTGTTAAACTAATATATTGCATTTTACTGATATATTTTTTATCAAAAAATTTAAACTTTTCTCTGTTCTAATACTGCAATTTCTGCTTTGAGCGTCTGTTTGCGCTAAGTTTTCTTTTTATACTGAATTAATAATTTTGATTTTCTAGAAAATTAGTTGACTTCTTCTTTGTTTTCTAGATAAGTTTAATATAAGTTGTTATAGTATTCTGTTTAACTAAATATTGCGTGTCTCTTTGCTTTCTCTATCTTCTCTCGAAATAGACTTATACTGCTCAGTTGTTGTTCGATTTTGTTAAAAATTTCTCTTTCGATAGTAATATTGTTTTCTAGCGCTTTCTTGTATTTATTTACAATTTGATTTATCTCTCTGTTTCTTAATAAACTAACTAAAATGTTAAGATAATTTGTAATATTGTCTAGATATTTGTAAAAGTTTTGTTAGCTATACTTGTTGTCTAAGTCTGTTGCTAAATAAAGATATAACGTTCTTAATTGTTGTATTTCTATAGTTTTATTAAGTTTTTTGTTAATTTTCTGTATAAATGCAAATATCTTATCTGATAATATTTTATTTAGAATTTTCTGTAATTGATCTGAATTTTCTATCAAATAGTAGTTGTTGTTTAATTCAGTCTCGAGAGTATCTGTTTCTATATCGATTTGTTTTCTGATATTGTTCTAACTATCAGATATCTCTTTTAATATAGTATTAATCTGTTAACAATCTATTAAATTCTATAATTGACAATCTCTTGCAAAGTAATTCGATTTGCTATATAAATAGTACGTTTTTTGAAATTTGTTATCTTGCTTTTTTCTAGAATTTTTTTTTTATATTGCTGAGTAAAATTCAATTCTATAAATACAGATTTACAATAATCGGAGTTACTGTATTTCTGATTAGAACAAGATTTTTTCTGCTAATATTTAATTGCTGATTCAAAAAAGATTTCTGTTCTTTTTCGAAATTAATTGTATTTTTTTTTATAGCTCTTTTATACAGTTTGTTGTCGAGATCGATAGCTACTTCAATAAAATCGAATATATTGCTGAGAGTTCTTCTATTATATATAATTTTGTTTTTTAGATTGTTCTTAAAATCTTGTTGAAACATTGTTATAAGTGCAGTATTGTTTTATTTAATTAGATTAATATATTTCTGAAATCTAGCTATATAGTCTGCTGCAAAGATTTGTTAAATTAAATACTAAATTACTTTTTTTGCAGTTTGTTTTTTATTAAATGTTTTAAAAATTCTTCAAAGCTCTCTTTTGAAATTGTCGAAGTTCGTAAATATTGCACAAGAATTTTTGTTATAGTTTTTCAGATATTTTTGTAAATTTAACTTAAGTTAATACTGAACTCTCTCTCTGAGAAATATTAATACAAAAATTGTTTTCTAATTTGCTAAAACAGAATAGAAAATAAAATAGATATCTATCTGTATAAATTAGTTTTTCAGATCGATACAATCTCTATAATAGATATCGAATTTATTGATTCTAATCTTGTTGTTTTCTATAATTGATAGTTAATATAGTATTGATAAGCTAGTACTCGGAATAGAGACGCGTTAATCTGATACAGACATTCTTTTAAATATTCAAAGTATTATACTAATACTTTCTATAAAGATATTAGAATAAATTGTGTTTTAAAAAAATTTGTAGACATTTTCAGACAATATAAGCAATTACTTGATAATAAGAGTTGCAGCTATAGATAGTTTCTATATTTAATAAATTTTAAAAAAGATTCGATAAATCAGAGTAACAATAAGTAAAAATCTATAATAAATTAAATACAATCTATAAGAAAATTGTGTTCTTGTTTCTATATACTAAGAAAATATAGATTGCTTGTTTTGCTTGCTTGTCGAGCATAGCAAATATAATTGTTTGCAATGTTTGTTTGTCGAGCATGTCGAACATTATGCTTAGATTGCTCGCTTCTTGAGTATGTCGAGCATAATAGCAGGTTCGCCCAAAGACGTAGAATCTGAACCACTGATACAGCTTTGATAAGCTCGTAACACGACGTCAGATTGCAGATACCACCAATTCCTCAACACCAACGCTATCCTTTTACATACATTTGATCCCGAATAGAAACACTATATCTAGAAACACTTCTACAGCAATCTTATTTCGAAACCTTATTTGAGACGAGAGTTATGTGTGTAATTGTGTTTTTCAAAGCTTCGCTTCGGCACATTTTGGGCGATTCTCAAGCTCTTACCAAGTCTCTATCAATCCTCACTAAATGCGCTCGATCAAAGTCTCTTAACAGTAATAGCTACACACGATTATAACTGCAATGCTCAAATTTGATCAGAATTAATTTATAGACTAGTATTAATAAAATACTAGACTTTGCAGTATTTTTGATGCATCGATGTTAAGGAATTGATGATATTTGCATTGCCTCAGTATTTAGACTATATAGAAAGATTATTGCAGTAGTGCGACGCATGCGACGCTCAATTTAATGTGTCGCGACATTAAGCGTCGCATTATTAAGTGTCGCATCTTTCTATGCGTCGCAACATAAATGTCGCATTATTAAGCGTCGCACTTGTACAATAATCTTTCTATAGAGTCTGAGAGCGGCACCTCGAAAATCTGTTATTCTTGAAAAATGAATTTCAACGTTATGTTCGCCATGTGATAGAGTCTTAATTACTATATTTTACATTAATTAGACTATGTTTGTCGCTAGATTTTAATAAGTTTTAATTATCTATAATCAAGATAAATACTAATAGTGTGTTGTACACGTGTGCTAGCATCAAAGCAAAAAAGTTTTTTTCATTTTTTAATTCTGACAGATTTTCGAGGTTTCGCCCTCAGACCTTTACGGGAAAAAAAGTTCTGCCACCTTACTGTATGTAGTTAGCATCTTGCCGAATTTAGCAGTTGCACGTGATACGGTACATAGTCATGCGAAATAATAAGTAAGCATAAGGTCTGACTACTGAGGCAAGTATTTGCAATCCCGCGACGAAAGAAAAAACGGATTTTCAGAAAGTTGCGGGGGGGAACCTCATTCTGAATATTGAGGTAAAACTCTCTGCCATGGTAAGCCTCCGTTGTTTCTTCGTTCTCCAAGGTAGACATGTAGATTGCTTTCCTTCTCCTCGAACGAAATAGTCTGTCGAGATTGTGAAGGTTTTGGTAATAGCACAGAATCGTCACTGTGCCCATGATGTCATTATCACTATGTCGCTTTCGTTCAGGGAAATCACGAGCCATGGCAATTGGTTCTGATGATAAGGTATGTCTTGAGCCGCTTATGGTAGGAGCTTCAGGGGCACTGTTCGACTCTGCACTGTATCGTTTCTCAAAATCCTCGTTATCGATCTTCATGTCCTCATACCTGATCAACGCCGTTAAATGTCTTTAGCGCGTTCTAGCATGAATTGGCGATGCGCACATTCCTGACCTGTGGTACCAAGTGCCAAAAATAATCTCAGAAGAACGATACACGCCGCCTGAGGAAAAGATTTGGGTTGTTTGGTCAAAGTAACAGCGCCATGTGGGGTACCCAGCCGTGGAAAAAGCACCGACTTCGATGGCAGATGGGCACTGATACCAGTCCTCGGTGGAGATCTGGGTGTTTAACCCATTGTGGCCCAGAGAATAAGCTACTGCGACTGCTTGATGAAGCTCGGTAGACTCCGGAAGCGTTGCCGCAATGAACGCAGTAACGTCTTTCTGGCCAACTTCAAATAATCGGCCTTCTGAAGAATTCGTGCCGGTAAGCACGGGAATACTGGCAATTCGATGCTCAGCCCTTGCCTGCTGCAGATCGGACAATGTGGTCACATCATCAATTGCAGTGTCAAAGGCCAAGATCAAATAATCCTCGATGCTCTTGATTGAGTTGAAGGCTCAGACCGCACATAGGCCAAGGCACTCTTTGCAGAGGAGCAAATCAATGTATCTACAAGGCCAAGCCAAGAGAGCGTACCGTTGTTGGAGGGAGCAGGGGAGACGCTCGCCTGACCACTCCCTTGGATTGCCGCCCGGAACGGGGTATCGTCAGGGAGAGTCGTCATAAGCCGATCAATAGAGGAAGCCCCTACTCTTCCTTGGCATCTACGCATTGAGGGATCTTACCATCCTACTAACCTGAAGACTCCTCAAAGATGGTGACCTTTGCAGGATCACCACCGAACGCTGCGATTTTATCTTGGACCCATCGTAATGCGAAGCGTTGATCTAAGAAATCCAACATTGCGGGAGCTCAACAGTATTTTGGGAAAGCCTGAGAAGCCAAAGACTGACTTTGATATTAGTAAACAGGAATACACGAAGTGATGCAGGGTCTGCAGCGCATACCGTTCGCACGGTAATCAGTCGCGACGATGACCACGTCTTGATTGCGCCGAAGTTAGAACTTCGAGCGGATCGTGAGTGTTGGTGCCACGACAGTTTCAGGGAAATGGTAACATGACGAGCTGAGCTCCTATGTTTCACCCGAGGAGATACCGCCCGTATTGAAGACTTCGCTGATCTGGCTACGGCTACGGCGTCGTCGCTTGTGTCATGGCCAGCTTTGTCGAGGTTCCTTTTTGATGCTGGACAGCGCTATCGTTGCATTATCATGTCACCATCTATAGATCTAGAAATCCAGGGCGAGGCACCTGAGGCTCGCGGAACAACATGTTGCTTTTGATCAGAGATTGAAGATTGAGGAATTCAAGGAAAAATCCAGCACCCCGGAAGCGACTGTAGTCATTTTGATTTTGTTCAATCTTGTTCAGGCGCTTGTTATCACGACATCGTCGATACATACCTGTACGAGTATGTACACTCTGTCCTAATCTCGCATGGGAGGACCATGACACATTCCGCATCGACCGTTTCCGCGGAATTGTTCCGAGATATGCTAGTCGCGACTCGTCTTTTCAGATCAACCAAATAGCACTTCGTTCGCATTCACTCCTCCAGGGTCTGCCACAGGCAGATTATGCCAGAACGCTGGAGCCCAATTGACAATCTGCAGAATCCCGTCCAGCCGCCGAACCCATCTCCAGCCCATCATTTCCCCAAGAGGCCGGATGCATTTCCACAGTATCAACAACCTGCGAATACGAAGCGTCCAGTCCTGGAAAACACTCACCCACCAGACCATTACTGTGAGCTGGTCCTTATCAAATTCGTATCCCGTTACGAAGTGGATTTCGCAAAGGAGCCAGCTCAGCAGTATGGCGTTCACTTCTATCCGGCCGAGGATGGCGGCAGTGATATAGTAGACGTTGTGGATGAGATGCAACAGTCGGAGGAGATCGTCTATGGAAGTTGCAGGGATGGTGTAGCCCCAGAACGTCAGACTTGAACGCGCAGGGACTACAGGATCATCCCTTCCGTCGTCATCGTTGTTGTTGACATGTTGATGCCAACCACCTGCCGGCATCTGGGGCCAGGGAGGCAGTGGCGGGTCTTCTCGACCGATCTCGAGACGTCGCTGATGGCCTCTGTGCCAACCTCCTGCAGGCAGCTGAGGCCAAGGAGGAAGAGGTGGGTCTTCTCGACCAACAGTGTGTCGTCGTCGTAGACCCCGTGGGACACCGACGATGGCTGGCTGTGCTGATGTGACCGGTAGCGCCGCCGCATGTTGGTTATTTGCAACTAGTGCGTCTCTTCTCATGCCAGGATGCGCGTTCAAGGCATCGTCGATATTAGAAAGATCCATCAAGGCTGAAGCGCTCGGCCTGTTTTCACCAGTCTTTGGGGACTTTCGAGTATATGTTGAGTAGCAAGGATTACCCTAGCAGTGAAGCCCCAATCGGAGAAAGTGTTGAACATAGGACATGATTTGGATTCATCACTTGGAATATCACAACACAGTAGGAATAAAGACCCGGTCATTACAAGTCCTGAAGGTGTTGGTTCAGCAGACTCGAAAAGCTAGTGTTCAAATCGCGCGAAGTCGTCTGATGTTGAGTATGTGCAATGACGTATACGTAGACGTGGAAGGTGTTGACAATCTTGATAGTATTGGTGTTCGAAACAGCCCAAATATTGAAATCAAGTCTCTAGCAATATAGCAGTATGAAAGAATCCTTACTCTAAACCACTTGTGCGAGACCAGCACATTGTATCAATGCATTATTGATACCCACGTAGTCGAGAGTCTCATGCCATCCTAAAGTCCCAATTGAGGATCCAAGATTCACGCCAAGGCAAGACAGACGATTCCTAGAGATGTTTGAGAAGATTTCTGCAAGCTTGCATGAACTATCTGGAGGACCTGAAGTCAGTCCATGCTGCTTGATATAGTAATCTGCAGGGTCCACCAAAGGACCTTGTTAGGAGAACGTACGAATTCGTAGAACACGGGATACTCCAGGCGAGGAAGCGGTCTGCCAGCAGCAGCTTAGGAATCTCGTCGATACTGAGAAGCAAAAGTACTCGACGTGTTGAGATGTGATTGTTTGTCTTTCCCACCACCAATCGCGCAAGCTCTTTAGGCACCCCAAGCCCGTGGTGTACGCTTAGCGGACTGCAGCTTCTTAAGCTCGTCAAAGCCTTGCATCGTAAAGCAGAGTTGTTGATTATGCGTACAACGCTCGCTTGCTGGAAAAATCGATTCTTTAAGGATGCTGTTAGCAGCTCGCAGTATTTCTCTCGACTTCGGATATAGAAGAGTTGAAGTTGCCCTGCGTCTATCGACACTACTTTGATGGCGGCCGTCTCGGCCCGACGGGCTAGGGCACCTCG
>JAABUW010007490.1_pt1 | contig 13138 bp, 14 predicted proteins | sample 5560081 | NCBI WGS metagenome assembly JAABUW01 (sample SAMN10711882, study PRJNA513363) | rock metagenome | isolation source: Antarctica rocks | place: Antarctica: Victoria Land, Knobhead sud
CGCTTCTTGAACCCTTGCTCCTTGAAAGCGTTGAGAAATGCTGCGAAAGTACGTTTGACGACAGCATCATTGTACTCCGGTTTCCTCTCCTTTCCCATTAAGACTCCCGTAAGTCGCTTCTCCAGTTCTGACATGAATCCATGAGGAAACCTAGTACTCTTTGAATCCCGCAGGAGAGTGAAATCCTTCATTAAGTCGTTAATAGACGTTGAGGAGCGTTGTACCGTTGTCGACGGCGCAGGTACATGCTGCGTTCGTCGTGCTCGTGGCTGCAGAAGGTAGGAAAGGTAGGCAACGCGCAGGGCATATAGGTAGGCGTCATTGTGCGTCACGATACGTTTCCGGGGCAGTGTCCCATCCCTCGATCCGGGGCCATTGCTTTGAAGGCTGTTGATGCGCCTATTTGCACCTTTTGACTGTGTGGAAGACGTCGACATTACCCTCGCACAGGCTCAAGAGGTACCACCACCATAGGTTCGACGTGCTGAGCAAGAAGATCCGTTATGAGGATCAGCCTTTCTGTACATATGAGTCTGCAAGGTAGTCATGAGCAATACTTTAAACGCTCAGTTGACGATTTCGCGAATCCCCATACATCACTTTGCCAAGCGTGCCAAGGTACGATTTGAGGCCTACAAGAACCCTAGCTAAGGGTGAACCTCAGTTCGTGGAGGGCTCTACCTTACCTTAGCTATCCCTTCTCTTCATCAATCCGTCTACATAAGAAGGACAAGGGATCTTGTCATGATGGCACGTATAAATCAAAATTATGAGAAGCCATCTTCTTTGCACCTAGGGTAAAGACGTAGTCGGGAAGCTTACATCGGCAACTCATTAGACAGTACCATCCCGAGGCTCGCTTTGCTACATGGTAATCAGTGGACATAGGATGTCAATTTTTGAGCATGTAGAACATGCTTCCTCCATAAGCACTGATTTCCGCCTGCTCTGCTCAACCCAATGTTCCTGAAAGTTCCCAAAGAAGAGAACTCGGACTCTCCTGCCTCATGTAGGCTGAGTAGAAGAAATATTGCCCAATGTTGTGTGACGGTTGAGCCATCCATAATGTCATAGACGTTGAGAATGTTCATGATCACTGATCTCTGAGAAGTGGTACTGTCCGGAAAACCCGGCTTGGTTGAAGAAACCCAGGCTCTGGCAATATTATGAATGCAGGAGCTGCTGCATGCACCGCTTACTCTTCATCACAATTTCGAATATTTTGGACGTTTGGCAAAGTCTTGGTATCCACATGCCTGGAAGATCGCCAAGATGCCCTTCAGGAAGGCTTGGGATCTCGAATCTTGCACGTCCATTCAGGACCCTAATGATTGGTTGAGAGACGACAACTGGACCGAGACTAGCCTAAGCCTAACAAGGCATATCAGACTCCTGAAACCCCTCCGCATCGACCACCCTTCTTCGCGCGCTTGCATTCATTGCAACAGCTTTGTTACAAGCTGCCACATGCATTGGCAAGTGAGCAATGCCTCCATCAACAAACTTCGACGGAAAGATGGAGCATTGGCTGATAACCTGCATGGACTCGGGGGACCGTGCTCTGGTCTCTTCCCTCGTCTCCCTCCAGATCGACAGTAGTCTGCTGCATTCATACTTGTCTCATTCATCGCCTTCTAGCCACTTGCTTGTCATGTTCCTTTCGTCAACTATCACCTCCTGTTGTCTGCTCTCACGGCATGCTGTCATGCTTTGTCTCCCCTTGGCCTGTTTCCCAGCATGTTCGTATTGGAGCACTCGTGCTACAAACTAGCGGACCATTGCTGGCTGTTTCATCCCCGTAAGCAGTATGACACTATCGGACTTCGGTTGGTGATAACCAAATAACGTCCGTCTCGTGCCCACGACACAGACTTTGCTGGTAACTCTTGCGCCTAGCAGGTCATCACGTCAACAAGACGCGTCTATGTAGCTGGCCTACATTATCTAATCCTGGAGCAGGATACACACTCGCTACCTTATTGTTGAATTGTCCAGAGGGAGCGTATCTGATGTTGAAGTTGGGAGTATTGCTACTCTCCGAACTCACAGCTTGCGATTTTCTTCGCTATGCCACTCTCAACCTCTTGGAGCTCGACGAGGCTAGGAACTTCCCACCCACCGTCGAGGTTCTCGACATGGTTTCACGGTCGGTCAGTAGTCGGCAGCGAACGATCCCACAGTCTTGTACCTGCTCCCAAAGCATGGCGAACCCGAGGGCGTTCCGAGTCACCAGAACGTCGTGCGCCTTTGGGACCCCGATCAGATCATAGGTCACCGTCGTCAACACGGTCAATCATCGATCGTACTTCCTCACCGAACATTGGAACGGAGCCAGCGCAGCCCGATGCTTTCGACCGCTCCAGCATGAGCCTCCTCTCGCCCATTGCCGGGACAAGGCATGAGGAGGAAGAGATAGTCGGCGTGTCCGGCCCTACGCGAACACGAACTCGATTAGCGCTGAGCAGACCGAAGGGAAAGACCAGCCTGAAGAAGCAAGGTCGAGGATGCTTCCCTGGCGTCCAGGACCGAAGGATCAAAAGAAAGATAATCGGAACTCTCGTCTCTGGCATCGCTCTGTGCGTGATCCTAACCACATGTACGCCTCCTAACATGCTCATCATTTCACATCTAAGCTGACAACTGACTCAGACCTCGCCCTCGCCATCTCCAACTCCGTCACAGGCAAAGCCTTTCACGCCATCCTTGTAGTGCTCATCATACTCACCACCATCATATTTTGCCACTATCTCATCCGGCTCTTCATGCTCGCCATGCGTCCCCAAAGCCGCCCCCATAACTCTGGACTCCTTTACCGGAGCCAAGCAGGGGCCGTCGCGCGCCCACATCAACCCATCAGGGTCATACTAGCTCGCGACGAAGAGCTAGGCCTGGACGGAACAGACACTGTGGAAGAAGACAAAGAGACCGCTGTCCCACCGCCGCCACCAGCTTATGGTGTCTGGCGGTGTAGCGTAAGGGCGGATCCAAACCTGATACACTGGCAGCGCACGGGGCAGCCCACGATTGCGGAGGAATTTCCGTTGGTGATGCGGAGTGAGAGCACCCGGCCACCTAGCTATCGCTCGCAGCATCGTGCGGCCGAGGTTGAACGTGTGGCGGGACCGGCGCAAGCGTATACAAGGAATCAACATGGTTGTTGGGAAAGTCATGCGCAGCACATGGGGGCTGGGTCCCGGGGACCTTCATGCACCGATGTCATTGGTGGAGTCTGGACGCAGGGATCTCGTTGAGCGAATCCCAGTGGTTAGATATCCGGGCACTGTGGGGTGGGTTTCAAGTGCTTGACAACGTTTGCATGATTTTAAGTATATTGAGAGTCTTCGTCCCAACTTTGGCTTCGGGAAGCATGAGTGGATGAGGGCCCTTGTTCTAAGCGAGGAGGATTTTACCAGATGTAGAAGAACAAATCCATTTTATTCAGATACGAAATTCATGGTAGACGGAAAGCCTAAATTTCAGGTGGGGAGTTGGGTCTACGTGGATTGTCAACGTGATAGAACACCGCAGTGGCGGAAACATACCATTTTCTAGACAATGCAAGCCTGAATTGTAACGATGTCATGTCCCAAAGGGTCTTAGAGATGAAGCACCAGCTGCGAACAAGGACGAGCGGTGTCTCCAGGTCACCGTAGTTGAGATATGGTACTTGAGGAAGCTGAGGTGCATATAGCAAATGCAAAGATTGTTTATGTTCCCGCTATGATCGACGTAGAAACCAGAGGATATTGTTCGATTCCTATATCCCTCTTTGTCGGTATAGCTTGAAACCTAGCCTGTAATTATATTCCTGTAGCGGTGATGTTCATGTGGAAGAGTAACGCCCCCAAGGCCTTTTCGCTATGCGTAATGTGGGCATCGCTGGGTGGTGTTGCACTCGACAATCCTCTCCACTTGTCTTGTTGAGCATCCCAACGTGTGACGATGTTGTGATCGAGGCGTTCCTACAAGATGCGCTGCCTTGATGAATATGTCGCTATGCTTGACGTAAAATATAATGGGTAATGGTGAACCTTGCGCCGCCCTCATTTCTTATCGGTACAGTGTGAGTCCGTATATACAAGCCTATGTACATTAGCAGGCACCATGAAAATGTGCTGAAGTTGCGTCGCGTAGCAAAGCATGACAACAAGAGAGATAGTGGAATGCCTGATATAGCTCGTCACTGCCAGAACTAGTCAGAGTCCAGTGTCATCCAGGTTTGGTATTCGAATGGCGACTTCTCGACCAACCCAAGCAGTTTCATCTCAATGAGAAGACCGTAGCCATCCACCTGATCGACATCCGCCTCCCAGATATCCCCCTCTCGAAGGCGACTACCCACCTTGGCGAATTCCACCCGTCCCACCGTGCACTGAAGCCCTAGCTCCATGATCATGGCCTGAGCAAAGAGCCGGGAATAGTCGACCCGCATAATGTAGATGTGTAGTTTTTCAGGCAAGGGCGCTTGCTTGTAGTAGTATGCACGGATGAACCATTGCACAGACCAATGACGACGGGAGAACTTCGTTGTACGAGCTATGTGCGAAGCTCTGCGGCCGAGCTCGTCGACGATCTCCTTCGACTGGGCTGACGAGAACGGGAGGAATGAGTCGTCGGTATTACCCACCAATGACATGCCGGTGCGAGCTTCGTGGCGGATGGCAGCGTCAATCTGCCAGTGGTTGAACAGATCGCCGTACCGCCGTAACGGTGAAGTGATCCTTGTATAATTTGAAAGGTTCAAGAATTCGTGCCTCTGCGGTACGGTGGACGTTGTGGCTGTTCCCATGTACTCCGTACGGCGAAGAAAGAAGGGAGGGGGAACATAGCCAAGCTTCGCAACGGTAGGCTTGTAAACATCTTCTATAAACTTTCGCTCCGTCACGGCGAAGTGAGGGTTGCTGGTTGTGCCTGAGTAGGCAATCGGAATCCCCCGTTCGGCACACCAAGTAGAAGCGATTTCACCAGCAAGGGTCATGAGATCTCGGACAAATTGGAAGCTACTCGCGTAGTGTTCACTTTTCTTCGGGTCGAAAGGCTTGATAGGGAGGAAAATAACGGGGTCTCCCACGATTTGCCGAGTCTTATCGAACGAAAGGTCAAGTGGGGAGGCCTCCTCTCCGAGATATACGTTCGGCTCCACAGCGAGAGATTTGTGTTGTACTACAGCATGGTCGGTGCCTTCGATACGCTTAAGACGTTTCGCAATGCCGGCTTCAAGCAAATTCGACAGGATTTCGACGTCGGAGTCGGTCACAGTTTCATCGCGTGGTGCGTGAGCTGTGAGAGGCATTTGGCCACCCACCGTACTATTCACCTTGGAGGCCTCTGGGATGAACTCCTCAGGAAACAGAATCTGAGTTATGGTATCGTACGTGACGATTTTGACGTTACGCACAATCCCGTGACTGATGCTAGTTTCAATGATATCGCCATCGTTCGTCAACTTGGCGCTAAATGTGAGAGTTGGCTTGTTGGGCGCAAGGCTACAATGATTTCGCAGCGACTCTGGTTGCAGCATTTGGAATTGACGGTCAGGCAAGTAAACTGTCTGTGAAAGCCTGGCCGCGTATTGCGCTGTTAAGGACGTCGGGTCAACAAAAGCAGACGGATTTGCGACATGAACGTGGACCCAGCTTGTAGATTCATCAATGGCTTCCCACGAAACTCCGTCGTCTCTCTCAACAGTCCCTAAAGAATCTATGCAAAAGACTGGGAGATCACCCCAGTCCTTCCGCAAATTTGCCATGGAGTCTTCCAACCTTAGTGTGGCAGAGATGGCCATATCGTGCATCTTGTCAGCTTTAGCGTCAGGGTCGTACCCTGGAAGAGGCTGGGTTTTGGAATCAAAATAGACACTCCTGTTCTCCCACGGTAGTAATATGCCCATCTCTTGGAGTAGCAGCAGGCCCGTCGTTTTGTCAAGATTGAAATCGTCATACATTCCAGTCCCTCGCAGAATCGGCGGCCCGATCGATTTGAGTGCGTCTGAATTCAACTCCGAGATTGCCCAGTCGAATACAGAGCGTACAATTTTAGCCTCCTTTTTACTGAATCGAACGGGGCTAGGGTTGATGACGATCGGTTGAAGAGCCTTGTCTGAGCGGTGGCTTTCTTTCGACGGGCTCAGACAACCCACCGGAAACGGGTCACGAGCGTCGCGGCTTCTCTCAATCACCGCTCGAGCCTTTCTCAAGAACCCACGGACGGGGTTCTCATGCGGAACAAATCCGGCTGTCACAGGATCATCATCGAAAGCCGCTGTCGTTGCAGAAGCAAGCTCTTCCTGATAATCCCGTACCCACTGTTGCACTGTTTGGCCATTGTTGACTTGATTTGGGGACAGCATACGGAAGTTAGGATAGAGGCGATGATGCTGGGTATTTTTCTTGAACGCCTCATGGTTGCTGAGGACTCGATGGAGGCACCATAGCATTGGCGAAGTAAGATCAGCTGGATTGTTACATTGGAAGACCTTCAAGGCTATAGCCTCGAGACCGATATTCGGGGCATACCTGTCGGTCAACATCAACTCCCAAACACGGTCACACCTGTCTGCGTGGCGTCTGTAGATCTCGTCGGCCAAGCTATTCAACAGAAGCATCTTCTTGATGAGAGGTCCGCCGGCCTCACGAGGTATGGATGTCTCCGGGATGTGCCCTTTCCCACTCTCATCGAACTCCACTAGCTCCTTAGGTAAGTAGGAGTTTATGGGATCCAATTCTGCTGGTGATAGCATGCCAGGAATTGAGAACGTCACTCGGGTCGCTGGCACGTGAACGACTTGGCCTCGGACAGTGTAGAGCTGTACGAACTTGTGGACCCATTGTGTGCAGACAGCAGGCACAACTTCATCTCGGATGCTATAGCCTTTGAGCCGCGCCATTTTGTACAATCATGCCGAGCAACGTACCGAACGTCAGTCATATCACCACGAGCAATGAGCGCCTCAGGTGGTTTGACCTCTTCTAGAAAACTTTCGAAGTCAACGTCCAGACCGAAATCCCACTCCGCATCATCTTTATTCGTCTTCGAAGGAGCGTTGAGATCATCTTCTCCCGATTGCGTGACGGTGTTGTCTATCAGTCCGAAGCCACCGAGCCCAGAAATACTTTTCGATCTTGTGGGGGATGGTGTCTTAGCCTGGTCTTCCTGCCATTGTCGCAGATGTTGTCTGATTGCAGAGTTTGGATTGTAGTGGGCCCAACCAGAGGAGAACTCTGCCTCTGGACTTGATTGAGCATGACTTTTAACGACAGATAAATTAACCTGTGTGACGCATTAGCTTGATTTAGAAGACGAAGCCCGCAATCTGGCTCACCTACAGCTCCAGGGGCGAACGCTTTTCTTTTGGCCGATGTCGAAGATACACTCCTCGACGGAGTATACGAAAGCCTTCCTGTAATCGCACTGACCGTGCTCACTGTAAAATGTCTTGTATTATCTACGCCATGCCTTCGCTTATTATCCAAACCACTCTGCGTTTGCCAACGGAATAGTGAAGATCTCTCCGTTGATTGAAGAGAGCGTGAAGGCCTAGTAGCAATTTGGCGAAATGCTACATGATCGCTGCAAGCTGGCAAGCCTTTCACCATTTCGCGCCACAAATCACACCGGGTCGAGTAGATGTAGGAAACAGCATGTCACTGAGTTTCCAATCTTTCATATTTGGATGCCGCTAGCGGGATCTTGGCCCGGTAGCCGATCGGCAGCTTCTCTTGAGCTCCGATAATTGATTCGCACTGCATTGCGTAAGAAGAAATTAAAAACGACATCTGGTTGTCTGGTGCCATCTGGTTCGGGACAAAAGCACAAGTGGGTCTTGCTCTTCGTCATAGCTCATTTACGATTCCAATGTAAATAGCTTTGTCCGGTAAGCGCATCCACCCAAGGTTCGGATGTTGAGTATCATGATGCGACAACGAAACAGTAAAGCACGTATTATCTGAGACGAAGCGACATGTGGTTTCGGTCTCTTGACAACCTTCATATCTGACAATATACCGATATCGATACTTCAGAATGCGCTTGTTATTCTGAGAACGATGCTGATATCCACCGTGCCATAGTCGTGTACCATACTGCAACCAACGATGACCACAGCTAGCAAGCCCTCTCCAGGCCATTTTCGCATTCTTTACTTCGCCTCCGCATCTAGCTTCACCAATAAGTCGTCAGAAGAGCTCAAAGCTCCACTCGAGTTGAAAGATCTGTTTGATCGTTTGGAAGGGACATATCCTGGTTTCAAGCAAGCCGTGCTGTCCAGTTGCGCTGTTACGGTGAATCTGGACTACATGAACATGGAAGATCCTCATGATTTCGAGGATGGCAATTCTCGTCTGCAGATCGCGGAGGGCGATGAAGTCGCGATAATTCCTCCCGTAAGCTCCGGATGAAAGCAAAAGTACGATTGTGACAAAATCGGTCCACCCTGGATTGAAAAAAGTTACGGCAGGCTAGCCCGCAGTTTTAAGGATCATGTCACATTCAGTGGTGATTAAACCCGGGTGTGCGGGCTTGATGCTTAGAGGCTGATTTCATTCAATCTCTAGTAACGTATATTTACCGCCATGAATCTCTAAGGCACTCTCGACCCGTTCCATGATCGCCAGGACCTTCTCTTCCTGTAAGCGTTGTCCAACCACTTGTATCGCTACTGGCAGACCATGCATCTCATCAGCATTGTAGTGTTTGTAGGCCCCTTTGGCTACCCCGTTCAATTTTCGGAATCGAAAACTGGGCGGGAGCTGATCGAGCTCTCTATCAACATGGGTTACCGGCAGAACACCACAAGAGTAGTCAAGCTTGAAAGTGTCAGCGCCTCATCATTGCAAAGGAAGCTAGAGCAATATACCAAGTTGAAGAGGAACGTGTAGCCTATATGATTTCGGAGTCAGCATTCCTTCTAGAAGTTAGGGGATGGAGACATAAGGCATGTCTTTCGAGTGAATGCTCGCTAGACACGTCTTAAAGCTCTTGAAACGCCTGAAAAAGGAAAAAGGAGGGTCGGAAAAGATAACCTACCGCAGTTACTGACAGCATCTTTCATGCCATTGTGGGGTACTGCAGGCGTAGCGTTCGGTGCTGTCAACAGAAAGTCTACCTTGGCTTTCTCGTGCCACCATTTGTGCCATTTCGCTTTGTACGCCTCTCTTTTCGCGACCCATCTCCATTGCTCGAAGGCGCTTTTTTCGTGGAAGGTATTCAAGAGTCCAGCCCAAACATAATCTCGCCGCACGTATTTGACCCACAAGTAGTACAAGTACTTCAAAGGCCTCGGTATCCTCATATAGAGATTCATTTGAGCGGCACCAGGATCACTCCATTCACCAGTACGGAAGAACGAGCGGAACGTCTTGCAGCCATCCGAGTTCAAGAGATTAGCAGCGATCACTAGCGCTTCGTATGGCGATGGTGGATCCACATCAAAGACTTCATGGCCTTCAGCTTGTAGAGCAGAAACAGCCCTATCCAGCGCACGAGCACAAGCAGGGGACGGATCGACGACGCCTGATGTCCTTAGCATCTAGATCTCGGAAATACTTAGTCGACTGTACCATCGCTTCTCATCACGCCCACTCTGTAATGCTGCTTCTCTTTGAATTTCTGTCCCTTTTCTAGTCGCCAATCGATGGGATGAACGCTGTGGTCATAGATCCAAGGCTTCATTGATATCATGGACTTCGAAAAGTATGCAAGATCTGCCAAGGTCCTCGCCATAGGACTAAAGACACTCGGTATGCCTTCCTGACCTGGCATGCTAGTGTTCATACCCATCTTAGGCCATCGGCCAGTCGAGCATCGCAGCGAATAAATGCCGCTATAGTGGGCTGGTGCTCTCACAGAGCCAGCAACATCCGACCCAATGCCGATTCGGCCACCACCGTAAGCCAACAGTGCACCTTCCCCACCAGTCGATCCACCTGGGGAGTATCTCGAGTTGTGCGGGTTGGTGCACCGGCCCCAAACGTCGTTGGTAGACTCGAAAGAGAGCAGCGTGATTGGTAGGTTGGTCTTCACGTATGGAATGGCCCCTACAGATATCTCTCAGCAGAAGTTGGAGATCCGATATCAGGTTTTGGCCGAACCAGCATCCTTGAGTATCCTCACCATGATGCCATCTTCCGCATAAGGCTTTCCAGTGTTGCAGGAGTAGCCGACACTGACATCAAAACCCCCTACAGCTATGGAATCCTTCAAAGACACAGGGATTCCTGCAAGAGGGCCCTTCTGATTCACTTCGCGTTCAGCCCAATGCTCCGCTTCCGGTAATAACACCTCCGTCAGACAGTTGGTCTTCTCGTGCGCCTTGATCGCAATCTTCCCATAAGTCCTAAGGATATCAATAGGCTTGAGTAGCTGTTTATGTACATCTTGAACAAGTTCTTCCACGGGTTTGGCTAAGATCTCACGATCCTGTGAGGAAAGAGGTGAATGATAGGCGGATGGGAGACTGGCTATCCTGGTCGAACGCTCTAGCTGCTTGCTCTGGCTGCACAGAAGTGCGTTCAGCTTCTATATTCATGTCACGACTTCTTCTGGGGCTTACCAAGCGCGTCGATGCTCGAAGTAATCGAACGGCGGAAGCATCGTGCACGGATCAGCACCGTTTTTCCAACCATATGCCGAAGAGAGGCAACCTACTTTACTTACTTTACTCGCATGCCCGGTTGTAAAGTAAAGTACTTCAATCGCGAAGTGAAGTGGGGTTTGGTTACTAGTCCTAGAACACTCTAGCGCAGGGAGGCAAGACAATTAAGCCAGCTTCGTGAACAGTCACCTACTTTATAGAGTAACGTTCATGCGGTATAACGATGGACCTGACCGCCATTCTACAGCGATCCCACCACGACGATGTCTCTCACTATGCAGCATGACATGGGCTTGTGTGATCAAGCAACGTCAGTGCGTGCCTTTCTTTGGACATATGGATTAGCGAAGCTACAGTTGCTCGATAACCTTCCACGGATCCTGAAACAAACCTGTTGTTCAGCTTTACTGAAATACGTTCGTTTGCAAATACAGAGGATTTCTATACTTATCTTCGGTGGATTAGGAATAATTTTATACGGGCCTTCAATTTTGGGGAAGTACGTCCCGACTGTCATGTTGACTATACCTGGACGACAACTCTGTCTCTGGTCTACGGAAAGCTTGTGGAACATCCGAGGTTTGCAATGCCTGCAGGGCTAGTCTCTTTCGCAATGTCAATGGTCAGTATTTGTCGCGTTCATGGTCTATGCTCCAAAACTGTCTTTAAGCGCTGGTCTCGGGACGATCCGAAAAGAGCCTCATTTCAGGCTTGGTAGCACTATTGGATGAGACAGCTTCTTGAGATTTATTTTGAACCTACTCAAGAGCTGGACCCTTGACATTCTTAGAAACATCGATTCAGCTATGGGCTAAGACAAAATGGCTGGGAAGACATATCTGCGTAGTACTTAAGCGGAGCAAAGGAACCTCGTTACAAATCTTCACCTGCCTCCACAAGCGTGCTACCACTATCCAGAAACATCTTTTCCTTATTTCCTTGGGTTGACTATTTCCTAAGAACACTCCTTGTCTGTTTTCCTATCGTTATTCGTCAGATTTCTACGGCAGTATCCATCTGCCTCTACTCTCGTTGTGTGAATTGGGGTGTCTTCGGAGCATCACGATCCGTACTTTTCATTCATATCCTCCTCGTACTCCTCCTTAACCGATTTTTGAAGATGGCTGGACCGGACGCAGGCGCTCTTGGAGGTACCTTCAGGATTGTCAGGATACTCCAAGTGGTATCTTTGATCGCCATCATCGGAATGGCTGCCAACTTCGTAGCCGAGATGGTATCCAGCAACAACGCACCGTCGAATGTACTGGTTGGCACGCTGAGCATCGTAAGCATTGTGGACTTCAGTCATGATCCGGGTCATTGCTAATGTTTCCGATTTAGACTTGCATCGCTGTTCTCTACTGCGTGATCACCTACATCTTGTTCATCGATAATATGCTACCTCACCTTATCAACACCGGTATCGACGGATTGTTATTGATCGCCCTAACTGTGATAGCCGTGGTCGTTGGCAAACCTTTGTCTTACCTCAACTGCCAGGTCATCGGATCTTCGAGCGTGGCAGAGTCGGCCTACCAGCTCGGTACGGAATTGAAGGCCAGTCTCCAGAATGAGGGTGGTAAGGTCGTCTACAGCAACTGGATCGGGGCGAGCAAAGTAACCTGCTACGAGATGAAGGCCATCTGGGGATTGAGTATCGCTCTATGGTACGTTGTCGTTCATTGATGCTCGCGGGCCCCGGCTGACGGCGGAATAGCATCCTCTTTGCGTTCTCTGCGATCTGCAGCGTGTGTCTCTGGCGTCGAAGCAAGGCCATAGCATCCAAGGACGTTGAGGGTTAAGTGGGACAACGCAATGCAGGGCAGGTGGAAAAAGCGGATGGCGGTGGGGTCGAGGCAGGACCCATTGCAGTAGGCAGAAGGCACGACCACGGGTAGATGATGGGCGAAGCAAGTGGAGTTTAGGGCATTTCCTAGAGAGGATTGGTCTAGTTGCAAACTGTACCATGGGAAGGGTAGCGAATTACCAGTTAATAGAGTAATATGCATGCACGAGGGGTTTATTTGCCTCCAAGGAGACGTCGTTTCATGCAAATATATGCAGAAGCTGGGGACCAAAAGTTTGGGCCCCTCGGGCCCAGTGAAAGGATGTTTGATTGGAGCGTGGGCCGTGGGGTCTGATCACTTCCTCACCGACAACTCGTAGATTGACTCTGCTGCCATCCCTACCCAAAGACGAAGGATAGAGGCGCACAGGGCGCCAAGCAGTGCGTGCGAAGCTTACTTTCTCCCGACACAGCTGCGGTGCTGCCACGTCTCGATGAGTCGATGTCCAGCCTAGTTCATCGAGCTTGCGCTGCGATCGTCTGGTCGCTCATCCCGCGCCGCCCAGGTGCCGCCTTTTCCAAGGGAATGGTTAGAGTAATTGCCAAAGTTGGCGCTTGGGATCAGTGGCTTGCAGCTACCTTTGCGCTTGGGAATCGTCAGCGCCGCCAACCCGGTTGCTCGGGTTCTCTCCCATTTCGCGGCCTCCATGGACTCCATACGAGCCATACTACTCCCCACGCCTCAAGCGTCCACCAGCTCT
>JAABUW010007492.1_pt1 | contig 13138 bp, 16 predicted proteins | sample 5560081 | NCBI WGS metagenome assembly JAABUW01 (sample SAMN10711882, study PRJNA513363) | rock metagenome | isolation source: Antarctica rocks | place: Antarctica: Victoria Land, Knobhead sud
AGCCCTGCTGGTGACTGCGTTGCTTACTAAACTGCCAGAGACTTGGATGTTGACACTGATGACTGTGGATGTCTGTTCAAGAATTCAAGCAATGCATGAGATCTGGAGGATGCCGCACCTGGAGGATGCCGCCCAGCAGGGCTGCATGCCCCAAGAAAGGCATAAATGCTTACCGTAGTTGGCTTGGGGGTTAACAACGTTCAGAGACCAAAGGCAAGCCCAGCAGTCCTCAAGCTCTGACAACTGGTACTAGCACGGTCGCTCTTGTCTCTACAAGCTGTATCTTACAAAAAAGCTGTTATCAGCCCTGGGTACAGCTGAGCGTTGGCGGCTCCTCAGATGATGAGATCACGTCCAGTTGGGCAGCACCCGTTTTTGCTACCTGCAACGCGGTGCCAAAAAGGTGTGTCTGCTCCTGCTACACAAGTTTGCCACCAGAAATGAAAGCGTCCAGTCTGTCTTTGGTTAATTTACCATGATCACATTTGACAGAAATGTTCCCGGCAAGCTAGACGGGCTGCGAGATCCAGCATCGCAACGTCACACCCTGTGATTCGCAAACTTGTTGCAGCTACAGGAGCTTTGACTCTAGTGAGTGCCAAGTCTTTACCACGCAGCGAACACCAACTGCCTCTGCCACTCGCAAAGAGGTACTGTCAGCACAGCAGCTCGACGACTGGATGGCCCAACCCAGCAGCAGACCAACCTACAATGCCTGACAGGAGACGACTGCAGGTTGGTTGGTTGTGATAGGTCAAACCGGGTCACTGCATCAGCAGCAGCTGCTGCAGCAGCTGTGAAGTCTCAAACATGCGTTCTTTGAACTCGACGAGTTCGACGGGATACTACGATCTGCGAGCGCAATCAGGGCTCCGCACTTGCGTGTCACTTGACATGACGCGGCTTTGACAGAATATGTTGTAGACACTTTGGTATTGCTGAAAACAATTTCACATACATGCACTGGACCTGTAGATTGGCAGCTACGATCTTGATTTCGGTCTCAATTTACGGCGCGACGGAAGGTAGACCAACTGCAACGTAGTCGTGTCGATAACCGTTGTTCTGGATGCGCATTCTTTTGGCACTTCCTGTCCCAGACCTGCAGATAAGCCTGGCTGTGCATGTGCAGGTAAACTAAGTCGGCAACAGGAAGAACTGATCAACCTGACAGCTGAAGATGCAGTCGAGCGCTTATGTACAGGACAAGTCTCAGCGACGGAGTATGCAGAAGCGCTCCTTGCACAGAATCAGCTCAATGAGTGCCTAAACAACTTCGCAGCTCTTCAGCCCCAGCAGGTACAGCAGTTTTGGCCGCCCATACGTCAGGCATCATTGTTGAGACCAGATCTTGGGTATTAACCAGGACTTGCCTCATGATTGATCTGTGGGTCAATCATCCTCACACCTTGGCACAGCAGCTGCCTGACCATCAGAACAATACCACCAGTGGATGCAGTCAGTTTCTGGCTATGTCGATTGGCTGCATTCACACATGTTCAGCCTTCTCGGTTGCCAGCAGTGAAAGCAATGGCTGGATGTGACAGATCTGATGACATTGCTATAGGTGCTGGCGGATGCAAAGGCTGTAGATGAGCTTAAGGCGTCTGGACAGGACACAAGACCCTTGTGTGGCCTGCCATTTGCCGTGAAGGACAACATTGATGTGGTTGGCTACCCCACTGTTGCAGGAACTCCTGCACTGCACGGTACACAGATCTCATAATACCAGTACCTGGACAGCATGATGTCCATTGAACATGCTCAACCCATCTCTCACATACGAGGCTTTGTGCATCTGTCGTGCGATGCACAACACGCCGCAATACATGTTCAGCAGCTACAGTATGCATGCATGCATTCCATCCCACACAATAATTTCTTGCACTCTGAGCTGTCATGTCAAGCCTGCAAGCATGTGTCTGCTACAATCTGGAAAACCTGTCAGTTGAACCCGTACTCTCTGGCGACATTGAACAAGTGTGACACATACAGTCATCTTATCCAAGCCTCACGTATGTATTCACTAGATGCATGCATGTTGCATTGTGTCCAAATATCAACAGCCGACAGATGGCCAAAACAGGAGACAAACTTGAGATGAAATGTATGTCAATCAAACTTGCGTCTATATTTCTGTGTAACATAGGACAAATCTGGAATACAATGTCAACCATTTGAGTGCTTCGTGCAGGCATGCGGCCAACCAACAGCTCCCCAGTAGTGACAAGGCTGCTAGAGGCTCATGGGGTTGTGCTGGGCAAAACCCACATGGAGGAGTTAGCAGAGGGCCTAACCACCATCAACCCTGTCTATGGCCCGGTGCTGAACCCCTACAACAATCTTTTTGATGTGGGAGGTGAGCTGCAGTCTGCAATTCTGCATCTGTGCATGTTCTTTGCTGCATGTATTGAGACTGCATGTATTGAGAGTAACAGCCTGTTGTTTGCTCAGAGTGAGTGAAAGGAAGTTCAAGGAAGGTACATGAAGAGCAACGGCAAGAGAAGCAGCGACCAAGGACGCCTTATCCTGAAACTTGTCATGCATGAAAGCAGTCACTGACTTGTAGTGTGTGTCAAATGCCTGCTGTGGCATAAAGTCTTCCTCTGGAGATCTACAGCTGTTCCAGAGGTACAGTACATGCCACAGCAGGCATGTAACACATTTGACAAGTCAGTGACTGTAGAGATAAGACCTTGATGCGCAGGCTATAATGTACTGCAAAAAGCTGAAGAAGAAGCTGGTTTGCTCAACAATCGCTAGATCTCCCATATGATCCCAGTTCAGTGCATGTGGCTCTCTTGGGGGGGGTGACACCGAAGTGACACTCAAACGCAATCCGAAGACAGACAGACTGCGAAGAGCTACGCAGAAAGCAAATATGAAATGCAGAGAGCGCAAACTAGTGGCTCTCTTGGGGATCCAGCAGTCCATTGAAGCATGTGGTACAGGTAGCAGTGGAGGCACAGGGGGGGTGGTCTCAGCCAGGGGTGCCCCAGGGGGTTTCTGCAGTGACACTGCAGGGTCATGCAGGATCCCAGGCGCCCACACAGGCACCGTGGGATTCAGGCCATCCCTGGGATGCTACAATGCTGCTGGGGGAATTGTGCCTCAGACCACATCAAGAGACACTGTAGGTACCAATCCTCAAGTGGTAGACTGCCTCTCCCATGTTTGTTCTCAGGAAAGAGTAGATAATCCTGACTGCTGCACTTATCTATCCATTTTTGCATATGCGTCAGCCTGACATCTGTGCAGCAGTGCAAACCCACACCACTGCCATTCTCTTGCAGTGTTGTCACTTGTCCATTGCACTTGTGGTGTTCAGTGTCTGCAGCTCTTGCCTAGCATAGTTGTGACCAGCTAGGAAACCTTATTTAGGGCCTGCTGCAGCTGTTCAAGACAGCGGAATGTCACATTACTGTGCCTGAGAGACATGTGTGGCAGCGCAAGTGTGCAAGCCCTGACGTTGTCTGATCATATACTCATCCACCAGGAGTTGTGGCATGTGTCATTTTTTGCTCAGCACAGCTATATGCACCTGGGCTTGACACGATATATATGTATGGGTGCAGGTGTAATTGCACGCACGGTGAAGGATGTCATACTGTTTGACAGTATCTTCAGCGACTGCCACTACCCCAGGCCTGACCTGGTGCTGAAGGGGACACGCCTGGGGTACCCCGTCAACTACTGGAAGGGCCTAGACACAAGGGTGAGGGCATGGGACAACATTTCGTAGCAGAAATGTATTGAGGGCAGATTCTCATGTCAAGTCAAACATGGCAGATTTGGCTTTTGTATATGCTGTCATGATGCATAGATTGTCACATTCAAGACCTGTGTTTCAGGCTTTTGGTCTGCTGGTACTAAGTAGTTCAGAGCAGAGTCGACGCAATGCACAAAGTCAAATGCATGCACCAGCTTGGGCAGGACTGGTTGCTGTGGTTCGTGTAACATGTGCAAGACTGTGCAGAAGTGCTTGCTTGTGCTGAACACCTTTGGGTGTGCTACTGGCAGAGACCACCTCCAAAGCTGCTCTGCAAGCGCTAATAGCAGCATGTTTTGTAGTACTCGCTAGTGTTGTGAACCTGCATTGTGTCATGCTGGGGCTGCTCTGCAAACACTACAATGACTCTGCAATGACTGGAAGATAATCACAAGGTAGCAGCAGCATGCCTTTTACTTGCCAATATTGTGAACCTGCGCTATACATGCAGACAGTGCAGACCTTTGGGACTGCTCTGCAAACACTACCATGACAGCTCCAATGACTAGGTGGTACCACACAGTAGCAGCACGCCCTGTACTTGCCAATGTTGTGAAGTTGTGCTGTGTGTGCAGACGGTGCAGACCTTTGAAGCTGCTTTGGAAGCGCTGGTTGCAGCAGGAGTGGAGCTGGTGGAGTTTGACATGGGGCTGTTGACTGCTGAGGGCGCTGAGATTGAAGCTGAGCTGCTGTTGGCATATGAAATGCCTCGAGAGGTCTCCAGGTCAGTTCATTTACTCCACTGCAGATTTAAACTGGGCCCATTTTAAGTCTGCAGCAGAGTATATTCTGACACTTGCTGCACCCTATTGTTTGGTGCGTGGAGCTAAGTGTAACTCATAGATTGCAACGCTGATATGTAAGCACCAGCTCGGGTTTGGCAAGCCATTGAGCTGAACTGCCTGGTCTGGCGCAATGTCTGCTGAGACGAGGACTTTCATCAGTTGCATTTCAGAACACTGCTGGCTTACTTTGCCAAGGTTTTCAGCTTGAAATGTCAGGTTTGCTTTGGGGCTTTTCTGGCTGTTCAGTCATTGCCTGCCGGTTATGCCGGTCTATGCTGCATTCAGGCCGCACCTTGCACGGCCGGGAGCCCTTGTCGTTGCTCACACTAAACAAGGTCGTCATGTCTCTGTCGTCTAACAGAAAGCTGCTTGTCGCTGCATCTCTGCATCCGGAGGCTGAGCAATCAGCAGTTCGACAGTATTCCAAAGCAACGTTGCAGACACACAACCCATACTCGCGCTCGGTCCAAAATACCATCTGTATATACGCAATAAAATATCGCAGTAACTAAGCGTGACGGGAAAGATCGATCGGTCGCCCCCCGTCGCCAGCCGACCTCCGGATGTAGTTGCATGTATCCCTTGCCCAGGGCTGGGCATTGCGCCAAAAACTGTGAACCCCAGAGTGCAACAGCGTTTGGTCCTTTTGCATCCTCTCGCCAGCGCAATGGTATCAAGATCCCTGTCATATTGACGCATCTGATGCATCTTGCAAGTAATTACGTGTGTAACGCAGCAACATCTTGCATGCGCTTACAAGCGTTACGGCGTACAAAGCCATCTTTTTCTTTGTCATGTCTATGCCTCAAACCCAGGTTGAGATTGCCCCACAGTTAATGAGTTGTTGGGTTTGTGGGGAGGATGCAATGTCACTATGTTCAGAGACACATTGCTTCATAGCATGACCAAAAAGCTCAGAAACGCTTGGTAATCTTCAGAATCAGGCAGTTTTCCTTTGATGAGATTGTTCTGAACTTGGCAGCAAGCACAGCAACTGTCTCTACATGCTGCAGTGTTACAAGATGAAAACTTGCATCTGTGCAGGTATTTGTCCACACACCGGTACAACATCAGTCTGATGCACCTGGTGGACCAGATAGCCTCCCCCTACCCCAAGGCTCTCATGGAGCAGAGAACTTCACTCAATTTAGATGCCTGGCCCACCCCCTCTGACTATTACTACAACATCAGAGAGGGTGAGCTGCCGTCCATCTGTTTATTACTTTACATGTTTGTTTGCTCGCTTCAGTGACAATCACATCCGAGTATTATACAGTTCCATTAAGCTTTCAGATAAGCTTGCATTGTACTGCCTATCTGCATCAACAAGTGATGCATTCTCCAGATCCAGTATGACAGAAGCCTAGACATTCACAGCATGCATGACGATCAAGACTGACTGTATCACTTCCCTATTGGCTCAGCAGTCACACACCACTTGTCTCGAGACGTAGCCCATGCTTCCTGCTGCAGTCATACCAAAGCTGAAGGAGCTGCATGACAGGTTCCTAAATGCCTACAATGTTCACCTCACTGTGACCCCCACCACCCACCTGCCAGCCGGACCCATAGCTCAAGTGCAGCCCTGGGTGATGTACAATGGCAAGCTAGTAGACACCTTTGATGCATATGGGCAGACAGTCTTTCTGGGGCCCCCGCTGGGGATTCCTGCTATCAGCATCCCAATTGGGCTCAGCACAGATGGGTTGCCGCTTGGTATTCACTTCCAAGCCCGTCCAGGTGAATAATATAGCAAGGCTGAGATCTTGTCTGATTGCCTAAGAGAAATGCGCTCACTTGCAAGCTTGTCCAGCTGATCTCATGACTGCTTTGGGGACTCAGGAGTTGATAGCAGTCCAATCGTCGGCTTGTTGCTGAATGTACCTACACTGACTACGCTCAATAATCTGGCTGAGATGATACTTTGCTGTTCAGCCGGGCTGCTGCTAAGGAGCTTTGCTGCTCAGGAGCTGTGCTGAAACCAGGTTGAAACCATGCCTTTTGCTGCAGAAGAAGATGGTTTGCTGCTGGCATTCAGTGCAGCTGTGGAAAAGGTGCTTCCGCCTATGCCTGCACCCCCCTCTACTCCAGCTTGCCAGGGATGCACCCCCAAGGTGAAACTCCAGGCAGCCAACTATTCTGGTGTTGGTCAGCCAGGGCGTGATGATGTGACCAGCCTCTTCACGTTGCACTTTGAAGGCCAGTGTGAACTGAAGCATGGAATTGAGTTTGCAGACAGCAGCAATGTGCATACAGAGCTCTAAAAGGGTGATAGTAAAGTGTCACTCGTGCTCTTGTAAAGTGTCACTCATGCTCTTTTGGAGTTGATGGGTCACAAGCATCGTTGCTCTGGGTGAACGGGGATCACGTGCAAGAAATACTGAAGCAGCATTGCGCATCGTCACAATTATTTCGTCACGTATTATACAGCAAGTTCCATTGGTAGTTGTGTCAGGCATCACGACTGATCCAGCAGTTTGAATGTCTGATGGCATTACAGTTCATATGCGATTTTGACAAATTAGCAATTCGAAATTGCCGTCTGTACATGACGCCACACTGACATCAACTAGCATTTCTGAACTTGGAGGGTTCAGATGCTGTTTGCTCTGAAATGGTCACCAAGCAGCAAATGTATCGCTGCAGTGAGCTGTTATTTCAACGAACAGGCATCAACACATGTTGCAACCAATACAGCATTGCTAAGTAAACCTGCAAAAACAGCACAAGTGTCTCTGCAGAAGCTGGACTGTTTTTGAACACAACTTTCACTGGCCTTCACGCTGAGACACATTATAGGGTCGCATGCATGGAGGACCGACTCAGAATTGCAGTTTGTATATTTGAGCTCAAGCAGCACTCTATTTTGCGGAAGCTATGCACTTGTCATCTGCGCTGAAATCCATTTGCTTGTCCAAGCGCCCGCTTGACTTGTACTCTTCCACCAGCTGCTTGATGTCTGACAGAAAGTCATGCTGTGGCTGCCATCCAAGGTCAGCTTTAGCTTTCTCAACTTGTGCAAAGAAGTGACTGGTCCTGAAGGGGAAGCCTTCACCCTTCTTGAGATCAGCCTTCTTTGGGTCGTAATGAACAATGTCAGCTTCTTGGCCAGCTGCTGAGGCAGCTGCCTTCACAATGCCATCAAAAGAGATGCAGCGATCTGAACAGATGTTGTACTGCTGCCCAATTGCTGCTTTGTTGCCAGGCACCTGCAAAAAGTTGTAGATATCATATAGTGACATGGCTACTTTACTGCGCTTGTAGAAACATGTGAAAGTGAAGAAAGCAAACTGAATCAAGTATATTCTGCAAGGCAGCCTTGCGTGCTGCTTATGCTTGATGCACAAACCTCAAGACAGGCATCCCTCAGCATGCACTGACATGTTAGTCTACCTGGTATGAACTACAACAGAACAGCAGAATCTCACATGGAACGCAAGGCAGATGTGGTGTGTTGCTGCTGAGACGTGCTTGCTTTGGATTGCAAGACATGCTACAGGTTTGTCTGCTACAAACTGAGCAATGACACAGATCTTACTGTTGAATTTTGGCCAACTGCATACCTTGGCAAGCATTGCAGCCACGTCCTCAACATGAGACAGGGCAACAAGCTGAATCCCAGGAGCTGGAATGGGGACAGGTCTATCCCTAAGGATGCGGTCCAGAAACCACTGCTCGCAGTCCTTCCCAGTGTGAGGGCCGTAGATGTACAGTGGCTGGAAGATTGTATAAGGCAGGCCTTCTGACTGTAGGTACTGCTCAACTGCAACATGACCAGCAGATTCTTTCCGTTTGTCACCTTCCTTCAGGCCGGCATGGATGCCGTCTGGCACATAGGCTCCAGCTGAAGCTACAAAGACGTAGTGAGAGACCTTGCCCTGCAGTGGCAAGGTTAGCCTCAGAGTTTGGCCACTGGTGAAATGCCATGCTGAGGAATTGCTAGTGTGCATCAAGCAAGGCTTGCTTGCCCTTGGCACAAATTAGCATATGCAAACACACAGCTCAAGCAACATACACAGCCAGGACTGTACAGTATAGCTAATGACATTGGGGAAGTGTAGTTGGTGACATAGCAGATGACATACATCACAGCTGCCCTCAGAAAGCAAAGCCCATGAGATTTTGACCATGTAGGCAGAGAAAGTTTCATGTCTCCTGATGCATGCATCCATGAGGGTTGTGCTGCAAGGTGCCAGACCTTGAAAGCATCGATTAAGGGTTTGCAAGCCTCCATGTCTTTGCCGTTGTTGTCATAGACCACGTCAAAGTCCCCAGAAGGAATTGCACTAGAGTCAGATGGACTGCCCCAATGGATCTTGGCACCTTGCAAGCTGTCATACTGACTAAAAGGTGCTTTGCCCTTGCTTTTGCTCTGCATGACAGAAACCAACTCAAGGCTTGTATACGAAGGAAGTAGCCTCAGCATGGCCTGGCTCAAGTTGTCTGTTGTGTGCTTGCTGTTGTTGTGCTTCGAAGCTGCGAACCTCATCACCGTCATTGAGGATTGTCACAGAATGTCCGTTGTCCAACAACTGCTTGACCAGGTGTAGGCCGATAAAGGCATGGCCTCCCCCTTTGGTGTTTGCAATGAGCACGTTATCTGCCCTGACTTGTGTGCACAGAAAGCGCCCTTGTCTGGCCACCGCAAGCCGTGCCTGACTTGGCACGGGCCGTGCGGAAGTGAAACTGCCTGATCTGAGCTGATACCCTTGCAGCATGGACCCCGCCATGACCTTAGCAAAATGTTCCCAAAGCCAGAAGTACCAGCAAAAACAAACCCCCACGCGATTCGCAGTATTTTCACACCGCAAGCCGCTGTTGTCAGCTTCCCAGTCACCTGCAAAGGATAGCCTGATCAAGATGCAGGTCAAAGGCCACAATAACATTATACGTCAATTATCTGTATTATGGAATCTGACAAAAGGAAGGTGTGGGCACGCGTAAGGAGTGCACGTGCTCTGTGGTTTGTTGTTCCGCTGGCGTCGCGTCCTGCTCATGAGCGCAGCGTGCCTTCGGTTGCAACAAAGTGTAAGTGACGATTGTTGACTTGACGTTGACACAGGCCAGCTGCCCATCTTGGTTTTGGAGTCTGTCTAACGGCTGTACCGGCTGCGTGGGAAAGCTTTGTTGTAGCTTCTCCCGTTTGTAGCTATGCCGCGCGTGAATGGGTCCATTAGCGAGCAAGCAAGCACTTCAGACTGCACTGGCTGTCGAAAGCAGAATGGCACCCTTCAGTGCATAGAGTGCATCCGGGACGGCACCGGCAGTGCGGTTTTCTGTGCGAACGGTTGTTTCAAGGCGCACTGGCAGTCTCATAGGAAAACCTTGCTCAGACAATCGTCGAGGTAAGCCATCAGTCGCACTGGTGGTAAGGGGGCTTGGCTTTGATACTGGTAAACCTAGTATATCATTAACAAAGTGTAAAATTGTGCTGTTGTTTTGCAGTCCAGCGCAAAGTATAAAAACAGATAGCAGCAGTCCGCATGTGGTCAATATGAAGACAGGTGGAGCAGGGCAGCGCTCCTTTTCAGGGCAGGTTCTTTTACCCACAAGCAAGGAAAGAATGGTCTTCAGGGCAGATACTGCGGCTTTCCAGCCGCGTGCTGTGTATGCTACTGGGTCTGCTCACCGGCGCTAGTTTACCACTTCAATGTGCCATTGTACCTTCTTTCATTAGCATGTATCTTGAGTAGTTTGGACCTGCAAGGTTGTATAGTAGTGCTGAAGCGTGAGTTTGTTGCAGCTCTTGTTTTCTCTCCAATCAAATTAAGCTGCTCCTGTTAGGCATTTATTGAGCATGACACCTGTGGAAGACTGTTGTTCAACCCTTGCATTGAGTGGCTGACAGACCCGAGGCATAGATTCAATGCAGGTGCTCTATCACCTGAAACATTTGCATCTGTTGCGGTGCAGAGTTCTCAAACCAGTCTGTCTGTATGACCAAGATGCTTTTACTTCCTGCTGCTTTGACATCTTCAAATTTGCAAGCATCTGCTGGATTCTGCCATGTAGAAGCTGACATCACGGTAGTGCTATCAGGCTCTAGTTACCGACATACTCTGTAAACCATACAGATCGTTGGATGGTCATCATCTAGGTTTGCAAGTGGCAAACATCAGTTCAAGGATGCTAGGCTGCAAGTTTGGGTCTCATGGCAGTCACCTTAGTAGTGCTCTTCCATGGCGCCTCACAGAGCAGGTCCTGGATGCTAAGAAAATCAGTGATTTTCCAGTTGTCTGGTGTAAAGCCCAAGCAGCAACGACATCATGCCCACTTTGTTACGAGAAGTCTGTGTGGTCTGGTAACATACCCTGAGTTGCATTCCAAATCGTTAATAAAACGGCGTTTGTTGATCTGTAGTCCAGGTCATCATTTCCTGGTTGCACCAAGAGCCCTGATGGTGGTGTGAAACCTGTTGCTGACTTGCACAAGCATCGACTACATATCAAGCAAAGCACAAGCTGATACAAGTGAATTTCAAGGCCCATTACATACATAGCCGGCTCAGAGGCGCCTCCGAGAACATCAAACACAGTACAAGGAGACACTCAAGGGCAGAGATGTTGCCCAGGCATCACAAATAGGTTGCAATCACAGAGTCCATTGAGCTGCCCACCAGAACATGGGTCTGCACCAAGGGCAGACTACAACCCATAAATCTGGCATAAACGCATGAGGTATGCCTGTTGCCTATCAGCATACTCATACTTGCACGAGAAAAATGGCTCGTCTAAGATAGCTGCAGACATTGGAAACAGGCCAGACTTGAACTTGCACACATAGTCCTTCTTCTTGTCACTGAATTCTTGCTTCCTCTGCCTGTCTGTGAAGGATGTGGCAGCCTGCAGAAGTAGCATGTTGCCAATGCTGCACCTGGCGCTCTGCATTTGTGAGGCTGTCCAGTGCTGCCGAGCGCACTCAGGATCTGTTGGGGATGGGCGGTCCAAAACAGCTTGCTGCCATAAGTTCCCACTAGATCTGGCGTATGGCTGGTCAGGCAGAATCTGGTCAACCTGCATACAGCAAAAGCCTTGTGAAAGCAGGTCGTGAACGCTGCATGCCATTACGCCATACAACAGCTAAAAACATATAACAGCTGGAGTCGAAGAAAAGCAATGTCATTATGACGCCAATTCACTATGACAGTCTTATGATGCCTGCAGTTGATGAGGTTGCAGGTACTGAATGCTGCAAGATGGCAGGGCTTATCCTATCCCAAGTGCCTGTCAAACGTGTATGTCACCTGAAGTTGGCTCCATGAGATGCTTGCCCACAAAAGCGTATCCTCTGCTCTGAGCAGCAGGTACTTCACTAGATCCTTGTTGCCCTGCCTCAGAAAGTCAGACCTGCTCAACTCTGCCTTGAATCTGCACCAAATAGGATGTACTGTCAGAAGCTGTCTCCTGCTTTGCAGAACCGACGGACTTCTGCGACCCTCAAGAGGCAAGGGGAGGTCAAGACCTAGCCAGGAATATTCAGTTGAGTTGCAGTAGCACCAAAAACAGAAACACCTGCAGCACTATCTGCATACACAGCTGACCTGGTCTTCTCTGTGTCAGTGAGCTTAGCAGCCTGAAGACCTAAATGGGCCGGTGTAGGCATGCTTGGACCGGCCGCTGCTGGTTGCTGCGCAAGCCCTGCCTGTAGCCCCAATCCTGGAACGGGGGTTCCTCCCTGCTCCTGCTCCTGCTGCTGCTGCTGCTGCTGCTGTGACTGCTGCATCTGGTCCTGGCTTTGGCAAACTTTATGCTGAAGCTTCTCTCTTATGCAGTTCCAACGGCTTTCTTTGCTGTCGGCTGTAGCTTCAGTCAGCCACAAGAAAACCTGCAGGAGTGGCACAGTGTCTTGAGGACTTTCTTCATGTGTGTCTGTGACAATAGCATAGGGCAAAACAAGATCGCTTTGAGATGACAAGCAGGTGTTGTTTTGGGTTGTTGCTGCACACAAGGCTCGCATAGCTGGGTGCAACAACGCTTCAAGGACACAGTGCATGCTGGCCTGATTAGCCACCCCACCCCACAGTACCTGCTGGCACCACAAGATCAACAGTGAAACAACCGTGCTCACCTGCAATGCCTCCAAACAGCCAAAGAAAGCGAGCCGCTGACTTGGGTCCTGCTCTAGGTAACAGAAATGAAGGGCCAGGCCAATCCACTCTCTGTCGGGCATCAGCATCAGAAATCTGCATCATGAGCAAGCAGTAAAACAGATGGCAAGACTAGAATTGCAAGTTTGCATTCCCGGGGCGTCTACACCTATGAAGACATAAAATGGTTACATTTTGATTCTTCAAGGGTGTGAATATCTAGGCTATACGGCTCGAGAGTTAGCACTACAGATTAAGAGGATTGCTCATGTGTGCTGTAACTAACTCATGTCCTTGACCCTACCTGCAGAGGTCGTCAAGGCTCTGTAGAGTCTCGACCTCTGTACTGTGATGCCCCTTGGCTTCCTCTTTGTCACTGCAACCAGCCTCCTCCATCACACTCACACCTGCTGCTGTATTGCCAGGCTGCTTCTCTACTACAGCAGGTCGGTCAAGAACCGGCAGCTTCTGCATCTCTGCATCCATGTCTGTGACGGT
>JAABUW010007496.1_pt1 | contig 13132 bp, 13 predicted proteins | sample 5560081 | NCBI WGS metagenome assembly JAABUW01 (sample SAMN10711882, study PRJNA513363) | rock metagenome | isolation source: Antarctica rocks | place: Antarctica: Victoria Land, Knobhead sud
CAGGCTGCCCCGATAAGCGGAACTTTACACTGGCGATCTCGCCGGTGCTACCGCCAAAAAAAAGACCCGGCGCTTGTGGCGCCGGGTCTTCCTTCAAGCCAAGCGTGGCTTGTTAGGCCTTCTTGCGACGAACCAGGCCGAGCACAGCGAGCGAGCCGCCGAGGATGGCGAGCGAAGCCGGCTCCGGAACCGACGAAGCCGCCGCCAGGGTGGTGGCGGAGAACGAAGTGATGCGGTTGCCCTGAGCCGTCAGCGAGAACACGCCGTTGGTGGCGTCGAAGCCGGCATAACGGATCACGCCGCTGGCCGTCAGAACGATGCTGCCGCCGGTAGCGTCGTTGCCACGGGTGATGCTGCTGATGCTGCTCAGGTCGAACGAGACACCGCTGTTCAGGGTCAGGAACGAGGCGATCGCGCCGGCGCTGGTGAAGTTGGCGATGTTCTGGATGGTGCCGCAGCCGGTGGTGCCGCTGGTGCAGGTCATGCCGGCGAACGTGCCGGAGCCGGCGCCATAGCTGGTCAGCGAGCCGGAGGTGCCCGAGACGGACGAGCCAGCGGCGTTAGCGAAGCTTATGCCGGTGGCGGCGCCCATGCCGGCCGAACCGACGGCCTGAGCGTAGCCGTTGATCGACAGCTGGCCGGTGATCGGGGCGGCGGAAGCGGCGGCCGTCATGCCAATGACGGCGGCGGCTGCGAGAAGGGTGGAACGGAACGTCATTTGAATACTCTCCATCGTCTCTGATCGGTGACTGGACCCCCCGGGGGGTTTTGGTGGGTCCAGTGCGCTGATCTTTGGCGCGAGACCTTGGGGGTCGCAGGCCGCAAACAGGCACAGCACCCTATGCATGGCCCGTGCCAGTGGTGGAAAACAAGTCGGATGAAGGGGTTAAGCAAGCGCCCTCCCAGTAGCGCCGCGACGGTTGTAAAACGTGGCGACACACACGTTTTTGTTACTCACGCATACGTGAATTGCTAAGCGACTTTCGCTCTTTGTTAAACGTCTCGCCGCAAGCACTCCATCGTTGCTCACGCTATGTGATGGTTTTGCTCACTTTTTCGTGATAGATTACGGCAGTAGCCCTTGCGGCAGGAACGGCACCATCTCAAGCGTCAGCTTTACCGGCACCAGGCACACGGACCCCGGCGCCGCATGCCGAAGCGCCAACCATGAGGACAGGCGCGCCCCCGCGTCCGGTGCGAGCACGTCGTTCAGATCCCAACCCGGCGGCTGCCAGCCGCTCAGTCCATTGACCACCGGGATGCCGGCCAACGCCGCGGCCAGCGGGATGGTATTGGTGTAGCCCAGCGTCAGCAGCAGGAAGCGCGCCTGCCCGGTGACCGCGTCGAGCGGCCGGTTCTCCGCCCGGCCGAACTTCTGGTAGTGCGACCAGGCGCTCTCCTTCCAGGCGGCGGCGACGTCCGGATTGGCGGCGAGGTAGGCGGCGGTATCGAACTGGGCCTCCTCGACCGGCGCCGGGTGGGCGATCAGGTCCGGGGTGCCGACGACATAGGCGGCGGTGCAGGGCGGGGTCACCGAACGCGAGATCGCCTCGGCCACCATGCGGGACAGCGCCTCGGCCCGGTGCGCGGAGTAGCCCTCGACGCGGCCGACCTGCTCGATCGCGGCCAGGCCGATCAGCAGCGCCGCCCCCACGGTGCCGCGCGGCCGTTGCCGTCTGACCCAGTCCAGCGCGCAGCCAAAGGCCAAGCCCATGGCCAGGGTGACGAGAAGCTCGAGACGGGCGACCGCACGCAAACCGCCGGCGCCGGGGAACAGCTTCCAGACCAGCCACCAGGGCGAGATGTCGTGCGGCAGCCGGGTCATGAGCAGTTGCAGGAGGAGCCCGGTGACGATGACGAGACGCAGGGCAATGTCGTGTCGCGTCAGGCGGGAGCGGCGGAGGGCCAGCGACCAGGCGGCCCATCCGGCGGTGGCGATCCAGACGCCGGAGGCGACCAGGCCGACGCCGATCCGCAATTCGGCCCATCGTGCCTCGATGGTCGCCTCCGGCCAGCGCGCGAACAGCCAGCCCCAGGCCAGGTTCTCGCGCCCCATCCAGAGGAAATTGCTGGGCCGCGGCAGAAAGACGAGCACCTCCGGCCAGGACCGGCCGCCGCTTTCGCGCATTACCGGGAGGTAGAGCGAGACCACGGGCGCTGCGAGCAAGCCGGTCAGGACGATCGTGCCGGCGATGGCGGCGGCGTGATGGCGCAGGATGGCGGCCAGATGGGCGCGGCCAGACCGAACGAGCAGGCAAAGCGCGAGCGCGATGGCGGCGGCGATGGCAAAAAAGATGGCGAAGTAGAGCGTGGTCGCCATCAGCAGGACCAGCAGCGCCGCAAATGCCAGGCCGCGCCAGGCGAACGCGCCCCGGCTCAGGACCCGGCCGTCGCGCACGCATTCGAGCGCAAGCAGCAGCATGAGCGGCAGCAGCGGGGTGAATTGCAGCTGGATATGAACGAGTTGGGCGAAGCGGGGCCACGAAAAGGCGAAGAACGCGGCTCCGAGGGTGGCGCCGCCGACCGAGAGGCGCGCGCCGCGGGCAAACAGGGCATAGGCGGCGGCGAACGAGGCCAGGGTCAGCAGCACGAGTTGCGCGTTCATCGCCTCGAACACGCCGAGCCCCAAGCGGAGCGCGGTATGCACGACCCCCATGCCGACGACGCTTTCGGAATAGGCCAGCACGTCCTGGACCGGCCAGAAGATCGGCGGCGAGCGCCAGTCGACCCGGCCGTGCAGGGCATTGTTCCAGTGCTCGAGCAGGAAGGCGACGAAGCGGGAATCGGCGGTGTCGGCCTGGACCCGGTCGAGCCCGGTCAGCAGGCTGTAGCGATGAAAGATCGCCGTGCCGAGCAGCGCGACCAGGACAGGCAGCAGGCGAACGGCGCGGCGTGGGGACGGTAGCGGCAGGATCGCGCCCTCTCTCTGATAGGTCATGCCAATGGGCGATTTCGCCGCCGGCCGGCTTGTTATAGGAGTGCGGCATGGATCTCGTGCAACTCCAGCCGTCCCGCATCGTCGCCGTCGCCCGTGCGGCGCTGGCTCGCCCCGATACCGAATTCCTGTGCTTCGGCGAGAGCGATCAACCCTTCCCGCCCGGCGCCGCCGCGGCGGTGATGCAGGCGCTCGACCGCGGCGACGCGCTCTATACCGATGTGCGCGGCGTGCCGGCGCTGCGGCAGGCGCTGGCCGACTACTTGAGCGGGCTGCATGCCCGCCCGGTCGACGAATCGCGGATCCAGGTGACCGGATCGGGGATGACGGCGGTCAACGTGGCGCTCGCGGCGATCGTCAACGCCGGCGACCGCGTCGTGCTGCACACGCCGGCCTGGCCCAACCCGGCCAATGCCGCCCGGCTGCGCGGCGCCGTGATCGACGTGCTCGAACTCGATCCCCGGCCCGACGGCGGCTTTCATCTCGATCTCGACCGGCTCGGCCGCCTGCTGGAGGGCGCGCGGGCCTTCGTGCTCAATTCGCCGAACAACCCGACCGGATGGACCGCGACCCAGGCGGAGCTGGAGACGATCCTGGCGCTGTGCCGCCAGCACGGCGTGTGGCTGATCTCCGACGAGGTCTATTCGCGGCTGATCTATACAGAGGGCGACGCCGCCCCTTCCCTGCTCGACATCGCCGAGCCCTCCGATCGGGTGATGGTCTGCAACAGCTTCAGCAAAGCCTGGGCCATGACCGGTTGGCGGCTTGGCTGGATGGTGCTGCCAGAGGGCACGCGCGACGCCATTGCCGAGGTGGTCGAGGTCACCCATAGCGGCAGCCCGGCCTTCTCGCAGGCCGGTGCGATGGTCGCGCTGCGGGACGAGGCCTTCGTCCGCAGCTTCCGTGAGCATTGCCGGGAGGGACGGGCGCTGGCAGTCGAGGGATTGTCCGGGCTCAACGGAGTGAGTTTGGCGCCGCCGGACGGGGCCTTCTACGCCTTCATCGGCGTGGACGGACTGACCGACAGCCTCGGCTTCGCCTTGCACCTGGTGCAGGAGCACGGCGTCGCCCTCGCGCCCGGCAGCGCGTTCGGCGAGGGCGGCGAGGGCTATCTGCGGCTATGTTTCGCGCAGTCACGGCCGCGCATGGAGCGCGCCGTGGAGCGCCTGCGCGCCGGGCTGCAGGCGCGGTGAGCGTCGGGCGTGCCTGCGCCGTGTGCGCCACGCCGTGCCGGGCGCCGTTCCGGGTGCCGACGGCGGAGATGGCGCCCGATCTGGACGGACGGCCGGGCGAACCCGCGCGTTCGACCCTTCCGCGCTGGGTGATGCAGTGCGCCGGATGCGGCGCCGCGGCACCGGACCTGGCGGCGCTCCCGGAGAGCGCGGCGGCGATCGTGCGCGCGCCGGGCTACGCGGCCGAGCGGGACCCGTTCCTGCGCTGGGCGCTGTTGTGCGAAGGGCTGGGCGATCGGGCAGGCGCGGCCGAGGCGGCGCTGCAGGCCGCCTGGGCCGCCGAGGATGCGGGGCGGGAGGCTGGGGCGCTGCGGCTGCGTGCGGCAGAGGGGCAGGACGATCCGCTGCGCCGGCTCGATATCCTGCGCCGGGCTGGGGCGCTCGAGCAGGCGGGGGCGCAGGCGCGCTCGCTGGCGGCCTCGACGGCGGGGGCGGGCGACGAGGAGGCCGGGCGCATCGTCGCCTTCGAGCAGGATCGAATCACCGCCGGCGATACCGGGCGGCACTCGATCGCGAGCGCGCTGCGGCCGCCGGCGCGCTCGCCGCATGTCACCCACGGCAAGGCGGCGAACGCCCAGGGCGGCGGTCTGCTCAGCCGCCTGTTCCGGCGCTGAGATGCCGCGCGGGCTGATCCTGGCGGCGCGGCATCCCCGCCCGCTGGTCAGCGCGCGCCTGTGCATCGGCCGCAGCGAGGTCCGGCTGGCCGAGCCGCCCGACGCGGGTGCGGCTCAGATCATGGCGGCCATCCAGGAGCCGGTCGAGCGCATCATCAGCAGTCCGCTGGTCCGGGCGATGGACGTCGCGCGCGCGATCGCCGCGCTGACCGGGGCGCCGCTGCATGCCGACGATCGGCTGACGGACCAGGATTTCGGCCGCTGGGAGGGGCGGGCCTGGGCGGCGCTGCCGCGGGCGGAGACCATCGCCTGGGAGGCCGACCCGCTCGGCACCGCACCCGGCGGCGGCGAGAGCGGGCGGACAATGCTGCGCCGGGTTCGCCATGCCTGGACCCGGATCGCCAGCGCGGAGGAGACGACCCTGGTGCTGACCCATGCCGGCCCGGTGCAATGCCTGCTGCATATCGCCACCGGGCTGCCGCTGGCCGACGCGTTGCGGCGGAGCATCGCCTACGGCGCGGTCACGCGGATCGAGGGCCGCCTATCCTGACATCGTGCGCCATCAAGGCGTTGCCGGAGACCCGCGTCAGCCGCGCCGCCCAGCGCATCGCCCCCGGCCAGAGACGGGCGCCTCCTGTCACCAAGGCGGGCGCGGCGCGGCCGGCGCGATAGATGGTCCAGGCCCGGGCCACCTGACGCCCGAGATCGCGGCGGATCTGCGCGTGGTAGGACGCGGCACCGCCGGACCGGACCGCGGCGGCGGCGGCGAACGCGCTGTGCAGCGCGATCGACACGCCGTCGCCGGCAAAGGACGGGATCACGGCAGCCTGGTCGCCCAGCCGGAACACGCCTGGCTGATCCGCCGGGGTCGGCCGATGCACGAAGCCGTAGGGCACGCGGAAGATCGACAGCGGGCGCGTCAGCAGCGGCACTGCGCCCGCTAAGCGCATCGCCACATGCGGCGAGTGCGCCTCGAGCAGGGCCTGGACTCCGTCCCAGCTCTCGTCCGCGGCGGCAAAGGCGTTTTGCTCGATGAGGATGCAGAGATTGGCCGCGCCGCCCTCGACCGGCTGCAACCCGGCATAGCCGCCGGGGAACAAGACGACTTCGACGTGCCCGGCGAGTGCCCGGGCCTGAGCCGCATCGATGCGGAGATACATCTTGAGCCCGACCAGGGCCTCGGGCGGGCGCACCGGTTCGCGCCGCAGGCCGCGCAGGTCGTGCTTGCCGGTGGCCAGGAACACGGCGTGGCCCGGAAACTTGCCGAGCCCGCCGACCTCGGCCACGCCGTCCTGCACGCGGCGGACGGACGGACCGCGAAGCACCGTGGCGCCCAACGCCTCGGCGCGTTCGAGCAACGCGGCGTCGAGCGCGCGGCGGGAGAGGCCGAGCGCCGGGAACGGGAGCCGGGTCTCGGCCACCGTCGCGCCGTGGATGAGCCGGACCGTATGCACCTCGGCCGCGCCGAGCGCGTCCGGCTCCACCCCAAGGCGACGTAGGTAGGCCACCGCTTCGGCGCTGATGAATTCGCCGCAGATCTTGTCGTGCGGCGCCGTCTCGCGTTCGATCAGCGTCGCCTCGGGCCCGAGCAGGCAGGCTGCGGCCGCTCCGGCGACGCCGCCGCCTGCGATCAGGACCGGCATCGGCTCACACAGAAGCGGAACGGCATGTGCCAGCGCACCTGCGCAACCTGGGCCAGACCGGCCTGCCGCAGCAGGACGTCCCAGTCGCGACGCCGGAAACTGCGGGCGACGCTGACCGGGCCATCGTGTTGCACGATCGGATGCCAACCGGCGGCCCGGGACAGCGCCTTGAACCCATAATAGGCCAGCTCATGGCGGTGCAGATCGTTGATGAACCAGCCGCGCCGCGCAGTGCGTTCCATCCAGCGCAGGAAGCGGACGACCTGGTCGTCGCTGAGGTGATGCGTGACGAGCGAGCTGATCACGACATCGACGCTGCCCGGCGGCTCATCGAACACGTCCCCCGTGCGGTAGGTGATCGGCAGGTCGGCCGGTGTGGCGTCGCGGGCGGCGGGCGCGCTGGCCGGGCTGAGATCGACGCCTTCGAGGCGGAGACGAAGGCCGCGGCGGCGGCCCCAGCGCGCGATCCGGCGCAGCATGTCACCATGTCCGGACCCGACATCGAGCACGGACAATTCCGCACCGTCCGGCACGCCGCGCGCGACCCGGCGCATAAACGCCATGGTCGGCGGACGGGCGAGCGTCACGGTATTGACTTGGGCCAGATCCCCGAGGCATCGGGCCAGATCAGCCGGGTCGAGCGATGGATCGTCCATCCACTCGGTCTGCAGGCTGCGGCGAGCGAAGCGCATGCTAGACGAGGCTGAACCGGAACGTCTCGGCGCTCAGGCCCGGGCCGAACGCCATGGCCATGCCCGGTCCCTTCTGCGCGCCTGCCAGCAGGCAGGCCAGCACGAATGGCAGCGTGGCGGACGAGACGTTGCCGACCTCGCGTAGCACGGCACGGGAATGCGCCAGGGCGTGCTCGCCGAGTTCGAACCCCTGCTCGACCGCGTCCAGCACCGTCCGGCCGCCGGCATGCACCGCCCAGTGCAGGATATCGCCGGCCGAGCGACCTTGCAGCAGACCACCGCCATCGTTGCGCGCGCGCTCGAAGCGCAGCGCGGCGGCGATCGTCGGCGGCACCTTGCCGGACAAGTGCATGTCGAAGCCCTGGTCACCTATTCGCCAGGTGATCAGGTCGCCGGTGCCCGGCAAGTTCGCCGCCCGGAAGCTTTCGAGCGCGATCCCGTGCGGCTCGGCGGTCACGAGTGCCGCGGCCGCAGCGTCGCCGAACAGCATGAAGGACAGCATGGTCTCGAGGTCGCTGGTCTCCTGCAGGTGCAGCGTGCACAGCTCGAGATTGACCACCAGCACGCGCGCATCGGGCTCGGAGCGGATGATATGGCGGGCGGCGCGCAACGCCGGGACGGCGGCGTAGCAGCCCATGAAGCCGATGAAGGTACGTTCGATATGGGTCGACAGGCCCAGCCGCTCGGCGATGAGTTGGTCGAGGCCAGGCGCGGTGAAGCCGGTGCAGCTCGCGGCGATCACATGGGTTATCTCGGCCGGATCGAGGGCGAGGCGACCGATCGCCTGCATCGCCAGCTCGATGGCGTTGGTCTCGTAGGCGCGCATACGGCCCGCAGTCGTGGGGAACGCGCCACGCCGGTAGAAGTCCGTGTCGTCGAGCGACTCCGCCCCGGCGGGGTTGGGACGCAGATGGGAGAACCGATGCTGGATGCCCGCCCGCTCGGCCATACGCGCGAACAAGCGCCGGGCGCGCTCCGGCATGAGACTGCCGGCAAAATCGATGAATGCCTGGTGCACGTCGTTTTCGGGGGTGGCGGTGCCAATCCGATTGATGTGCGCGACGGCGCTCGGAGCCCGGTGCGAGGAAATACCGTCCATTGAATCTTGCCCCTGGAATACGACTAGAGATGGGGGGACGGCGGACGAAAGAAAGGCGGCGCGCCATGGTGTGCGCACCGCCCTCCTTTAATGACGAACGGGTCCGATGGATTACAGGCCGGTCGTGCTCGTTGGCTTGGTGGTGCCGATCACGGGCGGCAGGCCGGACGGGGTGACCTGAGCGCTGCCCAGCATCGGAGAGGCACCCGCGACGTAGGCCGGCGCGTTCTCGTCGAACCGCTCCCAGCCGCCGGCGCGATATTCGCTGCCGCGTGTGCCGGCGTCGACGCCGTTGAAACGCGCCATCACCTGCTCGACACCGTTGCGCTGCGCCTCGTCGACCCGGGCGGTCACGAGAGTGTCGCCGCGCCTGACGCCCTCGGCATACACATGCGCGTCGCTCTCATCGACGCCGGCCCCGACCAGCGATCCGAGCAGTCCGCCCGCGCCGGCACCCACGCCGGCGCCGACGGCCGTCGCGATCAACCAACCGGCGGCGACCACCGGGCCGACGCCGGGAATGGCCAACATGCCGAGGCCTGCGAGCAAGCCCGCGCCGCCGCCGAGCACCGTGCCGATCGTGGCACCCGTGCCAGCACCCGCGCCCGTGTCGCCGGTCCCATCGACCGGAGCAGCCGTGCCGCTGGTCGGCGCCGCGATGTCGCCGTGGCGGCCGTCGGCGTTGCTGGCGACCATGCTGATGTCGCCGTGGGAGATCCCGTTGGATTCGAGCTCGGCGACCGCTTCGGAGGCATGCTCATAGGTGTCGAACAGGCGGGTGATAACGATGGTCATGGCTTCTTTCCTTTCGTTCAGGGGTCAGCGGGCCGGATTACTTGGCGACGATGTTGCCCTGGTAATCCATGGTGACTTCGACGCCCTTGCCGTCGCGCATCGCCTTGCCGCGCCAGACGCCCTGTCCATCGAGCTTGAGGTCGGAGATTTGGCTGAAGCCCTGGTCGGAGATACGCGACTTCGCCTGACCTTCGGTAAAGCTGTTCGCGCCCGGCACAGGAGCGCCCGGGTTGTTTTGCGGCGACGTGTTGACTGCGTTGTTGTCCGCGCCGGAGGTCGGTGCGCTCGGGACCGGCGCCGTGGTCATCGACGTGCCGGTGTTCGAGGGCGGCGTGCCCGGGGTGGTGGTCGTGTTCGGCGTTGTAGTCCTGGTCTGGGCCGTGGCCTGATCGACTGCAGCGGCGCCGATCGTCAGTGCGAGAAGGGCGGGAACCACGTATCGGAATGTCATGGATTTCTCCTGTTCAAGCATGCGGTGCGGTCGCAGCGACGCGTGCGCCTAACAGGAGCCAAAGCGCGGAGGACCCGGCGAGGTTGCGCTCGCCTCGCAAGATCGTGTGGTTATTTCACGAGCTTGGTCGAGACCCTCGAGGCGGTGCGGACGCGGTCGAGGCAGTCGGTCTGGTCGGCCCCGCCGATCTTGCAGATGAGCGCGTCGTTGACCAGGATCTGACTGATGCCATCGCACGGGAGGTCACGGAGCTCGAAGGGGCGGACCTGCATGCGACCGGGCTGCACCGGGCCGACATCGAGGGCGATGCGGCGGGCGATGACGCCGTCGGTGCCGAACAGGACGAGATCGAGCCGCAACGCATCGACCTTCGGGCCGCCTTCGGGATCTGCGGCGACGAGATAGGCCCGGCAGCCCGGTGCGGCCCCGGCGGCGCCGGCGACCGGCTCGAGCTTGTTCAGCTCGAGTGTCAACGCGGGTGCGTCCTGGGCGCGCGCCAGGCTGGGAAGGACAAGCAACGCGGCGGACAACAGACGCAGGAACGACATGAAGTGTTCTCCGATCAGCCGAATTTATTGATGGCCCATTTAACAAGCTGCGGGCCGTCGGGCGAGCCGGTCAGCACGATCTGCTGGCTGCCGCGGGGCAAGTCGCCGCCGAGATAGACGCTTTCCTCCAGGCTCACGGCCGCACCGACGGCGCGGAACCGCCATGTGACGCCGCTGGCTAGGCGCAGCACCACCGTCTCGCCGTCCTGCTGCAGCGACGGCACCACCAGCGGATGCAGATGGAACCGGACGACATAGGGCAGCGGCGACGGCGCCTCGACCGCGTCCTCGCCGCGGACGTCCTCGCCGCTCTCGGCCATGTAGACGCTGCGCCGGTGTACCGCGCCGCTGATCCGGCGGTAGCCATCATGCGTCGCCTCCAGCCGGTGCGCGCCGTTGGCCTCCTGGCGCTGCACGTCGACCACCTCCGGACGGCGGCCCAGCCCGCGCGGCTTGAGTTCGGATGAGTTGATGTCGGCGATGATCAGGGTGGAGTGGGCCGCCGTGGCGCGGGCGGCGTCGCGCCAGGCACCCTCGGCGGCCGGCATGCCGCCGCAGTTGACGATCAGCCGCTCGCGTCCGACCGAGAGCTCCATGGCGAGGGTCCCGGCATGGGCGAAGCGGTCGATCCCGGGCGGCGGCGGCGCGCCGCAATCGAGCACGAGCACGCTCCGCCCGGCCTGCAGCCGGTGGAACCCGCCCTCCGTCAACCCGGCGGGCGCCCGGCCGCCGCGCCCGGCCTGGGTCAGCACCAGGTCGATCAGGACCGAATGCTCCTCCTTGGCGCCGTTGAACAGGACGAGGCCGCCGTCGCCATGGCGCAAGGCGCGGAGGGCAGGCGCCATCCGCTCGATCGCCGTCGAGAGCGCGGCCGGCGGCGGCGTCTGCGACGCCTGCAGCAGCGCGCGGATCTCGGTCAGATCCTGCAACGCGTGCAGTTGCGCAGCCGGGCTGCGCTCGGCATGGCAGCCATCCGGCAGCACCTGGCGGGCGATCGCCTGCGGCAGGAAACGCAGCGCGCGGGCCAGGTGGGCGGCGTGGTCCGGCAGCGCGACGGCCGAGGCGATCAGCCCCTTAAGCGCGGTCAGGCTGCGCCCGTCCATCTCGTCGGCCGGCAAGCTGGCGGCCAGGCGGCGCGCATCGGCCAGCAGTCGCGCCATCAATCGATGGCGGAACCCGTCATCGGCGGAGGCGACGAAGAAGTCATAGTGACCGAGCCATGCCGTGATGCGGGCGCCAGCGACGTCCGGCCGTTCGGCCAGGCGCTCGAGGCCGGGGGCGGCGATCCAGTCGGTGACGAGGGCTCGCGCCCGTGTACGGGCGGCGTCTGTGCCGAGGGCGCGCAGGTCGCGCAACCAGGTGAAGCCGTGCGCCAGCGCACGGAGCGCCTCGTGGCCGGAGGTGTCGACCCAGGCGCCGGGCGCGAGGCGATGGACGGCGCCGTTCCATTCGAGCTCGCCCCTGAGGATCCGGGCGCCGCTGCCGGCGTCGCCGGGCCAGGGGTCGCGCACCGGCAAGGCCGGCGCGTCGGGCACCCGGCCCATACGCAGACTCGGCACGCGCGCCATGACGAGGCGCGCGTCTCGCGCCCAACGCCGCGGGTCGATCATGCGGGCCTTGCTGAGGCGGCCAGGATCTTCGCTCCAGTCATGCCGACCGGTTCTAGTGCAGCCGGCCGAGGAGGCAAGGCGTTTACGCGCGGACCAGGCGGGCGGCGAAGAAGCCGTCCAGCCCGCCAAGGGTCGGCCACAAGCCGGGATGCGTGCGCAAGTGGCCCTCCGGCGTCAGCGCCTCGGGGATGCCGGCGAGTTCCTCGACCCGGAAGGCATCGGGCTTGAGGCCGAGCCGGCCGGGGTCGGTCACGCGGAGGCGGCCCTCCTCGGGCTGCAGCGAGCAGACGGCATACAGCAGCCGCCCGCCAGGCCGCAGCATGCGCGCGGCGGCGGCGAGCATGGCGTCCTGCGCCTCGGCCAACTCGGTCACGTCGCGCGGGCGGCGCAGGCGCTGCACGTCGGGGTGGCGGCGGATGGTGCCGGTCGCGCTGCAGGGCGCATCGAGCAGGACGGCGTCGAGCAAGCCCGGCGGTTGCCACTCCAGCACGTCGGCCTGGGCCACATCGACGCCGAGCTCGAGGCGCGCAAGGTTCTCGTTCAAGCGGCGGATCCGGCCGGGGTCGCGCTCGACGGCGAAGACCTCGGCGCCGGTCGCAGCCAGCTGCGCCGTCTTGCCGCCGGGGGCCGCGCAGAGATCGGCCACGCGCTCGCCGGGCTTCGTGGCCAGCAGCATCGCCGGCAAGGCGGCGGCGGCGTCCTGCACCCAGAATCGGCCTTCGGCGAAGCCCGGCAGGTCGGTCACCCGAGTTCCGGCCGGAAGCCGGACCGAGCCGGTCGGCAGCATCGTGGCGCCAGGCGGCGGTTCGGCGCCGGGGGCCAACGTGAGGTCGAGCGGCGCCTCACTGGTATGCGCGTCGGCGATGCGGCGCGCGTCCGCGCCCCAGCTCGCCCAAAGCCAGGCGGGCGTATCGAGCCGGGGCCCGTCCAAGCCGTCCAGCGCCGCATGCCCCTCGGTCGCCACCCGGCGCAGCACGGCATTCACCAGCCCGGCGAACGGCGCCAGCTTACGGGCGCGGGTGAGCTCGACCGCGGTCGCGACCGCGGCGTGCGACGGCGTGTCGAGCAGCAGCAGCGCGGCAGCGCCCAGGCGCAGCACGTGCCGCACGGCATCCGGCGGCGCCCGGTTGAGGAACGGCTCCAGCACGGCGTCGAGCGACCCGAGCCGGCGCAGCACGGACGCGGCGAGCCGATGCGCCGCCGCCCGGTCGCGCGGCTCGGCCGCGCCGGCGCGCTCCAACGCCTCATCGAGCGTGCGCCGGCGATCCAGCACGGCGCTGAGCAGGTCGAAGGCGATCTCGCGGGTCGGATCGGCCTGCGGTTTTGGCCGGTTATTCTTCATGGGCAGGGTTCATGGCGCTTAATCGGTTCGCGTGCTAGAGCACCTCCCGAGCCAATTGGCTCGGGAGTAGTGCTCCACGTCATTGATAAGAAGAGTATTGCTTCCGATCAGGTGATTCCACCTGATCGGAAAATGCTCTAGGGCCAGCCATGTTCCGACTGCTCGACACGA
>JAABUW010007499.1_pt1 | contig 13128 bp, 7 predicted proteins | sample 5560081 | NCBI WGS metagenome assembly JAABUW01 (sample SAMN10711882, study PRJNA513363) | rock metagenome | isolation source: Antarctica rocks | place: Antarctica: Victoria Land, Knobhead sud
TCTGCAAAGCTGCCGGAGCTCGACTTCTTTCGATGGTGTGTGGTAGAACAAAACTTCGCACCGTGTTGGTCCACGAGCAGTATATACGATGCATTGTGTGTGTATAGAGATACAATGGGACAAGACGATCAAAGAATGAAGCCAACGGGTTGAAAGAGCAAGGTATAGAGGAATGCGGCGTACAATGGGTATTGTTCCCATGTCGATGGGTGGAAGGCTTAGCTGGTATCTCGGAGCGATTATCAAGCTTGTAAGGTTTCAGAGCGTCCCTTGTTGTCAGATGCTATCTCGGGGATGCCTTTCACCCAATAATTTGGCTGATTTCTTGGAGAACAAGAAATGAGAAGGAAGGTACCTGGTAGAAATGTTGTCGGAAGGAGGAACCGCTGATGCCGTCCGAAAAGTTTTTTCTTACCTAGTGTATAATACGACCGTGAGTTGAGAGTGTTATAAGTAACACGAAGCAATTGCGTCCACACTGTGCTCTGATCTGCGAAGGGGCACTGCGAAGGGGCCAACAATGGTCTGGATCACCTCAAGTGCGGAGCTAGCATATTTCCCTCATCTCGACTTCAAGAAGAACGACTGAAATGCTACTCTAGCAGCCTTCTGCCCATGCAAAGTATACATACCTGAACCTTCTCAGTCCCATCCAGAAGTGTCGCGCACCAAGGACACTCCCCGAGTTCCGGTGGGCTGTCGCTGTCGGCCGTTTTGTTCGCTTCCATGAGATCATCGACAAGACTTATCACGCAAGAGCAACAGTACATCTTGTCAAGACATCCGCACATCGCAGTTCTGGCCTGTCTACTGTGCCACTTGCACATCGTTCTGAAAGCTCCATGTTCGGCAGTGTCTTGTTGCTCCTCTGTCATGGTAGCAAGCGTTGCATTGAGGCAATCGTTGCAGGTTCGCATGTTGGGATCGGTATGGGTGGCCGCTTGGCATCTTCTGACCGACCGGCAATGGGAGACGGCCCCAAGCACAGCGGCATACGGGTCGTTACACTCCCCAGCATCGTCATCATCTCTGACGTTGAGGTATGGATTTGGCATTTGCTTGGGCACAGCCAGCTTAGCCTTCTGTTTTACCTCGTCTGTCTGCTCAGCCTCATCGACGTCCATTGCATCGTCGTCTGCATGGTTGTCAGTGGCAGCCTCTGGCGCTGGAGCTGTCGTAGCACTTACCTCTGACGTTGCATCGGCCATTTCGACGTCCTCATCGTCCAAAACGACTTCGGCCTGCCGCTTGGACTTAGCTGGGCGATTGGTACGACGGCCTGGCCGACCGCGAGGAGCAGACTTGGCGGGAGCAGCTGGAACATCCGGCGTAGCGGTCCGGCGACGCTTGCGGCCGGATGGAGCAGCACCATCGGTTTCTTGGTTGGGCGCACCGAAGCCATTTCTCCGCTGTCGCTCCGCTAGGTCCGCCTCCACCTGTGCTGCAGGCAGGGTTGCATAGCCCTTCCACTGTCCGTCAGGCGCAACATCACCGGGATGTACAGCGGCACCTTCCTTTGCTTCCTCCTCGTCCTCGTCCTCATCCTCCTCATCGTCCTCTTCTTCTTCTTCTTCTTCTTCTTCTTCTTCGTCGTCAGCCTGCTCAGCAAGCCAACCCTCGTACAAATCATCAGACAGATTCACGCGAGGCTCCCAGGTATCGTCCGCGGGGCCATAGCCAACATATCGCAGAAGGAACTCCTGCCGGCCGTTAGCTTGTCGTGTAGCGACGATGCGTTCCACGGGGTACACACCGTCCCTGATCATCTGCTGCGTGCGCTTGGGAGGCATGATGATGATTCTGTGTTTCGATTTTGGTTGTTTGATTGAGCCGTATGACGAGATTGAGGCTTCCAGAGCCTACGTTCGTTCGAAAGTATGTAAAGGATCTTGACTCCTCCCGCGGTGTGGTCCCTTGTAGGTATATACAATGCATAGTTGTGCGCATAAAGAGACTATTCCTGGAGAGCGTAAACAAAGGAAAAGACCGACCGAGAGGAAGGTTGCAAGAGTCGAGGATAAAGAGATAATCTGCACAATCGGCATTGTTGAACTTCTGCGGGGACGAGGAGCAGGGAGAGAGGACTCACAGGTATGAAGAGGAACATCTTGACCGCCATGTTCGCCAGAGATTTCGTACCGGCTCAGTGCCTATTAACCTCAATCCTCCTCACAATCTCACCACCAAGCCTCGCGATCTCAGCCAATATCGCATCTCGATTGACCTTCGCCTGCATTTTCTCTTTGTCCGCCAGCTTCACCGGCGTCGTAGAGTAAGACAGATTCAGTGTCCAAGGCCGCAATGCCGTTTGCGGGTTCCAGAGTCCCGCGATAACCGTGCGCTCATGCCCACCTGAGAAAAACAGGACCGCCGAGCCATACAACTGTTCCAGCTCTGTCGTAAAGTCCAGAAGAGGATCGAAGCCAACATTCGACTCGTCATCAACCATATCTATCTCCAGATTCTTGAACGCCGGCACCTCCTTCTTTGCCGCCTTCCGCTTCTTGCCACCAAGCTCAGGATCCAGATGTACCACAAAGTCGAAATCGCTCAGCGGCGACGAGAACAAAGAAGCCGGCTCAAGCAGCAACTGTTTCTCCTCAATCTCCGCACGAGCAGCCTTTGCCAACGCAGACATGCGCCCAGCGACGACCTTGGTCGACCGCCCGTCAGTCCATGTCGTACCATCAGGGTCGACGTTTGAGGCTGCAAAAAAGACAACACGGTTCATTACGGGATCCAGCTTCCGCCAAGCCTCGAACGTAGTAGCGATGGACTGCATCTCGGCTGGTTTCAGATCGCCTCCCGCGCTGAGGTCGACGATGAGTGGGTCGTTGCGCCAGTCCCATCTTGCGAGCCAATTGAGTGTTCTGTAGAAGCCGGTCTGGACACTTGATGGCGCCTGCCAGGGCCAGGGCTGGACGAAGGTTCGGGCGGCTATTAGCTCGACGACTTCCTCCGCGATGTGATTGCTGAGTAGATGCGATGCAAACCACAACTTCAACAGTCTTACGGTCCCACTCAAAGCTGGGTGACGGCTGCATAGACCTGCGAAAGCCTGGGTATGCGCCGGTGCTTTGATGTAGTCTCGCTTGTACATTGCCAGTCCCAGGACAACAGTGTCTTTTACGCTCGGCTCCAACGCCTTGTCCTTCAGCATCCGCTCAAGAAGCGTCTGCTCCCTGTCGTGGTGGATTCGTACCCGGAACGCTGCCCCACTGTCGTAAATAACATCCAAGAACGCCTGATTGAGGATCTGGCAGCCATCGTTCTCCAGGCCGATGCGAGCGGTACAACTACCAAGAGCGTCGAGAATTAGCTGGCTGAGCTTCAGTAGGAATGCGATCTTGGTCCGCTGTATCGCAACGAGGTCATCCGGCCAACGAGCCGAGCCTTCGAATTGCAGGACAATATTCGCAGGCTTCGGCCGTAGTGCTCTAGTCGGTACTTCAATCGAAGCATGACGTAGTTGTGGATCTGCTGCGCTGATTTGACGTATAGACAGCGGTAGTCCTTCTAGACCTCTGATGTCGGTCTCAAACTGCTTGAAGCCTTCCATCGTTGGAGCGAACAACGTAGAAGCGCTGCCGTGTGGCAGGTTTTTCGTGACTTCACCGCCGCTGACAGTGGCAGTCTCGATAATCTGATCACCGAAGCGGCGTTGGAGCAGGTACCGAACGATCTGCTCGAATACCGTCTGGCCAGTACTCGTCTGCCATACTACAGTCTCGAGGATGCTGCCATCTTTGAATCGCCGAAGCTCGGCTTTGTCGCCCCAGAATTTGCGAAATGCTGCAGCTTGCTCCTTTTGCTCAGCAGACGGTCCGTGGTCGACAGTACGATTGACCGTGTCAGGATCTACAACCAGCCCGATCCTCAGCTTCCGCGCAGTAGTGGCACCGCGATTGGCGGTGTCAATATCCCACGATTCGGTCCATTGTGGTATGATATCGAGGTGCTCTACTCTGTCTCCGAGTCCGCGTTGGAGGACGTCATACAGCTTTGCATGGCTTTCCAAAGCCATATAGTCTTGCCTTGATGAGCCGTCGTCTACAGCAGAATCTGACAACTCGATGACATGATCGTACTTGTACAGATCATTGTCAACCCGCAGAATGAATGCAGCCTCGAACCCATCGAAATTCGAATCATTGAGCATCTTCAAAGTCGTTCGCGCTTCGTTCCGTAGCTTCTTGTATGACCATGGTGTCATCTTGTACAGCAGATTGTGACTGCGCACGCCATCCCAGACCTTCGGCGACCCGTTACCTGCTTCAATGGAGGCACCGTCTCCAGAATTGATAACAAGTGGCTGTTTGGTCAGGTCTCTCGTAGCCAACAGCTGTAGGGTTGCCTTCAGAAGTTGATACGAGCTGTATCGATCGCTCAATATGGAGCGTCCGCCCGGCCCTCCACCTTGCAGCAGTAGCGCTACTAGTGCACTCCATTCGAAGGCGCCAAAACCACCTGCATGGATGCTCGAGCCAAGTCCTCGCTGTTGGAGCCAGGTCCTTCCAAGAAGGCAAGCGTCACGATACGAATCGCATGTCTTTGCAGCGCCGTGCAAGGTTTTGAGATAAGAGGTCATCAGCATGTCTGCTCGAAGCGAAGAGTTGTAGAATGGTGTTGACGCTGCTGAGTCTGCAGGGGGTACTTGCTCGGCATCGGTGCTCTGATCTCGTACGCAGTTCTTGTTAGGAAGCATTTTCTCGGAGTTGAAGGTGTCTTCGGATATGCATGGTATGAGGTTGATTCGCCACTTCGGCTTTGAGGCCGCATCACTGTGACCCTTGAGCTTTGATTTGGGCGTGATTACTATCACGGGCTTGAGAGGATCGTCTTGGAAGTTCTCATATCGAAGCTGGAAATCGTCATTGTGCGCCGACTTGAGTCCGGCCGCAAGACAAGCAAGATAGTAAGCCCGTTTGTAAAAGTAGCGATGGTTCAGATAGTCTTTCTCTTGGAACATACTGGACGGCATGACCACAACCATGTCGATCTCGAGTGACTTCATCGAGCGGCTTGCAGTTTTCAAGGCGTGGCTCCCTACGACATTTGTGCTTGCAGGCTTTGCATACGCAAGCTTGTGATTTGCAGCTGGTCTTGGCCTTGGACTTGGGAAAGGTACAACCACCTTACTCGACTCGAATAGCCCTGTCTCTACATCTTGCACAGGCAGCGGCTCCTTCCCAGGCATTTGGTCGATCGTCTGCTTGATCTTGTGTAATGCCGCTTCTGCTTCCTTCTCTCGCTTGCCCTGCTTTGGTTGTATCTGGTCGAGCAGTTCGTCCACTTGAAGCTTGAACAAAGAGCTCTTGAAAGTGCCTTTCGCGTATGCGCCGTTTTGCGATCCGGGACCAGATGCGACTCTGTTGGATGGCCGAGCTTGAAGGCCCTTGAGCTTGTTGCTTACGACAGACGGTTTCCCATTGCCAGATGAGCCTTCGGTGCCATAGCCCTCGGATATGTTTTTATTCACGCCGTTGGCTTCGAGGTCTTCATGTCCTTCCCCATGCTCATCCTCGCTACCGAAGGATGCATACGATGCCACATCTTCCTCTTCGTCCGAACTAACATGGTCGACTTTCCGTCTCTTCGCTGCTGGTGCAGCCATATTTGATACAAGAATTCCAGGTCTGTTCTTCGCATCTTCAAAAATTCCTAGACAACCGAATAAGCCTTTGGCGCATCATCGGGCCGCTCCACGTGGCGCTCCGCCGACTGCCGATCTCGGAACCTCATGCACAAGAATTTATGCACCGAAACGTGACTCGATTGTCCCGATCTTCTTCGTTTGCACGACCTTAGACATTGATACAACAACATTGGAAAGCGATCATCCCAACATATTTCTCGAGCTCTTGTAGCAAACTGTGATGGGTCTTCCAGCTGGTCTGCCGTTCAATGAGACGGTAGGAGATACAATACCGCCAAACACGCCACATGTGAGTACTCCGCTGGCCATTGAGACGGCCTGAATTTAACCCAACACGTAGGCTGTGAGCGTATCCCTGCCGACATGGCAGTCGAATGTTGCGTACGAAGAAGGCGAAGAATGGGTACTCGACAAGATGCAATGTGGCTATCCCAGATTCTTCATCCACAAATCCATTGAGAAGCTTGCCACCAGCATAGTCAAGCGACATGGCAACACGGAATCCGATAAGGCTATGCTGCTACCGTCACCACGATGTGCAGATCGATGCTTGGAATTCCTAAGGACTCAGAATCCAACCGTAGATCCTTCTTGCATTCGCCATCTTGACTTCGTTCCACATTCTGACAAGATTGACAACGAGAGCTCGAACCTCGTTCAGCCACGAGTGTCTGCAGCACTCTATCCACGCGAGCTCTGGCCAACAGCTAAAGCCTTCTGGCAGCACACGGGCGAAGGCATTTCTAGCAGGCGTGCTGAGTTTTGCCAACATGCCTTCGACGAGGGACGGCTGGTCGAAGCGCATTCGATTCGTGATTCGCCACCACGAGTGACCAAAGGGCCAAGGCGATATCAGAGAGCTTCAATCGACCTGAAAAACGGGCTTAATGGAAACGGCGAAGGAAAGATTACGAATAGTGTCGGTCCGCCAGATTCCGCTCAATTTGTTGAGGAGAGATATGGTCGCAATCTTGATGTAGGGCTGGCTACTCAAGCCAAGCTAGCCGTTCGGAAGCGCATAGCAGGCAGCCTGACGAGCGCGGCCGAACTACCTGACTCGCTCGACCACACGGATGATCTGGGCAGGACTCGCAGTCGAGATGTTCCGGGCTTCTCAACCGACGACGTCTACCTGTATCCGATGGGTATGAACGCCATCTTTCATGCTCATGAGACACTGAAGGCAACCCTTCGAGAAGCCGAGAGTGTGATGTACGGCTTTCCATACGTGGACACACTGAAAGTGCTACAGAAGTTTGGTCCCGGCGCCATCTTCTATGGTCACGGCAGCAGTGCTGACTTGGACGATCTCGAATCTCGACTTGAAAAAGGCGAGAAGATCCTATCTCTCTTTTGTGAGTTTCCAGGCAACCCACTCCTCCAAACCCCGGACATGAAGCGCATCCGAACCCTAGCCGACAAACACGACTTCGCCGTAGTCGTAGACGAAACCATTGGGAACTTCCTAAACGTGCACGTCCTACCCTACGCCGACGTCCTCGTAAGCAGCTTGACCAAGATCTTCAGCGGCGACTGCAACGTCATGGGCGGCTGCATGATCCTCAATCCTCATTCGAGGTACTACTCGAACCTCAAGTCCCATCTAGAAGCAGAGTACGAAGACACCATGTTCGAAGAAGACAGCGTCTACCTCGAGCGCAACAGCCGCGACTTCATCGACCGCATCCAGCGCGTCAACCAGAACGCCGAAGTCATCGCCGACATCCTTCGGGCACATCCACGGGTGAAGCAGGTCAATTACCCGAAGTACAGCGAGTCGAAACACTTTTACGATGTGTGTCGACTACCTGATGGCGGGTATGGCGGACTGCTGAGCGCCACTTTCCACAACATTGAAGATGCACAAATCTTCTACGACCACCTTAACACCCAGAAAGGACCGAGTCTGGGCACGAATTTCACGCTCAGCTCACCGTTCGTATTGCTTGCACACTACAGCGAGCTGGAGTGGGCGGCACAATACGGCTGCGAGGAAAGTCTTGTCCGCTTCAGCGTTGGCTTGGAGGACGCTGAGAAGCTGAAGGAAGTTTTCGAATTCGCTCTTACTGCTATGCCGAACAAGTAGCTGGGAGTCCAGATCTGTCTGCCTCATGAGCAAACTCCTTCACCGCCTCCTCCATCGATAGAAGAACGAGCGTATATCACAATTGTTAAAGTGAAAGCATCATGCAGCACCTGCATGATTGGGAGCGATCAAGGGAATTCACATCCCACCTACCACTACCTGTCACCACCGTAAGCCTGCACGAGCCTGGCTCGACTTGCTATGGACCACTCTTAGGTCGAAGTATGGAAGTGAGGAGTTCATATGATGATGTGTCCTTGGAATGTAAGCATTGTTCGACCTCGAAACGAAGTGACAGTTCTGTGAAGGTAAGCTACTAGCCCGAACGAGCTCCTGGAATCATCCTCCGTGTTTGTTTCGAGCTTCAGACTCGGACCAAAAGGCAAGGCAGGATGCGGAAGGGCACGTCTCATCCTTCCACGCAACGCCTCCGCTCACCACGTTCGAAAGGTAGTCCCTGCAGCACCAACCCGGCAAGATCCAGACGGTTACCCCCTCAAGCGCCCATCTGCAGCACAGTCTGCCCCCTCTCCGGATCACTCATCCGAATAATCTTCACATCCTCCCCCCAACTAACACTATCCATACTCTGCGGCGTAATCAACACAAACTGCCTCCCCGTCGCCTGCCGCGCCGCCTTAACCATCATCTGCATACTCGTCGAGCGATTAACATTATCCATGAAAACGTCAAACTCATCCAGACACCGGATCGGACTGCCCATCGCATCCCAAATACTCAGCAACATGCATATAGTGCTGAAGCTCTTCTCGCCGCCCGAAAGCGTCTTGGTGCCGCGCCCGGCGTCGGAGGCGCGGGTGATGTCGGGCTCGACGACGATGTGCAGGAGTTTGTTGTGGTGCTCCATTTTGAGCTGGCCGCGGAACTGGCGCTCGGAGAGCAGGATGCTGAAGGTGATGCGGGCGCGGGAGGCGATGTAGCGGCGGAAGAGCTTCCAGCGGCGTTGGCGTTCGGAGAGGGTGCTTTTGAGTTCCTGTGAATACCCAGATCAGTAGCTGCAGACGACGATCGGCTGAGGTAAAAGGTTGGTGATACATACCTTCGCGAGCAGTTTCAATTTACTGCATTCAGCATTCGCGTGCTCGTATTCGTCCTTGCGCGCGATGTACGCGAGCTCGATATCCTCTCGGTTACCGCCCACCGCACGCTCCTCACGCATCCTGTCTTCGATCATCTTAGCCAGACGGTCGTCTAGCTTCGCGGCAGTCATGTCCGCAGGCACCTCGACACGTACTGAGATCTGCTCGGCCCTACCGATGAACGTCGCGACGGTGTTGCGCTGGGTGTCACGGTCCGTTTCCAGTCGCGCTTGCTCTGTTTTCGCCTGGTCGATCAACTGGATCGCAAGGTTCTTGTCCTGCAGCGCCTTCATTCGCTTCGTTTCCAGTTCTCTCAGCTTTTTCTCAGCTCGCTCCGCGTTCTTTTGGGCCATGCTGAGTTCCTCCGTTGCTTCATCGAGCGCACGCTTGATCTCATGCGCAGCTTGATTGGCATCATCCTTGGCCAAGGTGATGTCCTTGTATGAATTCTCCTGGTTCTCACGATCGGTCTTGGCCTCGCGTAGCTGTTCTTCCAGCGCCTGCAATTTTCCATCTTGCGGCCTGTTGCTGTCAATGAGGCTTTGTTGCTCGGCTACGGCGTCTTCCGCTTTCTGGTATTGAACTTTGAGCTGCTTCTCCTGGGTGTAGTGCTTTTTAATGTTCGCTGATGCCGCTTTGTGGGCCTCCTGAAGTCTGCGCTTGCTGGCTTTAGCAGCCTCCATGTCGCGAGTGGCCTCGTTGACTGCGTCCTGATGTTGCCTGATCTGGTCCCGAATGTCGGTGGTCATGTGCGAGGCGCCTTGGTACGCCGGGACAGGGGAGGTCTTCTGTGCGCCCATCCCGCTGAACTCGTACCTCATAGCAGCGCTTGTGCCAACTTTGGCCACGACGGCCTTCACGTTGTGCGGACGTGGACCATCGAAAAGAAAAGCACGGGCTTCGTCGGCATCCTTAATGAGCACGAACTGCTCAGCTGACTGATTGATGATGATGGAGTTGCGTACAAGGTCATTGTCGATCTCCAGTATCCGTAGCATGGTATCGACGTCTGCTGAAGGCTCCTTGCCAGTAGTGTCCATGCGGTTTGGGTTGCCGATCATTATCGGAACCCTGCAATTTGATCTACCCACGATTTGCGATAGCAAATTCTGGTCTTCTTTAGACGTCACGATGAAGGCCTCCATGTTACCGCCCATAGTCTTCTCGATCACAGATGTCCACTCCGGCTTTAAGATCTTGATGTGCTTGCCCATGGGTCCCACAGGCTTCGTCCTGAACCGAGATTCACGATTGATGGTGCGAACCAGGTTCTCCATGCCGTCTCGATATCCGGCCCATTCTTGGCCCTGGGTATTCTTTAGTCTGTCCAATGCACGTGTTGCACCGTCGGCGGCTTCTTTGGAGCGCTGGAATGGCTGTTCGGCTGCTCTGACCGCTTGAGCCGCCTCATTGTCTTTGGCCTGAAGAGCGGTCAGACCAGTGAGATGATCCTCATGCTGTTGCTTCTTGGCTGCAGCTTCCTCCTTGAGCTCCTCCAGTTTCGTCATACGCTCCAGGTGCTCGTTACCTTCTGCTCCGGCCAGAATATCTTGCTCCTTCTGGATGTCAGCTTCTATACGAGTGATGTCTTTCCCGGACTTCTTCAACTCATTCCTGCATTCCCGTTCTTGGCCAAGGATATCAGATACATTGCGCTTGTTGGCTTGCATCTTGTCGTTCACCGCCTTGTGGTTGTCTGAGAGGGGTTGAAGCTGCTCTTCAAGGTCATGGTGGGTGCGTTGCGCAGATTCGAACGATTGCTTCTGACCTTCGTAAGTGCCGTCAAACACCTCAGCCTCGTCAGTCTTTTGCTGCACGTTGTCGATCGCGTGCTGCACATCAGACTCCATGTCCACGAGTTTCACTTCTTGCTCCTCGACCTGAGCCCAAGCATGCTGCCAGGACAGACGACTAATCTTCTCTGCCATGGTCTGCGTCTTTTCCATTCTCTTCTTCCGTGCCTCGGCCTTCTCCATTTTATCCTTGAGATGGTGTATGTCTTGCTCTCGAGTCCTTAGCTTCTCCTCAATGCTGTCGATATGCTCCTCCATGAGAGCGTAGTCTGCATCCAGTACCTCGAGCTGCGTACCGCGGAGGAAGAACTTGTACTTGTCACTTGGTGTGCTGTTTGACAAAAATTGACGAGCCATATCCTGTGTGAGAACATTGATGGGGTTGTCGAGCTGAAACGCATAGAAGTCCAAGATGTCGTCGAGATCAGCCTTCTTGTGGCTGATGATTTTGTCGTGTTCATTCTTGAGCTTGAAGCTACTTGAACCCGCACGAGTGAAGTGTCGCTCCACGATGATACTACGACCATAAAGCTCGGTCTTGTAGGCACCATCGCCCTGATTCTTGATTTTCACCGCCAAAGTTGCGTTATCCGTGCCCTCCTTGATCAGACTCTTCAAGCTTGCTCCGCGGTTGGTGGATGTTGCCTTGCCGCCCAAGCACATGGTTAGAGCCGTGAGCACCGCACTCTTGCCGCTTCCGTTGTGCCCGATGATGAAGTTGATCAGCGGACCCAGCTTGATGCGTAATTTTGAGTGACACATGAAGTTGCGGCAGAAGACTTCTTCGATCACGCCATTCTCCATCGCCATGTTCTTCTCGCGATCCTGGAGGTGCTCCTTGCGTATGAACTGGGTTGACTGCAGGTCGAACTCGTCGTCGTCTTCCTCGTCATCACTACCAACGGGCGTGCCGCCGAGGTCGTCTTCGTGCATCGTTGAGTCGAAGTCGTCTTCAGTGTCGTCGTCTGACACCACAGAACCGCCGTTCGCGTGTGCCATAGCAAGGCGTGACCGCTTCGGGCCCTGACCATAGCGCTGCTGGAAACTTGAGCTTGCGGACTCGATCTCCACCTCGCCGTCGACATCATGAACGTCTCGTGACCTCTTGCGAGGCGCCATGGCGGTGGTGGTGGTGGTGTTGTGTCGAAGTTGAGGTGAGCTTGAACTTCCGCGCCGAACGTGTCTTGATGCCTCAGGCCAAACATGCATTTTGCGGGGAAGGTGCAAGTGAAGTCAAAGAGGCAAGTCCGACCCAGGCCGACAACGGCGATGCCCAGACGATAGAAAGATAAGATCGGTTTAAGGAATAAGTATTGAATTCCTCTTCCTCATCCTTCTTCCTTTCCACGGTCATTGTACAAGTCCGATGTGATGGGCTTCCTCCACTCCCTCCGTGTGGCCATCTGGGGCGAGCCACCACCAACCAAGGAAGAACGCAGACTTCTCTTTAAAATTGACTGGTTCATCCTTTCTTATGTCTGTTTAATGTACGATATTGATGAGCAACCCCTTACCTTGTCTAAGACATCAGCTAATCCTTTCGCCCTCCTGTCTGTAGGTACTGGGTCAATTATCTCGACCGTGAGTACGCTGTTGAGCAAGACCCCCCTCTAAGACATCTGAGACAGTGACTGACGGGTTCTCCTCATGAACAAAAGGTGCCAATCTGAATAACGCATATGTCTCTGGAGCAGAGGAAGACCTAGGCTTCAAAGGCACTCAGCTCAACCAGATCAACACAATATTCTACGGCGGATATCTGCTTGGCCAGATACCCAACAATCTCATCCTCCAGAAGATCCCACCTCGAATATGGCTACCAATCACTTGTCTCGCCTGGGGACTACTCACCCTCGGGACCGGGTTTGTACAGCATCCTTGGCAGATAATGGTAATTCGCTTCTTCCAAGGATTCTTCGAAGCCTCCTGTTTTGGTACGCCTCTCTTCTCCAAGCTTTGATTCAACGTACCCCCAACGTGGCAACACCGACATGTTCATGAGAAGCCACTCAACCTCGAGAAGATGCTAATAGACCCTGTAGTTGGCGTCCACTGGATTCTAGGCTCATGGTACAAACCATCTGAAATCGGCAAGCGTACCGCCATCTTCACCTCCTCAGGCCTCGCTGGCACAATGTTCAGCGGCTTCCTCCAAGGCGCCATCTACACCAACCTCGACGGCAGCTCCGGTCTCGCGGGTTGGAGGTGGCTGTTCATTATCGACTTCCTCATCACCTTGCCGATAGCGCTATACGGTTTCCTGTTCTTCCCGGACACGCCTACTTCAACCCGCGCTCGATACTTGAACCCACTTGAGAGGAATCTGGCGGTCGAACGTCTACCAGAAGTCGACACAAAGCGTGGCGTACTCGGCCTGTCTCTATTCCGTCGCGTCGTACTAAGTTGGCACTGGTGGGCCTTCGTGCTGCTCTGGATTGCCAACAGCAATACGGAGATGTACTCGTCGAATGCCATATTTCAGCTGTATCTCAC
>JAABUW010007502.1_pt1 | contig 13121 bp, 14 predicted proteins | sample 5560081 | NCBI WGS metagenome assembly JAABUW01 (sample SAMN10711882, study PRJNA513363) | rock metagenome | isolation source: Antarctica rocks | place: Antarctica: Victoria Land, Knobhead sud
ATTGACGAAGAGTGCGAAAGTGAACAGCGAGATCGCACATTCGGCAATGGAATACTTCCGGCAGCTCTGTATCGCTTGCATGGAGGGTCGATATGGCTCGTCCTTAAGCGAGTCATCGTCGCTGGCCTCCATTTGCGCACGGGTGAGAAGGTTATTGCTGCGGTCGAAATCCTTCAGCCGGTCCTGGACCAGACCGCTGCCGAGGTAAAGAGAGTGCGGCATTACCGTGGCACCAAGAATGCCACATGCTTGGTACAGTCCTTGGCCTTGCACGAGCGCGGATGAAGGGACGTAGCCATGGAACACTTCTCCCGCGGTGACGCCAGAGATATAAGAAAGTTGGATGCAGAAGCAAATTACCACGCCCAGAACCAGAAGGGCAACGAAGAATTCGAAAACTCGTTTAGCGGTCATGCCAGAGCCATGTTGCCGGTAGAAGATAAGAATGAAAAGAACATCGACGATGGATATAGCGCAGCCTGCGACAAGAGGAATCTTTCCTTCCGAGAGCATGTAGAGCGCCATAGCCGTTCCGATGACTTCAGCCATATCGGTGGCAATGATGGCACTTTCGCCGAAAGCATAGCTGAGGTAGTTGAGCCAGCGTGGACAATGGGCACGAGTCATCTGTGCCAGATCCATTCCGGTCACTGTGCCAAGGTTGATGCAGAGAGATTGTAGGAAGATCGCGAAGATGTTGGAGAGCAGGATCATGAACAGAAGCTTGAAGCGGTAGCTGGCTCCAGCTGCAACGTCTGTTGCGTAGTTTCCAGGATCGATGTATGCCACAGAGATCATGAAGCCAGGCCCCATAAATCTGACGTACTTTCGCAGTACAGCAATTGTCCTCGTTCCTGCGCCCTTCCACCAGCTCGAAGGTCTTCGTCGACTTGGTCGTTCGGGCTGTCCACTGACCGCTACTTTCGATCCTCCTTTTTCCTGCTCTTGCGGGGCTATCACGCCGGCCCGGTCAGCCACCGATAGATTGTCAGGCTGGTTTGACGGAGACTGAGGTATTACTGCCGGGTCTGAAGATGTTTCTGGGTCGGAAAGTCGGTGATCTCTGCCCGTCTGCTTTCGAGCATTCGCTATCCTGCCCAGATCGCTCCTGGTGGTGAGCTCCGGACAGAGCACGTCTGGGTTCTGGTTGTGTCCATCACCAACGATCGGGTCTGTCTTCGCAGGGCAATTCATGGTGGCTCAAGTCTTGCAGCACTCGGCTTGCATACCAGCGGGGTACGGTCGAAAAGGAAGAGGTGGGGAGGTGCCAGTGAGCGCGTAATGCGTTTTCTTTCGTTCTTGGCTTGTCGTAAGGCATGCGGAGAAGGCTGGACGAAAGAGATCTGTAGCAAAGTGGGTGACGACGTCCCTACCTCATGATCATTCGCTCCATCTCCCCGGGCAATCCCGATTTCAGAGCTTACATTAAGTAAGAGCGAAGAGCGAATTAACTCCCCGAAATACTCTTGGAGTCTGACAACTGCGCCGTATACAGCTGGTCGTCAGCACAGGAGACGCCATAAAGAAGCACGATTGATGAGGCTCAGGTAACGTCGAGATGGAATCGCAGTCGCGTGCTCGGTCCCTTATCTGGTGGGACGAATGACGGGGTGCATGAAAGTCAGCGCCAGCGCCATCGGAAGCAAAGAATCCATCGTTCCGATAGCGAAACTGTCAATGGCACAAGCCGGGATTGCTGGGACCTCCATCAGCTTGTGTTGGTAGATATCTCGCACAATCTAGAAACAATCAGGAAGGCAAGACGTGGATGGCGTTCGGTGACATCGATGTTCGCTATAGGCTTCCGTATCAATCGGCATAATACATCTCCACCACAGCCCAATACTGCATTATGATTGGCCAGACATGCCCGGGCGACATACACGAGCTTCGGCGTGTCACACCCTCGATAGGTGTTGCGAACTGCCAATGCGAGGCGTACGTCCGTACATGCAGAGGTATCCAATAGATGAGGTAGGTCTAGAAAGAGATTATACTTATTAGAAAGCTCGTCTCCTCTCCCCGAGTCTGCAAGGCAGCAACATTCGCAGCGAACCACCATCGTCAACACCAAGTCTTAAACAGCTCCAGTGTGAAGGACTCCATACCTCCAGCCGAGCCATCGCAAAGCAATATCCTGCAAATTTACCTTGATCAACCGTTCCTCACGCGACAACAATATGAAGGTCATTCTCACAGGCAGCACTGGATGGATCGGGAGTGGTGTGCTCAAACGCTGCCTTGCACTTCCATCTATCACATTCATCGTCGCGCTCACACGCCGGGCAATGGAAATCAAAGATGCAAAACTCCAGAACATCGTCCACAAGGACTTCCTGAAGTACGATGAGTCCATCATTCAGCAGCTCAAGGGAGCGGAAGCTTGCATATGGTATGTCATGCAGTCTACCAATAGCCGGCAATGAATGCTAATACGAAGACAAAGGGTCCTCGGATCACCAACATCCGGCATGGAAGTCCACGTCGACTACACAATGACGGCCGTGAAGATGCTACTGGAATCCATCGTCCCGCAAAGTCCTACAAAACCGTTCCGATTCGTGTACACCAGCGGCGGACTGGTGCCATATCTTGACAGTAACGTGCTGTTCTTCCTTGGAGAAGGACGTAAAGCTCGCGTATGTCGAGCTTTCTCCGCTACTATGCACTCGATTATACTGATAGATCGCAGGGTGTAGTCGACCGTAAGGTCTTGGACGTCGAGACACAGAATCCTGGCCGCTGGGAGTCGTTCGTTGTACGTCCGTGGCACGTTGTTGATCAGCCTCCAATGATACGCCATGTGGTAGCGAATTCATGGATTCTTCGGGAGGAGCTAGCGGCAATTATGGTAGAGGCGGCGCTGAATGGAGGGCTGCCGCGGTTGCTAGACAACGCAACTATGCGCATCAAGGGGCAGGAGGCGATTGAGAGGGAGAAGTCCTAGAACGCATGTCCTTGAGTGATGTGCAAGCGGCGGAGTTCGGAGCGTTGAAAGCAATACCTAGGTACGATAGGAGCGTGAGATGCACCAGGATTCTGTTGACGTCAAACATGTTGATGTGCTGCTCTTAGCTGCTTGCTACTTAATCTTATGCCTTCCTAGAGCTTGCTTGGCGACTTCCGCGGCTTCGACTTTCTATGTGACATATGAGCCATGGTTCTCATTTTGTTCGTCTACACATCTCTATGTATCTCTGCGCAGCTGAGCATCACCACTGATGAGAACTGCTGCTCACCTCTTGCGACCGAAGCTTGCTGGCTCCGCCGGCTTGTTGTCGAGGACCTTCTCGATCTCTTCCATCACCTCGTCGGTGATCTTGGGAAGCAGCGTCATCGCCTTGACATTGTCCTCGATTTGCTGTGGCTTGGTCGCCTAGAACAAACAGATCAGCATTCAGTACAGCGTTATCTACAGAGGGCATGCACTTACTCCGAGGATGACTGTGCTGACGTTCGGGTTCTTCACGCACCACGCCAGACTGAGCTGTGTGACAGTGCCACCAAGCTTCTCGGCGATCTCGGTAAGCTAGTCAAGGTCAGTAAATAGTACTCGTCGATCGTTGTGCTGAGATTCGTTCGTACCTTGCGGACCTTGGCGATCTTCGCCTTACCCTCATCGCTCTGCAGAGACTTGACGGTGCCCTCGAAGAAGCTCTTGTTCTTGGCGAAGCGCGAGTCTTCGGGAATGCCATCGTTGTACTTGCCGGTCAGAAGACCAGATGCAAGCGGACTCCAGATGGTAGTGCCGTATTGGAACTGCTCGAAGAGAGGAGCATACTCGACCTCGAAGCGCTGCCTGTGGAAGGCGTTGTACTGCGGCTGCTCGGCGATTGGTGCAATGAGGTTGTATTTCTCCGCGATCTGAGTGGCCTCCATGATCTGAACAGCACTCCACTCGCTTGTCCCCCAGTAGTATGCCAGGTTCAAGTTCCTGATAACCTGTGTGAAGCCCTCGACGATCTCTTTCATGGGTGTGCCGACGTCAGGTCTGTGGGCGAGGACGATGTCGACGTATGGCTGCTGGAGACGCTCAAGGCAGCTCTTCAAGCCCTCCACAACGTGCTTGCGAGACAGACCGCGGGTGTTTGGCTCTTTGCGTCCGGTACCGAAGAAGACCTTCGTGGAGAGTACATACTCGTCACGGGGCCAGTCTAGCTCTTTCAAGGCCTGTCCCATCTCGATCTCGCACTGGCCATTGGCGTAGACCTCTGCGGTGTCGAAAAAGTTGATGCCGTTGTTCCAGGCGGTCTCGAGGCACTCTTTGACGATGTTGCCCTATACATGTTGGTGGTTAGCATACGGGGCAGTGGAACCTTTAGAGGAGACGGTGATACCTTCTCGGTGCCGCCGTATGTGAGCCAGCCTCCGAGGGATAGCACCGAGACCTTGAGACCGGATGGCCCGAGGTGGCGGAATTGCTACACGAACTATCAGTCTATGTAGTCACAACCAGGAGGGCAAAGCTGTTACCATTTCCTTGGGATCAAAGGCGCTCTTTACTGCAGACATATTGGCGGTATTGTTTGGCTGCTGGAGTTTGTTTGAGGTGTGTTGGGTTGGGAAGTGGGAGAAGAAACAGAGTAGAAAATATATGGAAACCACCTTCCTCATTGAGCTACATGTTATGACGTTATGCTAACCCGATGAGGGATAGGAAAGCCGATCTCATGGAATGCAACTGCCGCTTGAGACAAGATCACGAAGTTCGACAAATCAATGGGTCACCCAAAGGGCTGCGAGAACTTGCGTGGCACAATGGAAGCTCTACGAATATGTGTTCCAGCCGGAGTTAATGTGTTAATCCCGCCCCTCTTATTTATGGACAATTTCGTTCTCAACATCCACGCTTCCAACGTGACAACCCCGAGGATTCACCAATAATTTATGACGTCGGTAGCCTTCTCGAACGAGACCAGCATGTGCACATGCTGGTAATAGGAGCGTCGCAAGGGCACGAGCTCTTGTCGTTCTCGGTAATGATCCATTGAGCGGTTGATGTCCAGCAGAGCAGCATCGCGGTACTCACTGCTTTGCTTTCTCGATGGTAGCGTAAGCTATACGTGAGGCGTTGAGAGAACAAGGGATTCCAGCATAGATTCCGGTCGTTGATGCTATCAGCATGTGTTTCCCCGGACATCAGTCTCGACAGTTAGCGTACCTGATAGATCGCTTCCATAATTTCCTCCGGCGTGCAGCCATTGTTGAGTGCTCCTCGCACATGAGCTGGAAGTTCGTGATCATGACCGCCCGCCGTCAGAAGGGAGACCGTGATAAGTGACCTGGTCTTCAGCTCTAGACCGGGTCTGCTCCAGCAAAGGCCCCAGCCCGCCGATGCCGCCAGCGACTGCACCGGCTGCTGTAGTTCTGGCAGTTCCCTGGAGTTCTTGACGTGCTCCGCACCGAGTACTTGCTCTCGGACCTTCATGCCCTCATCGTAAAGAACCTGTTCTGCAGCCCCCACGGCTTTGCGGTCTGGTTGGCTGGACATTGTCGTCTTGCGTGGCAGAAGTGTTTCGAACAGTGATATAGAACTGGGGAGACGAAAGAGAGGTTGGTTGCGTGCTTGAAGAAGAAACAGAAAAGGAAGCAGTAAATACTTATACCAGTGTTTCGTGAGGAGAGTTGGAGAAACCTCCACACGGTGGCTGCTTCCTCGGGTTGAGACCGCATCGGTCGACCATGTTCCTATCGATGGGTTGGTCAGGACATTTCTCGACCACACTGGCGCAACTGGACGTAGATGATGCTCGATCTTCCTTCGGATAGTCTTGTAGTGTGATGAGGAGAGGAGAGAGAGGGACGGCGGCATCAACCTCATCTCCTGATTGTGGCTGTGGTGGCTGTGCAAATGAATCCCAACTTCCATTGGTTGCACCACCGTACCTCCGGAGGTAGTACGTACTCATGAAGCTGATCATCAAAAGAGAGTACATGCTCACGATGATGGCTATTGCAGCGTGTGCTAGGACGGTGTCGTACAGCATGCAGCATCAAAGTTGACCGTCTCATCAGCTATCGATATGGTCAGCGTTTCCCCTCGACTGAAAGACTGCTTAGAGGACGACGAGCTAGAGTCTGTGGATCCACGATTTGTACTGGGCTTCCGTTCGGTGTCCTTGGGCTCTTCCGGCTATGAGGAGTATGAAACTGAGGACGGGTCCCTTCAAACGGTCCGGCCTTGGTCGGCAGGAGGCTCGATAGCAAACAAAAAGAAGCGACAACTACGCCAAAGCAACCAGAGGTTGGAGCGTCTAGACACGTTCAACTACCGGACATGCGCAGATGGAGACCTCTTTCGGCTCTTCGAACTGTTCCCTGGAACTGGCACCCAGCCAATCGAAGGTCGTCTTGACTTCGAGCACTCGAGAAGCGTCGAGCGTGACTATACATGCTTATCCTACTGCTGGGAAACTGTTGAACGAGAGACTGATATCATCTGTGATGGCTTTCGATTTCCGGTGACCTCCAACTTGCTGGCTGCTCTGCGATGCCTCCGAAACAAATCGCACAGCCTTCACATCTGGATAGATCAAATTTGCATAAACCAAGATGATCTCAACGAGCGGAGCCACCAGGTTTCCATTATGCAGCACATCTTCTCGAAAGCGAAGGATGTTATCGTGTGGCTCGGTGAGGAAGACGACAAGTCCGGGAAGCTTTGCGAGCTTGCTCGTAAGATGCGTCGTGGCGATGACTCTCCGAAGCAATCTGGGACTCTGAAACGTATACTCAACCCTCGTCAGCTGCAAGATGCTATTCAAAAGCTGTTACAGCGTCCTTGGTTCCAACGGGTCTGGGTCGTGCCCGAAGTTGCACTCGCACGTTTCACCATCGTGCAAATAGGCCATGATCAGATATCGTGGGACAACTTTGTACGCCTTATCAAAGATGTGCCATTCCCAAAAACTGGCGGCTTCGACAAGCAGATTGCGCTTCTCGGCAACCCGAGGCAGCGCATTGCCATCATCTCGCAAATGAGTGCCAGTCAGAAGGAGGGACTTCGCCATACCGACATTACTACACTTCTGATATTGGCCAAAGGCAGTAAGGCAACGGAAATACGTGACTTCGTGTTCGCATTTTATGGCTTGACCTGGCTAAGAACGTTCCCGAATTATCGAATCTCAATCGAGCTGCTATATGCAGAGATCATCCAGCTTTACGTCAACAGCATACGCTGGGATACATCGTACTCGACGCTTCACGGATTGACGGACGAAAAACGAACACAGCAGCTGATGAGCATACTGTATAGTGCGGGAGCGCTACATCAACACCACACTTTGCCTTCGTGGATACCTGACTGGTAAAGCATCCATGAGGAACCCTTTGTTATGTCTGAGACACTACTAACTCCTTCTTCCTGTTGTACTCAGGACCTTTTCATGGCATCTCGCGCCAGTATGGTGCAAAACCGTCGCGAATCTCGCTACCACTTCCGGCAAGGACGAGTGGTCTGCTGGGGTGCGCTCTGATTTCAGAGCTGGCGGCAACGAATGTGGCGAGTTCGAGATAATCGAAGGCCTCAATGGGATGCACAAGCTTCGTGTCTCCGCCATCCTGTTGGACGTAGTGTTGATTACCAGCGAAACGACCCCAGCATCGACGCCCGGCGGTGAGCGCGACGCGTCGATGGAGCCTGACTCGACCTTGAGATATGGTCGAGTGTTCTACCGCACCGGCAACGGCTATATTGGCATTGCTACCCCCGGCGTCCAAGCAGGCGACGATATTGCGGTCTTGCTTGGCGGCGACGTTCCAGTTGTCCTTCGTGAATGTGAAAATCATGATGCGCACACCAGAGCGTACAAACTGCTTTGCGAGACCTTCCTACAGGATGAAAGCGTTATGCATGGTGAGATTGCACGCTCTGGCTGGACTGTTGCAGAAGAGATCGTCTTGATATGAAACCGGTCTATGTCGTGGAGTACACGACCTGCGAAAGCCCAGGTTCAGTCTTGACCTAACGCACTCTTCGCCATGGTCCAGCTGTCTTGAGAAAGCATTCTCGCTACTGCTACTGCCTTCGGCCAATGGGCGGTGGACTCGCCACACTGGAATGTTGCAGTCTTAGCGAAAGCTGCATCATGCAACTCACACTTCTTGTTGAGGATAAATCTTGGAAACAGCTGGAACAGCTGTCGCCATGCATGCTGCCAATCTTTGGAAGTAAGCGAAGGCATCTCCGGGTCGTTGTTAAAGTCATGTGGTGACGGCAACGATGTCAGGTCCTCCACACAACGGTGCCACACGATCTCGAGAAGAACAAATGCGATTGCAACGTCTTCCTGATCGCCTCCAGCCCACACGACACAGTTCGAGGCGTGATGGTAGATCAAGCTGATTGCTCTGGTTTGAAAGTTCTTCTCTGGAATGAGGGATCTGTTGATGCACAACTCATCTACCCACAGTATCTTAATATCATCCGGGTCTCTTAACGCTCGGAGGGCAGCGTATAGCTCGGGGCTGACTTCGAGGAAGTGGCTATCTCCGATGTAAACAGCCTCGACCTTCTCCTCTGGGGGAAGACAGCCTCTGCCATCCACGAATGGGATTTCTGGAGTCAACACCTGCTTTTGGAGCAACTTATGCCAGGAGCACGATAAGGCTTCGTAGAAAGATGGCTTGAACAGAGCTTGCTGTGAGAATGTACAATCCAACGCATCCTCTCCTTTGCCAGGCTGCAGATGCAGCAGTCGTACCACCGCGCCAACTTCATCCGGATTGATCTCGGTAGGATGCAAAGGGCTGTCGTGATAGTCGTATCGCTTTATCTCGCCCGACTTGATCTTCGCGCCCAAGATAGAGTCTCGGTAATGCTTCTTGGCCGCCTCTATCGAAGCCGATCCAACAACATCTCCAGCAGCACCAATGGATATCTGTTCCAATTCGATCAAGTCGAGTTCGTCAAGATCACCGAGTCTAGCCATCTCACTCGCTGGCTTCTCTTCGAATTCAATTTCGGCCAGTCCGGGACACTCTAGAAGCACATGGGTCTCATCGTGCTGATCGTTCGGTTCCCGCACGCATTGATCGCAGAAGTTTGATGTGCACTGCGAACACCGGTACCGTACGCCTCGAATCGGCTGAAAAGTGCCGGCGCACAGTGGTCCCTTGCAGACGATGCCATAGTGAATGACCCGCGATGGTTCTGCACCCCAGGGGTCTTGAGGAAGTGCGGCCGGAAGGCGTTCCACGGGGTTTCGAATAGGGTTGTCTGACAGTCTTCCTTTGTTTTTGTTAGGCATAGTTCCAAGGTTCTCAAGAAATTTTGGTGTACGGAAGTGAAATTTGAGGAGGCTGGAGAGGAAGCATGGGATCAGACTAGTATGGTGGACTCGGAGGAAAGGTCGAGTGCAAAGAGGCGGAGAGGTCAGTCATTACGCCCCTATACCCTTGTACCGCTCACCGGTCTGCTGTACCAGCATAGTCAGCAGCACAATGAATGGTCGCCCTTCAGCGTGGCTTGGAAAAGAAGGCAACATGCTGGGATCGGGGCAGGACCATCAGGCGTTGGGCAGCATCAAGGCCGCTCCGCTCGAAGGGGGCACGAACCAGGCAGCACAACACAATGTCGTTCATCGTCGTAATATGGGATATCACTCGAAGTTGGGACAAGAAGAGTTGAGCCCACCGATAGCGCGATTCACGTACTGCGTTCCAGGATCCGCGGGCCTACGAATCTCCTCCTTCCGACCAATGCCAGCTTGATCACTATGCTGCCGAGGTGAGTCCGGCGTGTACTTCGAAAAGCTGAATTGGTTTGCTGGGTCCGTGCTCTGAGGCATTCGGCCTTTGGTGTTCACTTTCCATTTGAACAAGGCTAATGAGGCTGAGCTGTGCCAGGTGAGACTGGCGCCTGGGTCGCAGAATGATAATCGGCCAGCGCTGAGGATGCCTTGGGTACATGCACCGCAAGGCGATGCAACTCTGGCTTTGGATACGTTAATTCTCCCCCTGATTATCGTTTGCGGTGCAACATATGTCGTCCGCAGGAAGGCAAGGATACACATCAAATTCGAACCGCTTGCGCCTGCTGGCACAGCCCGAGTTGCTCACTGCCCCTTTCTCTCATACATTCGCCTTCCACCGCCATACACACCACTCGTAAGGCGTGTGCGCCAGCTCGTTCCACTCTTCGCCACCTTTCTCACGACCTTCTTCAACACATTCGAAACCACCAGCTTCCATCAATTCCCAAAACTTACGGACGTGATCTATGTACGCCATTCGTAACGGGTAGCAAAGGATAGCTCGCGATTCTGGTCCGCTTACAAGCCAGGTCATGATTGTCCGAGACAACATCTCAGGATGGTCCTCGGAGTAGATGGTATCTGCAGCTAAGATCACCGATGGCTTCGCATCGGAAGACTCCACGGTATCTGGGCCGGTACTTCTTTCGTCCTGTTGGAGTCGTAGAGTAGATGGGTCTGTCCAGTCCAAGGAACCACAAGAGGCTGAGCCGGCATGTTTATGAAGGAGTAGCTCGTTAAGCGAGATATTGGCTGCCAGGCCTGGCAAGATGCCTGGCAAGTCGGTGAGGGTAACCTTGGCACCCCATATTGCTGCTGCTGCAAGGCCTACAAGACCAGTCCCAGCGCCGAGCTCAAGCATCCAAGGTTGCGCTGAAGACCCATCGCGTCCGGACTGGTCGATTTGAGAAGACGGAAGCGCAAAAGTATGAAGGCAATTAGCCAGTATGAAAGACGCACCCCAGGTTGACAAGGAAAGGTTCTCAGACGTGACGCCAGCGGGCTCTGAGATGTGAATAGGTATACTTGCACCTGCGCTGTCGGTCTTGACGACTAGAGTACCTTGAGCACCTATGGGCGAGGCCATATCGCCTTGCCGTTTGCACTGGTGGTCAGGGTTTGAGCGAGAACCGAAGGCACGATGTATCGTCAAATCGAACACTTCTGGCTCTCAACCATCGATGTCTTGACGGTGAGAGGTCTTGGTGATATGATCTGATCAAAAACTCGACCTGTGAACAAGCGAGCAGGAACAGGCGCTCGGACGGGAGTGACCGCTGTGGGCCGGAGTGGCCCGAGAGCTAAATCTTCCGCCTTCGGCGCGTACTTGCCCAATCAACTTCCTCGGATGCACTTCCACTGCATCTCGACGAGCAATTGGACCTCTCTAGGGCTCGAGGCGGTCGTGACGGGGCGTTGGACTCGAGAATAGCCATGTGTGCCTCACAGGCACCTCCAACATCATGCTACCGTTGTAAGTGTGCTCATATGCTGCTCCGTCTCTCTTATCACACATCTGTCGTCCTGTTAGCAGTAATGCGGTAATATAAGCAAGAGGAGGGAGCCTGCATACAGTACTCTGCATATCCTTAATCTGCGCGCAAGATGGGTAGAGGCAGGTCCTCCTATCTCAGCTACACGGCGCTCGTTCTGCTGTCTGCTGTATCGTCCGCCAGTGCCGGCCTTTGGACTGTTGACATCGACAACGATCCAGCACCTTCTCCCGCGAAAGGACCACCATTTTCCGCACACGCCAGTCGCAATCGTGCGCTCCTGCCATACCAGATCGTAGGCATTGTCGGCTCATACGTTGGAACAGTTCTCATCCTGGGCTCGCTACTTCTGACTATTGGCCGCAAGTTACGAAAGAGAGCGCAAAGCATGACGACACAACCGAAAGAGATGGTCAGGCCGATGCCGAAGGCATTTGAAGCAAGTCCAATAAGCCCTCAAAGTAGTAAGAGCTGGTTTTCGCCGAAAGGCTTGAAGTCGAAGAGGAGTGTGACAAGCAGTGTTCGCTCTGGCGTCAGTAATCAGATGTCGCCAGCCATGGAGAGCGTTATGAATTTCGACAATAGCGTGATCGAAGCAGACCGCGCGAGGCGACAGGAGGAAATGGAGCGGCTATACGCTGCTGCATTTGCTCAGGATGACCGGAAGAGCAGTCAGACAAATCTAACCCACAATACCGCGCCTCCAGAGTACTCTGGCAGAACACCACCTCGCCTCATCACAGATGCGCCTGGTCTGAGACATCTGCAGATACCTGGCTCCGGTCCACAAAGTCCAACTACGCCAAAGTCGCCGATACGTGCTATCTATCCTCCTGGAAGCTCCATCGCTCCAGGGCCGATGTCACCCACCAGCCCGGTCAAGGCTGAGATGCCGAACTACAGCTTTCCTAAGCAACCGCCAGCAGACTCGGTTCTCAAGACAAATCGGCATGAGAGGGTACCTTCGTACGGCAGCGGCCAAACGAGCACATCAACATCCGCGTCGAAGAAAATACGAAAGTCGCTGCGGAATATCAAGATCAGTGGACCCATTATGGGTGACGATAATAGCGACGGCGCTCGTACACCACTTTCGCCACGCTTCTACACAGACCCTGGCATACCACCAGAGCCACCAACTGCAAGAACGACAGAAACGCTGAGTCCTGGATACCCACCTGACACACCAGCGACGATTGGCAGCTGGCACCGAGGTGATGAACGCGAAGACCTTGACCAGATTCGCAACCTGCCATCAGCGAATCCCCAACGCATGAGCACTCACAACTACAACAACCCAGCGCAGATCCTCACTAACGTGGCATCCACACGACCTGATCCTACGAAGACCGCAAATGCAGGTGGAAACGGCGCACTACCATTCCGCGAGATGAACCGACAGTACGCTCAACAACAGCAAGTCTCATCACAAGGCGCGTTTCCGCTCAGTCCTGGCCACTGGAACGCCAGTGCGACCACGCCGAATTCTGCCGGTGGCTTCGGCTACCTCACGAGCGCTGGTCCGGTGAAGACCACGTTTCTCGAGGCAAGGAGGGACAGACTAGGCTTGGCTCCGAGGACTGGTCAAGCAACACCGTACAGCCCATACATGCCGTTCACTCCTCTGACACCGGTGACGCCGAGGCTGACGAGTCGGGCTGAGCGGAAGCAGAGGGAGAAGGAGGAGAGGAAGGCTCATGGCGCGATCATGGAGGAGGATCAAGTGGCTGACGAGAAGGATCTCTGGAGTGAAGCATACTAACTACTGCTTCTACAAGTAGTGGCGGGAGCAGGGGCCCTTCCTTAGTACCGTAGATATGTCGTCTCCCTCGGAAACCTTTTTTCGCCGTTCCGTCACACCCATGTAGAAAGT
>JAABUW010007503.1_pt1 | contig 13121 bp, 16 predicted proteins | sample 5560081 | NCBI WGS metagenome assembly JAABUW01 (sample SAMN10711882, study PRJNA513363) | rock metagenome | isolation source: Antarctica rocks | place: Antarctica: Victoria Land, Knobhead sud
TTCCTCCCTTTGCAACTTTTGTCTTAGTAAAAACCGTAGTAGCACAGCTACGCAGGCTTAGCCCGCGACCTCCGACTTAAGTAGTCCGTGCCTACGACGTCTTTAGGGGGGTCTAAGCTTAACTTTACGGGGATACGCTAAAACTTTTCCTATTTCTACCGCTAAGCCTTTATTTTATTCGTTAAACTAGTATATTTGTTAAAACTCTAAATAAGCTATTTTATTTAGCGGTACTTATATAGTAGTAATATAACTTAGAATATTATAATTTATTTATATATAGCTAGATATAGCGTTTCTAAATTTAGTATATTTAACTAGTAGAACTAGATCTATTATTTAAGGCTATATTAATATAATTAAGTTATTATATTAGCGTTTTTAGTAACTTTAATATATAATCTAGTATTCTATCTACTAGAATTTAGAATAGCTATAATACTTACTAAGATATCTATTTTTAAAGTTACGTACTTATCGATCTTATTACTACTATATATCTATTATTACTAAAGAATAAGATATAAAATTAAAATATAATTAATCTATACTATATCTAAGATATATAAAGTTTATAGGTTATATAAGCTATTATTAGATTAATAATTAGCGATTTACTAAAATCGTAATTTTTAAAGTTTATAGTATTATATTTAGCGTAATAATAGCTATTAAGCTTAATTAGCTATTAGTAGCCTAAGTTATATTATAAAACTCTTAGAATATTAAATAATATCTTATTATTTCTTTTATTAAGCCCTTATTCTAGCTTAGGAGGGTAGATTAAAAAAGTCTTAGCGCTATTTATAATAGGTAATACTAGTTTAGTTATTGTAAGAATCTATATATAAGCTAATATATATATAAACTATATAGTAACTAAGTTTTATACTAATCGGCTAAGATTTACGTAAGTTACGGAAAAGTTAGTTACGGAGCGGAAGTTAAACTTAGACTCTAGTAGAGCAAATTTCTTAATTAGCTAGTCTAAGTCTGAGCTACACGCGTTATACGCTAATAGTCCCCGCTGAGACAATTGCAACTTCACAGCAATTTCGTAGAGTGTGAAAAAAAAATCCATTTGATCGTGAGATCAAGGCGAGTAAGAGAGACTTGATTATGCATGTAAGTTCTGGACCGCGTATCACCGCTGGACAGCAGGAGCATCGTGGCGACGGGAGCAGAAAACCGGTCACGCCACTGCATCTTCATGTCCTGTCTTATCCGTCGCTTCTCTTTGCATCGTGCAGCACTCGAGTGTGTACTGCCAGCTGATATGTGCTACTGCTGACTGTGTGCTTTGAGTCTCCAATACGGGCTCGTCCCTGGCAGCCTTGCGAGACCATACCTCGACAGCCTTGCCCACCCCCGAGAGCTTTCATTGAAACCGCGACTCTGGCACAATAGCACTATCGAGGCCCTACGCGGAGTCTTGAAATGTATCAACGTCGTGATCTGTTACTACAGGTGTTATCTGGACCCATTCAACCAGCATGTCGCGCCTCTTGAACAAGCTTCGCAAAGGCAACGACAGGACCGCAGCTCCTATGCACGCCAGCATGACCGACCAAAGTCAGCAGCCAGACTCACGATTCGCATCTCAACCTAATAACAAGCCGCCGCCAACTTTGGATGTTGACGCAGAGCATCCCAGAGTCCGTCTAGATCTATCTCTAGTTGACGGCAATGCAACAGAAGAGCTGCAGCGCGCCCAGGTGGAATTGACGTGCGCCGTCGAAGAGCTCGAAGGCGTTCTACAGGACGGTGCTGGTCCCTCGTCGAAAGGGTGGCCGTTACGCCACACCGAAATCAACAATGCTACCGCATCCAGCCCACCGCCGTCCTTCATGTCCACCATACACGCTGCGCAACACGACATCAAGCTCAAAGATCAGCAGCTCAGCGCTGGTATCGGGAGGTTCCTCGTAGCGCTGTACCCAAGCTTGAAACTCACTTTAGGCATCGCCGGCGAAGCTACTGGTTATGCTGGTTTTCAGCCAGTGCAGATCGCTGCTTAGTCTGCTGTGTTCTGCCGCTCACTGCTCATCAGATGCAAACTGGCCAGTCTTCAATTCGAACGCCTTTCGCGAAAGGGTGGCAAACCCGATATATTGCAGGGTCTGGACGACTTGAGCCAAGATATTGACGACTACTACTCCGAATCGATTGCAGAAATCCGCAAGAAGCCAGAGAGCGAGCTCCTTATGCCAATATTGACTTGGGTGTTCTCTGATCCACAATCCATACACCCCCGCGCACTTGCAGTCGGCGTGGGTATTCAAGATCGTCCTGCTAAGTTGGACGATATGTGGGATTTTTCGATTTTCGGCATCGAGTTCTTCATGAGTGAGCTAGAAGGGCTCGTCATGGTTACGCCCACGTTGATGACGGCGACGGTATCGTAGCGCCGGTGCATGCTACTGCATCTGAGTATTTCGACAAGAACCCACAAGACCTGTGTTCCAACGGCCTTGGAATAATACTCGACTCGTGCCTATCCTTTTGGTTTTGTGAGCAACTGATCCAAGTACTCCCCAGAGTGTACAGCAGTTCGGCTAGGCTTGTCCCAGGAAGACGCACTACAGTTGTCACCGAAAACAAAAGCGACAGACTGAATGCCATCTTCACCCAGCTGGCTCAACTCAAGGCAGAGGGTACCGACTTATCCGAGGCAGTAGATTGGGCTGTATACTATGATTGGGAAATCTTCTGCGACTGGCTGTTTGTACACCACTTCGAGGGTAACATTCGTGGGCGGTCAGCCGAGAGACTGCGTCAAGCCATCGTCTATCCTTCACCACGGACTGCCAAGGCTCTGGCTGTTGCACCCTACGTGGACGCCAACTCGCTTCTGAGAACTTTGAATCTTACCACTCTCATATTCGAGGTTGGCGTTCATGGTACCTTCGCTACTGGTCTCGAAATCCTTCTCGCACGACCCCACGTGGACGTCCGCAGAGTCAACGCCAGGAGGCCGGACGACCAGAGGTTGGTGCACCAAGTCGCGAGAGACAAAAGATGTGCGAGCCATGAAGGTCCTCCTAGCACATCCGGATATGGACGTCGACGCTATAGCCGAGTCTAGACACACGCCATTGATGTACGCGGTCGGCCATCGCACGCCGGGCCCTACGCTGCAAGTCCTCTTTTCGAGCGGCGATCTTGACGTCAATCCTGCAGAACTTTAAACTTCGGACTGCGCATTCCTTTACCGCCAACGGCGGTATGATGCCTTCGTTTCTATACAGGGCCACCAGTCTCAGTGGAGCTGCAACGAGCGTGAGATAATTGGACGAGTACTTCGCTGGGGAGCCTGTGCAGCAGCTCTTGGCCCGTGGTGCGAGGGTTGATCTTCTCCACGATGGTCGGCGGTCACCACTGGACTACGCGAAGAAGTTGAAGGCAATGGTCGATGGTTGGGCGCCTCAGGACTTGCTTCGATGGAGTACGGAACGGGATGGGTTGGTTGACAACGTTGCAAGCAGCGGGCACGAGGAAGCGCTGTCGCCGGCAGAGCGAGAGATACTTCTAACCTTCTTGGCGCTCCAGGATAAAGTGCGGAAAATGGTCGATGCTCTGCAAACAGCGTCTTTGCAGCAGCAGGCCGGCGGTCCTGAGACGATGGGGTGAAGCGATCAACTCGAGAATCGTGATTGGGCGCTCTTCCTCGTGGGAAAAGGTACAGGGTAACGCCAAATTCGCGACCGATTTTTCGTGATCCAATCCAGACTGCATAGCCATTTCTCTCCCAAGATTCAGGATATCTCTTCGTGGTGGAACTCCTCGACCAGACGGATTCCATATCTTACTAGACCGTGCACAATACATGACGTCTAGCACTTCTCACCCTGCTGTATCCAGACTACGGTGAAATTGTGATGAGACGATCTGCGGAGACTCCTCTGAAGTTCAAGGTTTGCCACACTCAGTTTCACATATGTGTATATTAATTTCTGTATTCACATGCAAGCACGTGAGCACCGGAGCACCGCCTGTGGGTCGGCGGGGCGGAAAGTTAAAAGCCCATCATCGACTGCCCACCTTCAGCTGTTTGTTTAGTCAACAGTACAGAATTACCTTATACAGCACACAGATACACTCGCTCTGAAAGTGTCAGCCCCAGGAATCCGACTCCGACTCCGACACCGTGCAGTCAGCGAATTAGTAGCAAACGTGTGAGTCCCGCCCGCCTCGGCAGCCTTGTGATCGCGTGCCGACCTCGCTCCTGTACCGTACTCACTTTATTATCTCTCAGCATCCACCCCGCTACATCCCCCTCCTTCCCATATCGCCAACATACCGCACCTCACCTCAGCCAGACAGCTCTCTCTACCCCTCCGCCGCCTCCGAGCCACCCTCTCCCCTCATCCCCACCCCCGACTCGCGGCCACGTCTCAGCCATCCGCCCGTCTCGGGCACATGCCCAATACCCATCAATCCTCCGACTCCACCACTCCTCCCACCACCAACTTCGCCACCCTACAGAACCTAATCAAGCCCCTCAACACCCCCTACACCCGGCCTCCACCACCCACCATGGCCGACGACATCCGCGGCGACATGACCCTCTCCGAATACGAATTCCCCACCTCCCGCCTGCGCCGCCGCATCGAATCCTCCTCCCGCACTCCCCTCGTGCTCATCGCCTGCGGCTCCTTCTCCCCCCTCACCTTCCTGCACCTGCGCATGTTCGAAATGGCTGCCGACTACGCCCGCTTCAACAGCGACTTCGAGGTCGTCGGCGCCTACCTCAGCTGCGTCGGCGACGCTTACAAAAAGACTGGACTCGTGAAAGCGGAGCACCGGGTGAACATGTGCTCGTTGGCGGTGCAGCAGAGTAGCTGGATCAGTGTCGATCCGTGGGAGGCGCTGCATTCGGAGTACCTGGAGACGGCCAAGGTGCTGGATCATTTTGAGGAGGAGATCAATGGGAAGCTGGGAGGGGTGGAGACGCCGGTGGGGAAGAAGAAGTGTCGGATTTGTTTGCTTGCTGGGGCGGACTTGATTCAGACGATGAGTACGCCGGGGGTGTGGGCGGAGGCGGATATTGATTATATTCTGAGGAATTTTGGGGCGTTTATTGTGGAGGTGAGTGCATATATCATGGACAACCGGAGAGGATTTGGCTAACGAACGCTGACAGCGCACGGGAACGGACATCGACGAGGCTCTCTCTACCCTCCAACCATGGAAGGACAACATCTGGGTCATCCAACAACTCGTGCAGAACGACATCTCCTCAACGAAGATCCGTCTTTTCCTGCGCCGAGACATGTCGATCCGCTACCTCGTGCCAGAGCCTGTCGTGGCTTACATCGAGCTCAACGGGCTGTACGATGATGACGGCGCACAGAGCACCGGTAGCGATGGCAAAGGCAAGGGTACGGCCAGGCGTGGCAATGCGCCTGGTGAGAGCGGGGGCGTCGCGTCTTCGTCCAATGCTGAATAGACGATTGCGCGGGCTTGGGCATAGAGGGCAGGCAGCGATGCGCTTTCGAGCTTGCTTACGACGGTCGGGACGGTGGCGTCTTGCATAGAACTGCTAGAAGGAGGTGGTGTTGTTTTGAGTACAGGTTCCAGCGTGTCGATTGCAAGGGAAGCAGAGGTACGCTGGATGAGATGAATTACGAGTGATAATGAGTTGAAGGTACACTAGCAGACCCCATTTCTCTTTTGTCCCCATTGGCAAGCAATTCACGTCAAGCGGTATGGAAGGTAATGGAAGGTGAGGTGTCGTTGAACGTGCTGCCTCGCTCCTGCCTTCCAGCGTCACTTCCATTGCTCTTGCCTTCAACGGCCAGCTCGGCTGATACGACCTCTGATTCACGCCACTTCCCACCTGACTTCTCAACTGCATCCACGCATTCCACTCACCCGCCCACATTGCGAGATGGACTCGGGAACCTACCTCCAAGAGCTTCTGGCTGCCAACAAGGAGAGGCGCGACGCTGTACAGGCGGCCACCCAAGTACGGCTTGCACTAGCAAACGAGCAACAGAGGCACACGGCACTCATCCGAAGGTACAGTGTCGAGACGGCGAAGGCTGTAGGACTCCAGGCCGAACTGCGAGAGCTCAAAGCGGAGAACGTACGACTGCAGATTCTGCTGAAGACAGGACCACCGGATAGACCTGCCGCCATGCGACCTGTTCTCACCCCCGCCAGCCTCGAGAAGAGAGGCAGCACCGCACTAGGTGAAGACCCCGCCGGTCCACACAAGCGAAGCCGTCTGCGGGCTGAGGTACAAGCATCCCCGATGCCTCCCCTCAAGCGCTCGCACTAACATGCCTCAGCCCAGCAGAAGAACTACTCCCGTCGCACGAACGACCTTCGACTTGACGCAGACTCCCCCACACGCCACACCAACTCCAGTCGGCCACGCAACGAGCAGAACGACTGTCACAGAAAGTGTTATGTCAGAGTCGTTGACGCCAACGAGCTTCACCAACCGCTCGATCTCGCCATCACCCGGCCTCACCCATGGCGTGTACATCTTCGTTGGCAATCCCAACATGCCCAAGATCATTGAGATTCCGATCAAGAAGGTCCCAACGGCTGTCCTCGGCGCCGTGCTCGAGATCGTCAACTCCGCTGGCACACCGGAGACCGTCCGGAAGGTGTTCAAGGGCACGTGCATTCGTCAGCATAAGAGAGGTATGGCGACGGACAACTATTTCGACGACTTCACAGGCACGTTCATACCCGAGGTCGCTTGCAAGGACTGTACGTTCAGCTGTCACCTTTGCGTGCGCCGTGCTGGTGGCTCGTCATACGATGTCATCCTCGCGCCCCTTGCGAAGGAGTTCCGGGAGAGCGCAACGGAGGATTCCATCGACTGGTACATCACTCGCACGCAGCTCATACGACCGAGAACGAACCTGTTTGGAAAGACGGCCAGGGGGAAGATCAGCGACGTGCTGTAGTATGTCGACAATGACAGGGATGCGTGCGCGGAATACTGAAGTGGAAGGAATGGTACATTCGGGGTGAAACATGAGCGCACCGCATCAAGGAGTTCCCTGTGTATAGACTTACCTGCTAGCATTGTCATCGAGTCTTGCGCCTTTATAGGCCCAAGACCACTTGGCCTCAAGAAATGAGCATGGACCGAAGCTTGTCTCATGCGGAACTTTCATCGTCAGTACCTTCGTCACCAAAAAGCTCGGGGTTGTCCGGGGATAGCGTCTCCATCTCCCTGACCAGCCTCGCCTGCTGCTCAGCGTACGTCCCGATGATTCCGAAGCGGAACCCACCACTTGGCTACGTGTTGGCAGCCCAAGGCACGATTTTCGACAGACCATTGTGAAGAGCTTGGGCTCCAAGATCGCCTTCCCGGCCATGTGAGCTGGACGTCATCGGCAGATCTATCACGGCCACAGCAGGATGCCGGAGAAGACACACACCCGAAACGACCTGCTGAGGTCGTCGATTGTGTCAATCCACCATTCTCGCCAACCATACTCTGCGGTCTGCGAGTATGCACACGATGCCTTCCTTCGAAAGTCCCACCAGCCTATCAATCATTATGCATCATCTTCGAAACGCTGTCCGATGGAGATGGGGCTTCGATTCCCGAGCGATGGAGCGAGGTTGCGGAGTCTTGGTTCAACATGGATGCGTACACTTGCTCGCGCTGCTGCATGGCTAGCACGTCTGAACCTGCCTCCTGTCCAATTTGACGAAACCGACCTCTGCCGATCTTATTCCGGGTTTCCTCCAACAGTCAGCATTCAGGTACACGGCCCCGTCCTTCAAGACACCCGTAACGCCATCGTGTCGCTGTTCACTGCACAAGCAACTCAGCAAGAAAGAAGAGCAGCCCTACATCTGAGATGGTATGCTGCTCCACCGGCGAACGCACTATTTGAGATTTGATCCACAGAGCGATCACGTTTGGGCTGAGCTGCTGGCGGTGCGCTAAACAGCAGTCAGTCGGTGGTGCTCACACGCATGCGTCTTCGATCCGTCAAATGCCAACAGCCTTCCTCCACTCAATACTCATCGCATTAGTGTGCACTTTACGCGCAGTACCCTGATCGAATGGTCGTTTCAGAGTGTACAGACATAACGAAGTAACTATCAAGAGCTGCCCAGAGTCCCAACTGACATTCCAATACCGGCGATGGATAAACACGCCTGAATTTTCCGACAGCGTGTGTGGTTCTTGCTACTTTTACTGCACGGTATCCCTGTGACGCTCAAGTCACGGCCAAATTCTGATGCTCCAACCTGTAATTTGCGGCAACTTGTCAGCCTGACACACGAAGGCCGATCGTTGCTGGTTGTAGTGACAGGTGCTAAAGTTGTCCTTGGGAGTCTCTAGGAGTCGAATGTTGCTGACCTGAAGCTGTGCCGCAAGACAAGCGAGAATTCGGGCTAGGGAGGTCGTACAAGAAGTCTGATCAGTGCGGCGGTCTGCTCGCTATGGTGTTCCACAAGCTCTCGCACCTTGACGCCAGTTAGTGCCGGGTGCGAGCGATTCCCTTCTTCTCGCAGTATGCTGCTAAGTTGCCGCAGTTGGCTGTAAAGCTCTTCAAATCCTCCAGTCGACGCCAGGCTGTCTACCGCCATGGCCCTTTTGTGCTTGGATTCTGCGATCGACGCCGCTTCAAATCGATGCCAGGACTTCCACTACGTCATGCGTGTAGCAGTAGGTTTTGCTGCGTCAGAAATCGAAACCAGCTTATAGCCAGGCAATTGGGACGATGTTAGATCCTACGGCATGGATCATCCCCATAGCATACCTTATATCTTCTCAAAGCCCAGTCGTCTACAACGAGGAAGCAATGATTAGAGCTCCACAGAAGATTTTGCGAAGCACCCTATGACTGGAACCAGGACCGAGTTTGAGAATGTATTCCTGCCAGCTTTGACATCTGCAGTTGAATTCTTTGGAGCTCGAGTTGGGTACCTTTCTGCTTCTTTGCCTGCCCCGAGCTCGAAGCTGGACCCGCGATTGGAGAGGCCGAGACTTCGCGATATTCAAATGGATGATGCAGCTGAACTCGCTCCGTAAGAGCTTGATGGCTGTAGAGCTGCGAGGCGCTAGCATTCTCTTCCCCGCAATCTCATGGTGCAACGTCCCGAGATGAACTCTCAGCGTGAGTCGCGCCGCTGCGGTGAGCTCGAAAGCTGTGGCAGCATGTTGGCAGCGAAGCTTGACCCAGAACCACATAGGTTTTGCTATAAGTGTGTGAGCCCGCGGACTGCGCCCGCTGGATTCTTCGTAAACTTAGGAGAGCTCTCCAATTTTGTACGTGTAGAATCTCAGTCCTTCTATCGATATCTCGTAGAACCAGGACCATAGAGGGACGCATCGAAATTCTCCGCTCCTAAGAGTAGTGTGCGGAATAAGCTCACGGCCGCGGACCTATCTCTAAGAGAATTTGGGCAAGACTATCGTCAGTATACCCAACAGCTGTCGTGGCGCAGCGGCCGCGCTCGTAGTTCTCGGTTCGGAAGCGATTCCAGGCTGCTAGCTGCGGCCATTGCTGTCTCGTCTACGGACTTGGCGGGAAGCTCATATCTAAGCACTGTCAACATGATAAGCCACGACGGTTTACCGATAACCAGGTCGTGCTCGTTATATCCTTCGTTGAACTGTGAGCCTGACTTCCAGACTTCTGGAACTGCGAGCCCTCGCCACCTTTCGTCAGAGAGAGAGAGCCTACATTATAATGCTGGAGGAGAAGCTGAGGAGCGCTTGCTGCGCGCTAGTTCGTAACCGACTTGCGTAGGGATCCCGAGCGCGTAGAGATCAAGGTAACCTAAAGGATACGGAGAGAGGACAAGAAGTAGGGTCCAGGTGGCGCCTAGCCCAAATCTTGAACGGACTTGTTCGGCGTCAGATGAGAAGGGCACAACTTGTAAACTTGAGACCACGTGGAAGCAGCTAGCGATGACCTTTACGAATACCTGTAGGTAAGTAGAGTCTCACAGCATTCTCCTTACCTGTAAGTACTCGTAAAGGTCCTCGCTAGCTGCTTCCACATGGTCTCAAAGTTACAAGACCTTGAACATCCCAATGCAAGTTGAACAGCTTATGCTGTACTCTTCGCTGATTAGCGAAAGAACGTATGGGAACCGAGGGCCGGCCTCAGGTACAGATTGAGAAGCGGAGTTCTGTGCGAGCATATTAGACGTAGACGCGAGAGTATCCGAGTAGAGGATGGAGTACTTCGAAAAGGTGCCAAACCAGCGACAACAGACCAAAAAGGACAGACCCAAAGAAGGGCAGAACCCAGCATCGTCAGCAAATACAACCGGTAATGCAAGTGCAGCCTCGGACAAGTGCTGAACTAGCGAGCGACGAGTCGATAACCGGCGAACAGACAGCGGGACCGCAAGGCCACACTGTCCAGATCGGTGACTTCTGGAGCCGTACTCCAGACTGTCGACAACCGCTAACGTTTCCTCGGTATTACAAATCCAGCTGTCCCAGGCCGCCGTTGCGAAGGGAGCTGGTGGATACAGCGGATGTGTCTCGACTCTGGCTGACCGCTATCCTCGTCGCACGAACATGAGTTCCGAAGGTAGGACCTGCTGGCGCATCCTGAGAGTCCTGACATACTGCGTTCCATTCCTGAGAGACCTACCTCCCAGTAATCACTATCTTCTGCGTGGGCTCGTGAACATGCGGAAGATGTGAGGTCTCATGTCTGTCGCTGCGGTGACCTTTAGATGCAGAAGCAAGGCGGTATACCCTACATCGCCGTCATCTACGGGAATCTGGAGAAGGAGGCTTCACCGAGAGTATTTTCGCAGAGGTACTGGTGCGCGAGACTTCAGCTTTTTCCGGTGGCCGCTCCCACCACGTAATCATGAGGCGCAAGCTTCCCGAGGCCGTCTCGTTGCTGACTTCGAGCACTTGTTGAGAGACTGCAAGTATCCAGCTATGTCCGCGAGTCCAATGTATGCCATGGCCGGAGACTTGCCGAGATCAAGAAGTGTGTTAGACTCTGACTGCTGTCTTCGAGATTGATGACCTAATGAGCCCTGCCCAACCATGTTGTATGATAATGATTCGGTAGTTCGGCCGTCCTCGCCATCTCGCACAAGGCATTTTGATAGTGCCGGTTCGAACCCAACACTGCTTCCTCTCTCTCGAGTTCTCGCTCTTATGACCGCGACTACCGAAGTTGTAGCGCCGTTTCGAGGGCGCGATGTTGAGCGTCGGTACTGAGGACATGCGGCAATCGTCAAGGAGGAGACAGTACGGGGAGCTGAATGTTCATGTACGAGCGAGATTCTAGTAACTTCGGTCGAATAGCTTCGAGCGCAGGCCACGGCGGGAAGTGGTGAGCGGTCAATGGTGTAGGTACGGCACAAGCAGCTTCCTGCAGGCCAGACGAGAGCGCAGAGCGGCGAATGCGCTTGTTCGAAGCCTGGAGTGCAAAGGTCGCGAGAGTGTGACCCTTCCACTGAAGCATCCATGTGAGGGGCCGGGCAGGACTCAGCGCGGACACAAGTCACACTGGACCTTCCAAGGCAGAGGACGGACGGAGGAGTCGTCGCATCGGCCGTCGCATCGCTGTCCTCTGACCCGTTGGAGGACCCGTAGCATCCGCGGTTCGAGGTATGCATGCACCTTCTGTCGGCACCTCTGAGCCCATGTCGACGGCTGCAAAAAGCAAGCATTCCGCACACCGCTGTTATCTCCCGGCACCGTTGATCTCTCCCGGCATCTTCGTGGCTGCCGTCTGCCGCTCTAATCGCTCTCTTACGAATGTCCGTGGAGTGACTTGGTACACGCAGCTCTGCTCACAGCTGTGAGGTATGGTCCGGTCGCTGTCGCGATCTTTCTTATCTTACGGAGATGAGAGCGCGCTCTGGACCGTCATTTTCCTGCACTCTAGATGGCTCGCCGCTTGTGATCGCTGTTAGTCTGCCGGCACCCAGTTCCATGGTATAGCCGCCGTTGCTGCATCTGGATACCACGAAAGCTGTCTTCATCGTTCAGACCGCTCGAAAGCCGGTGATGGTTTGGCCCAAGGGCTGCGCCTGCCCGCAGCGGTGGAGTGTATGCACTGGCACCTCCGTTAGATTCTCCATCGACATTGGTGGCGCGTTGAGAGCGACTTGAAGTGCAGTCGTTGTTTTCGAGAAGCTACGGGCGTCGTTGATGGCGTGACTGTTTTGAGGAGGGAGAGGTAACGGGACGGCGGATATCACAGGTGAAGCCGGATCTTACGGAACTTGTAGGCTTCGTTTCGGCTGCGTAGCTCTGTGTAGTGAAGGTGGTTACGCAGATGTAAGGATGTAGGTGAAAGAGAATGCCGTCTGTATCCCTACGGCGGACTGTAGGCGCCAAAAAGGATATAGAACAAAAATAGCTTAATATATAGGGCGGCGTCTACGGCGTTATATAGAGTTTCTTATCTAGTACCTACGTAATATATTTAAACCTTATAACGCTTTAGTAGTCGTAATTAGCTAGTCCGAATATAGTAGTATAGGCGAGTAAATTCCTATATATAAATTCTATCTTATCTTTACGAGCTATTCTTATAAGATAATACTATGCTACTATTATAAGCGTCGTTTACTATTACTATATAAATATTAGAAGCCTTATAATATAAGTAAATATATAGTATCTTTACTATATAAGGCGTTCTTACTATTAGTCTTACTTTCCTTTTTCTTATAACTCGATATTTTATACTTCTTATATACTATATATACTATATAGTACTAAGCTTATTCTTTCTCTAATTATCCGTATAAATACTCTTAAAGAATCTCTAAACCTTACGCCTTAATAATACTTATTAGTTTAAAGGATTATATTAAGAATAGAGATAATAATATTACTTACCTACCTAATATTTATAATAACTAAATAAGTAGCCTTTAGTTTAAGAGGTAATAGAGCTCGTAGCTAATATTATATAGCTTATTCTTACTAGCTTTAACCTTAGTAATCGCTAAAAAGAAATTATAAACTTAGTTAAATAATTTAAGATTTAGATTAATATTTAGAGTATATTTAAAATAATTATAGAGTAGAAGTTATATATTAATATAATACTAATTTAGAGCTAGTCTATATAATACTTTAATATTACTATTCTTTATTACTAATATATTATAGTAGTCTTCTTTAAATAAGTTATTACGAA
>JAABUW010007505.1_pt1 | contig 13118 bp, 1 predicted proteins | sample 5560081 | NCBI WGS metagenome assembly JAABUW01 (sample SAMN10711882, study PRJNA513363) | rock metagenome | isolation source: Antarctica rocks | place: Antarctica: Victoria Land, Knobhead sud
TAATTAATATATACTAGACAAAAGTATTATATATATTATATTTATTATAATAATACTCTAGAGAAGACAAATTTTGTATATTTATTATATTAGAATTATTGTAATATACTTTAATATTAGCAAACTAAATTGCAACAATACTTATATTAAATATATACTAAAATAATAGAAGTAATAAAATTAGAAAATATACTAGACTTATACTATAAATTTATTAATAAAATTAAAAGTATATACTACAATAATACAAATAATTAGAAAAGATAAAAATAGAAAACGCAACAATTGTATTTTAATTTTACAAAATACGCTAGAAACTTAATACGCAATTTGTGCAATTTTATTTATTTTTAATATATATTATAGTAATACTAAATCTATATTTAAATTGTATCTTATATAAATGCGTCAAAATTACGCATTTAAGATTAAGATAATAGTTTTTTTTTAATAGTTATAAACTATATTAAGTATATATTTAGTCTATTTTAAATTTTAGAAATCGAACAAAATTATAATTATTTAATATATTAAAATAATTAATTTCTATATTTAATATATACTAAATATATATATTTTCTTTTTAATATATTTTTAAAATTTCAATTTTTTTGCTTAATTTAGTACAATATATATAAAGTATAGATTCGATATAAATAAAATTTATTTTAAATATAGATTTTTTATTTAAAATAAACTTTAAAATAACAATATTATAGATTTAATATATATCTAATATATACAACTTGCAATAGAGATGTTTTTTTAAACTTATAATTTTTGTTTTATTTAGCACGCTCTATATTAAGTATAGACTAAGCATAAATAGAGCTTACTCTAAGTAAAAATTCTTACTTAAAATAAGCTTGTTCTGAATAGGAAATCTATATTTAGGATAAGCTATATATTCTAAGTTTATATATAGTTAATTCTGTACAAACTTTTGTACAAGTAATTCTATCGAAAGTTTCTAGTGCTTCTACTAGATAGTTACGGTTTTTAATTATTTCTAGAGAAATTATCAAGAGTTTATCAAGAATTTACTAAGTTTCTATCGATTCTAAACTTCTTACTAGATTTGTATTAATAATTTATCGATTTTTTATCGTATAGACTCTATAGATACTATTTTATTCAATTTTGAAAATTTGAAAATTTAAATTTTTTTATCAAGTCTCGACGCTAGTTTAATCGAAATTTTAATTTTAAGAATATTAAATAATAAAGTATCTAAATTATTAATTTGTTAAAGCGTAAAGTTGTTAAAGTATTTTTCTATTTTTAAATTTAAAGTTTTAATCTTAAATTTAAAGTTTAAAATATTTAGAAAAGCTCTAGCTTTATAATTATTAATACTAGTAGAATTTTAATTAGATAATTAGATATTTTGCTTAAAATATATATACGCGAAAGATCTCTCTACTAGTGCGTGCAAATTTAGATTTATTATTATTAATATTAGATAGTATAAATACTTACTTAATTTAAAATTTATTTTTTGATACTTTAGTGCAATAACAATAAACAAGCATATAGCTTATCTCGAATACAGATTTCCCACTCGGGACAAGCTTATTTTGGATAGAAATTCTTACTTAAAGTAAATTCTATTTATGCTCAATCTATACTTAATATAGAGCGTACTAAATAAAGCGAAAATTATAAATTTAAAAAAGTATCTCTATTGCAAGTTATATATATTAGATATATACTAAATCTATAATATTGTTATTTTAGAGTTTATCTTGAGTAAAAAATTTATATTTAAAATAAGCTTTGTTTATATCGAGTTTATACTTTATATATATTGTGCTAAATTAAGCAAAAAAATTGAAAGTTTAAAGATATATTAAAGAGAAAATATATATATTTAGTATATACTAGATATAGAAATTGATTATTTTAATATATTAAATAATTATAATTTTGTTCGATTTCTAAAACTTAGAATAGACTAGATATATACTTAATATAGTCTATAACTATTAAAAAAAAACTATTATCTTAATCTTAAATATATAATTTTAATATATCTATATAAGATGCAATTCAAATATAGATTTAGCATTGCTATAGTATATATTAAGAATAAATAGAATTGCGCAAGTTATATATTAAGTTTTTAGCGTATTTTGTAAAATTAAAATACAATTGTTGCGTCTTTTATCTTTATCTTTTCTAACTATTTGTATTATTATAATATATATTTTTGATTTTATTAACAAATTTATAGTATAAGTTTAGTATATTCTCTAATTTTATTGCTTCTATTATTTTAGTATATATTTAATATAAATATTATTGCAATTTAGCTTGCTAGCGTTAGAGCATATTACAACAATTTTAATATAACAAATATACAAAATTTGTTTTCTCTAAAGTACTATTATAATAAATATAGTATATGCGACACTTTTGTCTAATATATATTAATTATATATTTAAGAATTTTTTTTTAATTCGAATTTCGATTTTGTAACTAAATATAAGTGTTCAATTATAATACAATTCTATATTAGATATATATTAAGTTTATATTTAGCGTATATAAAATTTAACTAAATAAATAACAAATCTAGTAAAAAGATATTTCTTGTTGCAATCTAATTTATACTAAGTATTAACAATATTTATTATTAAATTTTTAAAAAATAATAGACAATCTATATATAGATTTAATCTAAGTTTAGCATATATTAAATATTATTAATTGCGTTAAATTTTAAGACTTAAATTGTTTTTTTTAATATAAATATATAAGTTGTATAAATCTAGTTGCAACTCTATATATACTAAATATTAGCAAATATAATTATATAATAATATTGATTAATTAAATATATAAAGTAACTTTTATTGCTCTTAATTGCTAGTTATTTATATATATAATTGTAATTTTATTTATACTTAATATATATTAAATTAAGATTAAAATCAAATTATATTGTTACTAAAAAATATATTATACTAAAGTAAATAAACAAATATTTTAATTAATTATATATAATATATACGCTAAATATATATAACTACAAATTTAGATACAAAAAATATTTCTTTAAATATATATTATCTTAAAAAGAAATATATATCTTTTTTATACTTAATATATATCTAGCTTATATTAGTTTAATATTGTAAAACTTTAAATTAGATTCGAAAAATAGCAAGATACAAACTATTTTACAAAATCGAAGTATAATTTCTATATATTTTGCTTAAACTAAATTTATATTTTGTATAAATACAAATATATAATTAATACAATTGTCTATTAATATGCAAATAACATAAAATATATTATATAAGCTAAATTAATATTAAGTATATATTAAGCTTATATAGAATAGTTGTTATAATTAAGAATTTGCAATTATTTTCGACATATATTTCTATTGCAAGATAAGCTTATTTTATACTTGTTATATACTTAATTTATTTCTTATCTTTTCTATTTTTATACTATATATATAAATATTTATTTTGTAATTTAAGACTTCGACAATATATTAATTATATATAGACTTAACTAATATTAAATTTGTATTAGTATAATTTTTAGAGTTATTAATTAATTATTGTTTGTTGTTTTCTCTTAAATATTTGTCTCTTAACTTAAAGAATGCTTGCAAAAAGTATACTTTTAGCTTAATTTTAAAATATACTAAGTTTACACTAATTTACTCTTAGCGTTATACTAGTATTTTAATTAAAAAGCTTCTTCTTATATATTTTATTGTATTAATTTATATTTAATATATATTTAAACTATATGTAAATTAATATATTTATTATAGATATTAAATTTTTGAGTAAATTATTTAATTATATTTTAGATTTAATTTATACTAAATATATACTAATATTAAAGAAACATAAAGAAACAAAAAAAATTTATAATAGTAATACGTCTAAGATTTCGAAAATTTTTAAAAATTTATATTTTATTTATATTCAATATATGCGTAGCTAACAAAAAAAAGTTGCTTATAATAATAAAAAATTAAATACAATAATCAACTCTAATAAAAGAGTCTAAAACTTATATATATTATACTTATATTTATTATATATACAAAAAAGAATTATAATGCTTTTTTTAATTTAAACAAAAACAAGTTTTATTTGTTAATTTACTATATTAAAACTATACTAATCTTATACTTAATAGATATTTTTGTTTTAATTAATATTCTAATAGCGAAGAAGAGTAAAATACTATTTGCAATTTTATATTACTTTTATAATATATTTATGCTAAGTTTATATATAGCTAGTTTTTTTTTAAATAAATTTATCTTTGTTAATAACAAAAATTAGTGCAATTATTTTTCTATTTATACTAAAATTATATTAAATTTATACTTAGCTAATATAGTTATTGCAAAAACTATTGTTATATCTACAATTAAAAAAGACAAAAATTAAATTGCTTTCTACTATATATATTAAATATATATTAAGTATAAATTAGAATAAATTGATAACAAAAAGTTTTTAAGATTATTTAATTAAGTTTTAGACTCAATATATACTATATATAATACTTTGATTTGTCTCGACTAATTATGTGTTTTCAATTGTGTCTAATATATATAATATAGACAATTAAATACTTGTCTTTTCGACTTTAATTTAGCAAAGTAAGTTAATATTTATTATATATTTTGCTTTTGCATAACTATTGCAACAATTATATCTTAATAATAAAAAAAATTTTACAAATTAATTTAAAATAAAATACAATCTATATTTAATATAAAATCTTTCTATATTTTTTTTAATCTTAAATTAAAATTTCTTTTTTAACTATATTTAAATATATATTAAGTTTGTATCTCGTCTACGCTTGCTATATACTTATTTTATTTACTATTTTAATTTTGTATTTATTTCTTTTATTCTAGATACTATTTTTTATAAGATAAAACTAAATAAGCAATTATAATAGTTTGTTGCGTTGCAATACTTGTTAGTTTTACAAATAATATAAATATTTTATATATAATTTTGTTTTTAATTGTTTCTTTTTAATTTTAAATTTTTTAATAAAGTAGTAAATCTTCTTTTAAATTAATACTTAATATAAACTTAATATATATTAAATTTATACGTAGTTTTTCGAGTCTAGACAAAAGTTCTTAAATTATCAATATTATATAATATTTATAAAACAAAAATATAAATTTATAAACTAATTTATCTTTGTTGTTATCTTAATTGCTTAATAGATATTGTTGATTTGCTTATAATAAAATTATATTTAAAATATTCTTTATATTGCTAATAATATCGAATTTCTTTAATTCGACAATTTTTTTTGTTAGTTTTTTCTCTTTTTTTTGTAGAAGTTTGTTATATTTTTAACGCATACATTGTATATGTTGTTTTTATACTTAATTTTTAATTTAATATTTCAATAATATTGCTCTATATTTTTTGCTTAATTTTGATATATTGTTTATAAAGTTTAAGTCTAATTTATATTTATTTAAGCTAAACAATAATATACGTCAAATTAATATTTGATATCTATTTTTTCTAAATAATATTTTTATATATTGTTGTATTAAAGAAAAAGTTTTAGAATCTTTATTAAATATATATTGAGTCGATATCTAATATTTGTTTTTTCTAGATAATATCTCTATATATTGTTGTATTAAAAAAGATATTTTAAGATCTTTATCTAATATATATTGAATTAATACTTAATATTTGTTTTTTCTAAATAATATCTCTATATATTGTTATATTAAAAAAGATATTTTAAAATCTTTATTTAATATATATTGAGTTAATACTTAACGTCTATCTTTTCTAAATAGTATCTCTATATATTGTTGTATTAGAGAAGATATTTTAGAATCTTTATTTAATATATATTGAGTTAATATTCGACATTTGTCTTTTTTAGATAATATTTTTGCATATTGTTATATTAAAAAAGATATTTTAGAATTTTTATTTAATATATATTAAGTCGATATTTAATATTAATTTTTTATCAAATAAGTAGTTCTTAAGTTGCAACTTTAAGATATATAAAAAAAATTATTATTAAATTTAGATACTATATTTGTGTTAAATTTATATTTAGAATCGAGTCTATTAAGAAAGAGTATTATATAAGAATTTTTTAAATTGAAAAAAAGATATAAATGTTGTCGACAACGCTTTGCAATTCTTCAATCTTTTTTATCTATAATTTGATTAATTATTAAGTTAAATTAAATATAAACTCATTATATATATCTTTTTTAACTAGTTAAACAACAATACAATTAAATTTACTACAATTGTGTTAAGTAAATAGAATATTTTTTTTTGTTTTAAAATTGTTCTTTTCAAATATTTTAATAACGTATTTTCTTATTTTAGTATATAATTAATATAAATATAACTTAGAACAAATATAGATTCTATCTAAATATAGAAATAAGTAATAATAGTTTTTATTTTGCAAACTTATTATTTTAAAAATAATTGCTTTCTTCTATACTAATATAATTGCGAACTAGCGTCTATTAATGCGAAGAAATCTTTAATTTTTTTTTATATAATTTAACAAGAATTTATTTTGTTTTTCGATATTTAATTTATATCTTAAGTTTGAAATATAATATATTTATATTATCTATATATTGTAGTAGTTTGTTAACAATCTTAATCTTTTAAAATTAATTAATAAAATAAGTTGCTAAATAATTAAAATAACATTTTTAAAAATTATGTTTAAAATATATTCGACAAAAAACTAATATATACTTAAGATATTCGAATTACTTTCAAGAGTTGTTAAGATTATAAAAATATTTTTTAAATTTTAAATAAAATATTAGTAATATTTGTATAATTTTAGTATATATTAAATATATTTTAAGTTTGTTTTTTGTCTATATTTATTATAAAAGTTCGCAATTCTTTGTTTTTATAATTAATATAAGAAATTTAAATAGTTTAACAAACAACTTCTTTTAATATTTCAAATATCTTAATAAATATTATATAATAATTTTCGATAATCTTTATATTAATTTACGTATAACAATAGATATTAATTTCTATTATAATTTGAGCATATACTTAATATATATTATATATATATTAAATTTACAATAATAATTCTTGTTTTAATTTAAGATATTATATAAATTTGTTTTGTCTTAAATTTGTTTAAATACAAAATCTATTTCAAAATATAATTAATTTATAAAAATTTTAGTCTAAATATAAATACAATATACAACAATATATTGTTAAGAATTTTTGTTAAAATAGATAATATTTTTAATTTATTACTTTTTTAAAAAATACAATTAATTAAAAATAAATTCTTGTTTAGTTTTTATAAATTATAAGCTAGCTTTATACAATATTTAAACTAAATATAAACTAATTTTTTAAAATTATTTTAATAAAAAACTTTTTAAGTTTTTGCTTGCAAATTAATATTGTTATATAATTTTTTATATTAAAACTATTGTATATATAATACAAAGCAATCTTGTTATATTTTGCGCATAAATCAAATATAATAAAAAAAAAATGTTTTGCAAAATATTTAGTGCAAACAACGTATATACTAGATATAAGCTTAGTTTATATATTATTAAAGATAGTAGATTTTGTTGTTTAATTGTTGCAATTATATTATTAACAATTTTTCAAAATATTTTGATAAAATATAATAGATAATAAGTATAATTTTCGCGTACAATTAGTATAAAGAATAGAAATTGTTCTTAATTAACAAAAATATAAATATTTAATTGCGTATTGTATATATTAATCTTAATTTTGCTACTTCTTTAAAAATAATTAAATTTTATATATATTTAGTATATATTAAACTTGTATTAAAATAGAATTAATTGCAAATAAAGTTTCTAAAAGTTAGATATTTAATAAAGATATAATTTTTTATATATTGTTGTAATTTGTAATCTATTAAGACGCAAAAATAATTAATATTAATATATATTAAGTTTGCGTTAATAATTTAATTTGTATATTATAGTTTTGTATTAAAAATTAAAAAATATCTAATTTAATAAATCTATAAAATTAGTTTACAAACAATATAAATAAAGTAAAAGTTTATTTTATAAGTTTCTTATATAGCAAACTTTTAATTTTTATATATGCGAATTATAGATTCGAAATATATATAATATATATATTGATTTTGCTATTTTTTGAGAAATTTATAATATTAGATCTCTATATAATATTTTAATTGTATATTAATATTTATTATATATATTAATTAAGTAAAGTATTGTTAAAAATTATTAATATTTTTAAACTTAACTCTATTGTATATTAAATATATATATAGTATATCTAAATACGCATATTTGCAATACTTAATTTCGAAATATTTGAAATTTTAATGTCAATTTTTTTTTTTTTTTTAATTTTTAAAAGTAAAAAAGCAATCTAAGTAATCTTAAAATTAATTGCAACAACAAAAAATTAAATCTAATTTTAATATAAATCAAAATTATATTTTACTTAAGTTAAATATATATTAAATATATACTTGTTAATTAATATTTTAATAAAAACATTAATTAAGATCTTAACTAATATTGTGCTTTTTTTATATACAAAATAAAGAATTTTCTTTAAATATATATATAAATATACTAGAATATTATAATAATTTTGTACTTTTAATACAACTACTTAATTGCGTTTTTCAAAAATAATTGCAATCTTATTAATATTAATAAAGTTCTATATATAATAAATATTAGCTCAATATATAATAGATATAAAGTATAAAAAAAATCTATTTTTTTAAATTTTATAAACAATAGTTTGTTAAAATTATTAAAATCTTAATTGTTTAATATATTTTAATTTTCTTAATTGTTTATAGAAGTATTTTTGTTAATATCTTAATTACTTAATATTGTATTCGATTTAATAGTATTAATATTGTTAAAATTCGAAATTTATTTATATATTTAACAAATATCTAATATATAATAAGTATAAAGTAAATCTTAATTTTATTTATTTATTGCAAAATTGTTTGTTAATTTTAATTTGCAAAATTTTTAAATATAAAAGAATTTTTTTTGCTAAAAAATATAAAGATTTTGAAGACAAAGAAATTAATAATACTATTAAAAAATATATTGCTATTAAAATTTGAATTAAATATAGACTAAGCTTAAATATAATATATATACAAAACAAATAATTAAATTGCGTAAATATAAAACTATATTAAACTTATACTACGTCTAAGAGTAATTTATACTATAACAAAATATAATTTTGCAATACGTAAATCTTGTTTTTGAATTTAATTAATTGCGCATTATAGATTTTACACAACTTTAAAAATATTATAAATATAAAAAATTAAATTTATATCTAGTATATACTAGAAAGAAGCAAAATTCTAGAAGTTAATTTTTAGTTAATACTAAATAAAAAGATTTATATTCTATATAAGCTATATATATATTAAGCTTGCATTTCGATTGCGAACAAAGATTGCAATTAATTTTTATAATTCGAAATAATTATACTAAGCATAAGCTAAGCATCGATAAAGTTTACTTCGAATAGAAATTTTTATCTAAAATAAGCTTGTTCTAAGTGCAATTTCTATATTCGGGATAAGTTGCAACTCGACAATATAAACTTATCTATAAATTGTAAGATATATTATAAAAATAAAATCGAGTATAACAAGTAATTTACTAGAAAATAACTAGGAAATTACTATTTTTTTATTAAATGTCTACCGAAAGTTTATCGAGAGTACATCGAGAGTTTATCGACAATTTATCGATTTTCTGCAGAGAAATCACTCTATAGAGAGACTATACAGTTCTTTTTTAAATAGATTTATCTTTATTAATAACAAAAATTAGTACAACTATCTTTCTATCTATATTAAAATTATACTAAGTCTATATTTAGCTAATACAATTGCTACAAAAACTATTATTATATTTATAATTAAAAAAGACAAAAATTAGATTGTCTCTTATTATATATATTAAATATATATTAAATATAAATTAGAACAAATTAACAACAAAAAGTTTTTAAAATTGTTTAACTAAATTTTAAATTCAATATATATTGTATATAATATTTTAATTTGTCTCGACTAATTGTATATTTTCGATTGTATTTAGTATATATAATATAGACAATTAGATATTTGTTTTTTCGATTTCGATCTAACAAATTAAATTGATATTTATTATATATTTTGTTTTTATATAATTGTTGCAACAACTATATTTTAATAGAAATTTTTTTTTTGCAAATTAATTTAAAATAAAGTACAATCTATATTTAATATAAAATCTCTCTATACTTTTTTTAATCTTAAATTAAAATTTCTTTTTTAACTATATTTAAATATATATTAAGTTTGTATTTTGTCTATATTTGTTATATATTTATTTTATTTAATATAAAATCTCTCTATACTTTTTTTAATCTTAAATTAAAATTTCTTTTTTAACTATATTTAAATATATATTAAGTTTGTATTTTGTCTATATTTGTTATATATTTATTTTATTTACTATTTTAATTTTGTATCTACTTTTTTTATTCTAAATATTATTTTTTATAAAATAAAATTAAACAAACAATTATAATAGTTTGTTGTATTATTATATTTGTTAATTTTACAAATAATATAAATATTTTATATATAATTTTGTTTTTAATTATTTCTTTTTAATCTCGAATTTTTTAATAAAATAATAAATTTTCTTTTAAATTAATATTTAATATAAACTCGATATATATTAGATTTATATATAATTTTTCGAATTTAGACAAAAACTCTTAAATTATTAATATTATACAATATTTGTAAAACAAAAATATAAATTTATAAACTAATTTATCTTTGTTATTATCTTAATTGCTTAATAGATATTGTTAATTTATTTATAATAAAATTATATTTAAAATATTCTTTGTATTACTAGTAATATTAAATTTCTTTAATTTAACAACTTTTTTTGTTAGTTTTTTTTCTTTTTTTTGTAAAAGTTTGTTATATTTTTAATATATATATTGTATATATTATTCTTGTATTTAATTTTTAATTTAATATTTCGATAATATTGCTTTATATTTTTTGCTCGATTTTAATATATTGTTTAAAAAGTTTAAATCTAATTTATATTTATTTAAGTTAAACAACAATATATATTAAATTAATATTCGACGTCTATTTTTTTTAAATAGTATCTCTATATATTGTTGTATTAAAAAAAACGTTTTAGAATTTTTATCAAATATATATTAAATCGATATTTAATATTTGTCTTTTCTAAATAATATCTCTATATATTGCTATATTAAAAAAAAAATTTAGAATCTTTATCTAATATATATTGAATTAATACTCAATATTTGTTTTTTCTAGATAGTATTTTTATATATTGCTATATTAAAAAAGATATTTTAGAATTTTTATTTAATATATATTGAGTTGATATTTAATATTTGTCTTTTTTAAATAATATCTCTATATATTGTTATATTAAAAAAGATATTTTAAAATTTTTATTTAATATATATTAAGTCGATATTTAATATTAATTTTTTATTAAATAAGTAATTCTTAAATTGCAACTTTAAAATATGTAAAAAATCTTGCTATTAAATTTAGATATTATATTTATATTAGATTTATACTTAGAATTAAGTTTATTAAAAAAAAGTATTATATAAGAATTTTTTAAATTGAAAAAAAGATATAGATATTGTCGACAATACTTTGCAATTTTTCGATTTTTTTTATCTATAATTTAATTAATTATTAAATTAAATTAAATATAAACTAATTATATATATTTTTTTTAATTAGTTAAATAACAATACAATTAAATTTACTACAATTGTATTAAGTAAATAGAATATTTTTTTGTCTTAAAATTGTTCTTTTTAAATATCTTAATAGCGTATTTTCTTATTCTAATATATAATTAGTATAAATACAATTTAGAACAAATATAGATTCTATTTAAATATAGAAACAAATAATAATAGTTTTTGTTTTGCAAATTTATTGTTTTAAAAGTAACTATTTTCTTCTATATTAATATAATTGCAAGCTAGTATTTATTAATACAAAGAAATTTTTAATTTCTCTTTATATAATTTAACAAAAACTTATTTTGTTTTTTATATTTAATTTATATTTTAAATTTAAAATATAATATATTTATATTGTTTATATATTGTAGTAGTTTATTAATAATCTTAATTTTTTAAAATTAATTAATAAAACAAATTATTAAATAATTAAAATAATATTTTCGAAAATTATATTTAAAATATATTTAATAAAAAATTAATATATATTTAAAATATTTAAACTATTCTTAAAAGTTATTAAAATTGTAAAAATATTTTTTTAATTTTAAACAAAATATTAATAATATTTATATAATTTTAATATATATTAAATATATTTCGAACTTATTTTTTGTTTATATTTATTGTAAAAATTTACAATTTTTTGTTTTTATAATTAATATAAAAAATTTAAATAATTTAACAAATAACTTTTTTTAATACTTTAAATATTTTAATAAATATTATATAATAATTTTTAGTAATCTCTATATTAATTTATATATAGCAATAAATATTAATTTCTATTATAATTTAAATATATACTTAATATATATTATATATATATTAAATTTATAATAATAATTCTTATTTTAATTTAAAATATTATATAGATTTGTTTTATCTTAAATTTGTTTAAATACAAAATTTATTTTAAAATATAATTAATTTATAAAGATTTTAGTTTAAATATAAATACAATATATAACAATATATTGTTAAGAATTTCTATTAAAATAGATAATATTTTTAATTTATTATTTTTCTAAAAAATACAATTAATTAAAAACAAATTCTTGTTTAGCTTCTATAAATTATAAGCTAAATTTATATAATATTTAAACTAAATATAAACTAATTTTTTAAAATTATTTTAATAAAATTTTTTTTTAAGTTTTTGTTTGCAAATTAATATTGCTATATAGTTTTTTATATTAAAACTATTGTATATATAATACAAAGCAATCTTATTATATTTTATA
>JAABUW010007511.1_pt1 | contig 13113 bp, 10 predicted proteins | sample 5560081 | NCBI WGS metagenome assembly JAABUW01 (sample SAMN10711882, study PRJNA513363) | rock metagenome | isolation source: Antarctica rocks | place: Antarctica: Victoria Land, Knobhead sud
CCCTCCTCCGGCGGTGGCGTCACCTCCTGAGTACGTCGTGAGCTGCTCGAGGGTCCCCAGCGCGTCGCGGAAGGAGCCCGTGGCGTGGCGCGCGATCATGCGCAGCGCCGCTTCGGGCGCCTCGATGCCCTCCTCCGCGCTCACCCGGCGAAGGACCTCGGCGATCTGCTCCACCCCGGGCCGCGTGAAGTCGAAGCGGTGGCAGCGGTCCACCACCGTGGGCAGCACCTTCGCCGCCTCCGTCGTGGCGAGGACGAAGACGGTGTTCGGCGGCGGCTCCTCGAGCGTCTTGAGAAACGCGTTCCACGCCTGCGGGGAGAGCATGTGCGCCTCGTCGAGGATGTAGACCTTGTGCTTGCCGGAGACGGGCGCATAGCCCACCCGCTCGCGCAGCTCGCGGACGTCGTCGACGGAGTTGTTCGACGCCGCGTCCATCTCGATGACGTCGAGGGAGGTCGCGTTCGCGATCGCCACGCAAGAGGGGCAGGTGCCGTCGGGCTCGACCGTGGGGCCGTGGTCGCAGTTCAGGCAGGCGGCGAGGATCTTCGCCATGGACGTCTTGCCCGTTCCGCGGGAGCCCACGAACAGGTAGGCATGGTGCACGCGGCCGCGCTCGACCGCGTTGCGCAGCGTGCGCACGACGTGCTCCTGACCGACGACCTGGGCGAACGTCCGCGGGCGATGGCGGCGGTAGAGCGAGGGCGGGGGCACTCCTCTCGGAGGCTACCGATGGGCGCCGGCCCCGAGCTCGGCCCGGAGCTTGCGCAGCGCCCGGTACACCCGGCCCTCCACGGTTGAGAGCGGCAGCTCGAGCAGCGCGGCCATCTCGGGCACCGTCAGCTCGGCGCCGAAGCGCAGCGCGACGGCCTCGCGCTCCTCCTCGGCGAGGGCCGCGAGCCCCCGGTCGACGAGGTCCCGCGCGGCGATCCGATCGGCCTCGTCGGGCGCGTTGACCTCCGGCGTCCGCGCCAGCGCGCGCTCCTCGGCCGAGCGCCGCCGGGCGTCGTCGCGCACGAGGTTCAGCGCGATCGCGTAGAGCCACGGCTTCTCCTCGCCCGCGCGCGGGCGGCGCCGCGCGCGCAGCGCGCGCTCGAACGTCGTGCTGAGGACGTCCTCGGCCGCCGTCCGGTCGCCCAGGCGGTAGGCGAGGAAGCCGAACAGGCCCTCGGAGTGGTCGCGCCACAGCGCTTCGGGATCCCAGCGTCTCATGAGTTCAGTAAGGAATCGGCATCCTCGTGCGTTGTAGGGAGTGATGAGCGGTCACGATCGGGATCTGCCCCCCGAGCTCGCCGAGGTGGGAGAGCGGCTTCGCCATGCGAAGCCGCGGCTCAGCCCCCGCGAGCTCGACCGTGTCAAGGGAACCACGATGCGGATGAAGGGGACTTACATGAAGGCACGACTCACCATTCTCGCGGCGCTCGTCGTCGGGATCGCCATGATGGGCACCGGCGGCGCGCTCGCCGTCTCCGGCCTGTCGGCGGGATCCTCGGCGGCGGCGGGCGAGTACCCCCGGACCCCGACCCCCGGTCCCGGTAGCGGCAGCGGCGTCCTTGGGGAGCAGACCGACTCCTGCGGCTCCGGCGGCACCTCGGGCTCCGGCGCGAGCGGCTCCTCGAGCTCGGGCTCCTCGTCGGGCTCCCGCTGCGCAGGCACAGGCGCAGGCACAGGCACAGGCGCGGGCACGACCGCGGGCACCGTGGACAGCGCCCAGGCCACCCGCCAGGTCGCGTCGTCCGGTGGCGGCAAGGGCGGCACGCTTCCCTTCACGGGCTTCCTGGCCATCCCCGTCCTCCTCGTGGGCGTAGGCCTCGTCGGGTCGGGCGTCGTGCTCCGGCGCCGCCTCTCCTCCGAGCAGCGCTCCTCGTAGCAAGCGACACCGCGCTCAGGGCAGCTTCGCCCTGAGCGCGGCCCGCCGCCATCCGGCGGGGCCCTTCGCCCTCCCGAAGGCGGCGGTCGCCTCCCGCACCAGCGGGCTCAGGGGGTTGAGCTCCCGGGCCCGCCGCAGCGCCGGCCGCGGGTCCCGACCCCCCGCGCCGCGCACGATCGCCAGCCCGTACTGGTACTCCCAGGAGCCCGGATCGCGCTTCGCCGCCTGGCGCAGCATGAGCTCCCCGAGCTGCGGGCGCCCGATGCGCACGTCGCAGAACCCCAGTACCTCGTAGGGCTCGGGGCGCGCGCCGAGCGTGGAGCTCGACGCCAGCGCCCGATCGATCGCCGTGGAGCAGTGCCGGGCGCGCAGGGCCGCGACGGCCTCGTCGAGCGTCCCCTGTGAGAGCGCCATCGTCGCGGGGGTCAGCCCGAGCGCGAGCAACCCCACCCCCGCCACGAGCCGGGCCGTGGAGCCCAGCGGCCGCAGCCCCACCCCGGCGCCGCGGCGCCGGGCCAGGGCGAGCCCACCTAGTCCGAACACCCAGGCGCTCGCCCCCGGGAGCTCCCAGGTCCAGTCCGTCGCCGAGTGCAGCGCCCAGGCCACGAAGGCGGCGAGCAGCGCGGCCTGGACGGCACGGTCGCGGCCGCGGGCCCTGCGCGCCACCCCCACCGCGAGCCCGACCAAGGCCACGAGGAGCAGCCCGAGGCCGGCGAGCCCAAGGTCGGAGAGCATCCCCAGCTCGACCGAGTGGGCGTGGACGACGGTGAGGTCCGTGTCCCGCCGCCGTGCCCACTCGTTCTCGTACGTGCCCGCCCCCGTGCCCAGCAGGGGATGGTCGCGCCAGGTGTCGAGCGCCACCCGCCAGTGCGCGAGCCGCCCATTGTTGCCCACCTGGGTGAAGCGCGCCGCGCCGCTCGTGTCGGGCACGGGGGCGGCGTCGACGAAGCGGTGGTACTGCCGGCCGATCGCCGCCGGCGCGCCGAGGACCAGCCCGGCGAGCACCAGCCCGGCGGCCAGCGCCGCGAAGGCCCGGGTCGCGACGCGCCATCTTGCGTCGGCACGGGCGAAGCGGGCCTCCACCGCCAGCGCGGAGAAGCGCAGCAGCGCCGCGCCGAGGGTCGCCGCGACGAGGACGAGCGCGAGCGAGTGCCCCTGCGCGGCCGCCGCCGCGGTGCGGGAGGCCTCCGAGGTGAGCAGGTCGGCGCGCGAGCCCGCGAACGCGACAATCGCGGCCGGCACTCCCGCGGCCAGGCCCCCGAGCACGAGCCCGCGAGGGCGCGCGACGAGGACGTAGACGACAAGCCCGACCGTCCCGGCGGCCAGGGCCCCGCGCGAGAGCGTCAGCTCGACCCCCAGCGCCAGCAGGGGCAGCACCGCGGCCGCGAGGACGCGGACGGGGCGCGGCTCGTCGGGATCCGCGGTGGCGTGGAGCGCGAGGAGCATCCCCACGCACGCCAGCAGTCCGAGCCCGTTCCAGTAGGACAGGGGATAGGAGAGGCGCTCGTCGACGACGTCGGGCCGGGTGTGCAGGACGTCGGGCGCCACCCGCGAGAGGACCCCCGTCCCCACCACGACGAGGATCCCGGCGCCCACGCTCCACAGCGCGACCCGCAGGCGGCCGCGCGTGTAGGGGACCGACGCGCCCAGGGCGAAGAGCGCCGCGTAGAGCAGGACCCGGTCCCAATCCGCCAGCGCCCGTCCCGGGGCGCCGGACCATATGCTCGACAGCAGGGAGAGCGCGGCCAGGAGCGCCAGCGCGGCCAGGACGAGCGCCCCCGCCCGGCTCGCCCCCGCCGCCGGGGCGAGGGCGAGGGTGACCCGCCCGAGCAGCGCGAGCAGAACGAGGACGGCCATGAGACCGGTGGTCCCCGGGTAGAAGGCACCGGCGTTGAAGCCGAGAAAGACGACGAGCGCGCCCGGGCCGAGGGCGGCCGCAAGCCCCGCGGGACCGCTCAAGGTTCCTCCCCGGACGCCGATGCTGGAACCGTCGGAGTGGCCCGAGTTCATGGCAGACCGCATCGGCTGGGCCCCTCGAGACGTTAAGTGCTGACAGAAGTCGTGATGAAGCCCCTCCCTCCCATTCCTACACCATGAGCACCACGCGCCGCGGCCGGCCGGTAGCGTCCAGCACCGATGCCTCGCCACCGGAGGCCGCCGTGAGCGACGCCATGACCATGGCCGGGGTGGGGGCGACGGAGCCGGTCGCCACCTCCCGGTCCCTCGACGCCCGCCGCACCCTGCGGCGGCTCTTCGTCGCCGCCGACACCCTCGCCGCCGTCCTCGCCGCGGCAATCAGCGCCCCGGTGGCCGGCCTCGGAGCGCTCCGGCTCTCGGCCTGGGTGATGCTCGTCGCGCTCGTGTGGGTGTCGGCGGCCTACCTCGCCGGGCTCTACGCCGCCGACGACCCGCCCTCCTGGCCGGCCGGGGTCGCCGAGTGCAGGCGCATCCTCATCCTCGCCCTCGCCGTCTCGTGGCCCCTGGCCGGGCTCGGCGCCGCCCTCGGTGCGCCCGCGGGGGCCGGCCTCCTCGCCGCCGCCGCCATCCTCGCCCTCACGGTCGCTGCGCGCGGAGGGGTCCGCGTCGTCGCCCAGCGCGCGCACCCCATGCGCCAGCGGACGCTCATCATCGGCTCGGGGGTGGTCGCGCATCACCTCGCCGACCGGCTCCTGCGCTCCCCCGAGCTCGGGCTCCAGCTCGTGGGCGTCGTCGACGACGATCCCCACGAGGCGGGACCCGCCGATCTCCCCCACCTCGGGCGGCGCGACGACCTGGGCGAGATCCTTCATGCCCACGCCGTCGACCGCGTCATCGTCGCCTTCTCCCGCGCGACGCACGAGGAGCTGCTCGAGGCCATCCGCACGTGCTGGGACTCGCACGTCGCGATCGACGTCATCCCGCGCCTCTTCGAGCTGCTCGACGGCGCCCGCCGGGTGGACCGCGTGGGCGGCCTACCGGTCATGGCCATCGACGCGCCGAGCCTCACGGGCGGGGCGCGCGGGCTCAAGCGCGCCCTCGACATCGTCGTGTCCGCCGGGCTGCTGATCATCCTCGCCCCCGTGCTCCTCGCGCTCGCCCTGGCGATCAAGCTGGACTCCCGCGGAGCCGTGCTCTTCCGTCAGACCCGCGCGGGCCGGGACGGGCGGGTCTTCTCGCTGGTGAAGTTCCGCTCCATGCGCTCCGACGCCGAGGCGCGGAAGCCGGAGCTGTCCGGCGCCAACGAGGCCCCGGACCCGAAGATGTTCAAGATGCGCCGCGATCCGCGCATCACGCGCGTGGGCGGCTGGCTGCGCCGTACCTCGCTCGACGAGCTCCCCCAGCTCCTCAACGTGCTGCGCGGCGAGATGAGCCTCGTCGGGCCGCGTCCGCTCATCCTCTCCGAGAGCGACGCGATCTCGGGCTGGCAGGCCCGGCGCCTCGCCCTGCGGCCGGGGATGACGGGGCCGTGGCAGGTCTACGGGCGCTCGGAGCTGCCCTTCGACGACATGCTGCGCTACGACTACCAGTACGTCGCGGGGTGGTCGCTCGCGCGCGACCTCGAGATCCTCCTGGCCACGATCCCCGCGGTCCTCTCGGGGCGGGGGGCGTACTGATGCACCTCCTCCACGTCGTCGCGGCGCGGCCGAACTTCGTGAAGATGGCCCCGATCATCGCGGCGCTGCGCGACCACCCGGAGCTCGACCAGAAGATCGTCCACACGGGCCAGCACTACGACGCGCGCATGTCGGGGGAGATCCTCGACGACCTCGACTTCCCCCTGCCCGACCACGAGCTCGGCGTCGGATCGGGGACGCAGGCCGAGCAGACGGCCCGCGTGCTCGAGGGCTTCGAGCGGATCCTGCTCGCCGACCGGCCCGCCGCGGTGGTGGTGGCCGGGGACGTGAACTCCACTCTCGGCTGCGCGCTGGCCGCCTCCAAGCTCGGGATCCCCATCGCCCACGTGGAGTCCGGCCTGCGCTCGTTCGACCCCTCCATGCCCGAGGAGACCAACCGCGTCCTCACCGACCGGCTGTCAACCTGGTTGTTCACCCACTCCCCCGAGGCCCAGCGCAACCTCGCCCAGGAGGGCCTCGGCCCCGCGGGCATCCACGCCGTGGGCAACACGATGATCGATTCCCTGCGCGTGGCGGAGCGTCGCGCCCGCGAGCGCGAGGTGTGGAAGCGCTACTCCGTCGAGCCCGGGCACTACCTGCTGCTCACCCTGCACCGGCCCTCGAACGTCGACGATCCCGACCGCCTCGCGGCCATCATGGCCGAGATCTGCCGGCTGGGGCCCGACGCGCCCATCCTCTTCCCCGTGCACCCGCGGACCCGCGCGCGGCTCGACGGCGCCAACCTGCTCGACGGGCTCGTGGAGTGCGGGATGCGCTGCATCGACCCGCTGGCCTACATCGACTTCCTCTCGGTCCAGTGGGCGGCGGGCGCCGTGCTCACCGACTCGGGCGGGGTGCAGGAGGAGACCTCGGCCCTGGGCGTCCCGTGCTTCACCCTGCGCCCGAACACCGAGCGGCCCGTCACGATCACCCTGGGCACGAACGTACTCCTGGGCGACGACCCGCGGGCGATCGCCGCGGTGCGCCTGAACCCGGGGCCGCGCCAGCCCGCGCAGATCCCGGGCTGGGACGGGCGGGCGGGGGAGCGCGTGGCCGCCGTGCTCTCCGAGGCGCTGGTGCCCGCGACGGCGGCGCGCGCGCCACAGTCCTCCGACCGACTGGTGGCATGACCGCGACGCGGGCGCGCGCCGACCGCGCCGACGTGCTCGGCGTGGCGATCGACCGCCTCGACATGGCCGCCACCGTCGCCCGCTGCCGCGCGGCGATCGAGGAGGGCCGCTACGTCCAGCACGTCGTGGTCAACGCGGCGAAGATCGTCGCGCTGCACGACGACCCCGCGCTCGGGAGGATCGTCGCCGGGTGCGAGATCGTCAGCGCCGACGGCCAGGCCGTGGTGTGGGCGTCGCGGCTGCTCGGCGACCCGCTGCCCGAGCGCGTCGCGGGAATCGACCTCATGCACGAGCTGCTCGCCCTCGCCGCCTCCGAGGACCGGGGCGTGTGGGTGCTCGGGGCGAAGGCCGAGGTGCTGGGCCGCGCCCTGGAGAACCTCCGCGCCGCGCATCCCGGCCTGCGGATCGACGGGCGCGACGGCTACTTCTCCGGCGCGCAGGAGGACGACGTGTGCGCGCAGATCCGCGCCTCGGGCGCCGCGCTGCTGCTCGTGGCCATGCCCTCCCCCCGCAAGGAGGAGTTCCTCGGGGCCCACGGCCCGTCGCTGGGCGTGCCGTTCGTGATGGGCGTGGGCGGCGCGATCGATGTCGCCGCGGGCCTCACGCGCCGGGCGCCGGAGCTGTGGCAGCGCGCCGGGCTCGAGTGGCTGTGGCGGATGCTCCAGGAGCCGGGACGCCTGGGGAAGCGCTACCTGGTGACGAACGCCCGGTTCGTCGGGCTCGTCCTCGCCGAGCGCCGGAGGCGATGAGCGCACTCCGCTCGGCGTGGCAGAGCACGGTCGGCGGTGGGCCGGACTTCACCCACCAGGCGCTGGGCACGCGGATCGACCCCGATGGGCTGGCGGGCTACTGGTGCGACCTGCGCCACAAGGCCCACGTCGCCGCCGCGGCTCCGGACGGGCTGCCGCGCGACGGCCGCGGGCGACCCATCCACTGGGTCGTCCCGATCGCGCAGGCCGCGCTCGGGGCGTGGGAGGAGCGCCTGGACGGCCGGGGGGGCGCCGAGGAGCGCTTCCTCGCGCTCGCCCGCACCCTGCGGGCGCTCGGCCGGGAGACCGGGAGCGGACTCGCGTTCGGAGTCGACGTGGCCGTGCCGAAGTACGGGCTCGCGCCGGGTTGGGTCGGGGCGATGGGGCAGGGCCAGGCGATCTCCGTGCTGCTGCGCGCGCACGCGCTCACGGGAGAGGAGGAGTGGCGCGAGAGCGCCCGGGCGGCGCTCGGTCCGCTCCCGCACGCCAGGCTGGACGGCGCGCTCGTCCTCGAGGAGTACCCGACCCGCGTGCCCTGTGCCGTTCTGAACGGCTGGATCTTCGCCGTGCTCGGCGTATGGGAGCTCGGGCGGGCGGGCGGCGACCCCCGGGCGGCGGACCTCTTCACGGAATCGACGGACGGCCTGCTCGCGCTCCTGCCGCGCTACGACGTGGGCTGGTGGTCGCGCTACTCGCTCTACCCCCACAGGCGCCCCGACCTCGCCAAGCCCTTCTACCAGCGCCTGCACCCGGTGATGCTCGACGCGCTCGCGCTCGCGCGACCCGACCCGCGGCTCACGGCCATGGCCGACCGCTGGCGCGCGCAGCTCACCCCGTTCGCGGTGGCCCGGGCGGCGGCGGAGAAGGTCCGCTTCCGCTTCGGCGGCGGCCGCGCCCTCGCCCCATGAGCAGCTCGGCGTAGAGCGCGTCCAGCCGCCCGCCGACCTCCTCGTCGGCGAGCCGTAGCGCGCGCTCCCGGGCCGCCTCCCCGAGCTCACGGCGCCGCGCGGGATCGGCCGCCAGCGCCGCGAGCGCGACGGCCAGGGCGCGGGCGTCGCGCGGCGCCACGACCAGCCCCGAGCGCCCGTCCTCGAGCACCTCGGGCATTCCCCCCACCCGGGTGGCGACGATCGCGCGGCCATGGGCCATGGCCTCGAGCAGGGCGACGGGCAGGCCCTCCGACAGCGAGGGGAAGACGACGACGTCCGCCGCGCGGAGCGCCTCCTCCTTGGCGTCGGGACCGAGCCAGCCGGCCCAGTCGAGCTTCACTCCCTCGATCTCGGGGCGGTCGGCCCGCGCGCCCGGCCCCGCCAGCACGAGCTGCGTGCCCGGGGCCAGCGCGGCCAGCCGCGGCAGCGCGGAGAGGAGCAGCTCGCCGCCCTTGGCCGGGTCGTCCCATCCCCCCAGGTAGAGGACGCGCCCCGGCCGGGCGTCGGACAGGGGGGCGGGGGCGGCCACCGCGGGGGCGGCGTTGGGGACGACGCCGACGTCGCGCGCGCCGAGGTGACGCTCGAGCGCCGCGGCGCCCACGCCCGATACGGAGACGACCCGGTCGGCGCGGCGCAGGACCCAGGCGAACGCGCGCCGGCGCGCGGGGCCGAGCGTCTGCGCGAAGTCCTCGATGTCCCCCGCTCCCGCGTGGATGTGCAGCAGGACCGGGAACCCGAGGGCCTGGGCGAGCAGGGTGAAGCCGGCCTTGCGGTGCAGGGAGCCGCGGACCGCCGCGTGGATGTGGACCACGCCGTTACCGCGGTGGCGCCCGGCCCAGCGGACCAGGCCGGCGACCCCGCCGAGGAAGGCGCGGTGGCGGCGAGCGGCCGGGCCGGGCCGGTAGGTGGGGATGGGATCGAGCGCCCAGCGCGCGGTGAGCGGCGAGGCGAGGAGCCCGCGCACGACGGCGGGCATCCCGCCGGGGCCCGCGGGATCGGGGCCGAGGTGGGCGACGTGGGGGCGAGCGGGCAGCGGCGGCATGATAAGCGGCGATGTGCGGCATCGGTGCGCTCCTCGACCCCGGGCGGACGGCGGGGGACGCGGTCCTCGACGCGGGGCTCGCCGCCCTGCGCCACCGCGGGCCTGACGGCGAGGAGGCCCGGCGCCTCGGTGCCGCCACGCTCCTGCACACCCGGCTGGCGATCATCGACCCCGCCGGCGGCCACCAGCCTCTGGCCTCCGAGGACGGCGGCGTCGTCACCGTGGTCAACGGCGAGATCTACAACCACGCGGAGCTGCGCGCCGGGCTCGAGCAGCGCGGTCACATCTTCGCCACGAACTCCGACTCCGAGGTGGTCGTGCACCTCTACGAGGAGGAGGGGCCGGACTGCGTCGCGCGCCTGAACGGGATGTTCGGGCTGGCGATCTGGGACGTCGCCGAGGAGCGGCTCGTCCTCGCACGGGACCCCTTCGGAATCAAGCCCCTGTACTGGTGGACGGACGGGACCCGGGTCGCCGGTGCCTCGGAGATCGGCGCGGTGCTGGCGCTCTCCGGGGTCCGGCCGGAGCTCGACCCCGTCGCCCTGGACCACTTCCTCGCCTGGCGCTTCGTGCCCGCGCCGCGGACGCTGTTCGCCGGCGTGCGGAAGGTGCCGGCGGCGGGACTCGTGATCGCCGACGCGGGCGGGGTCCGCGAGCGCTCGTTCCGGACCGCGCCAGGGCCGGCGCTGGAGCGCGAGTCCCCCGAGGAGCTGGCCGGCGAGCTCGCCCGCCGTCTCCGCGAGGCCGTCCAGCGTCAGCTCATGTCCGACGTGCCCCTGGGCGCGTTTCTTTCCGGCGGGGTGGATTCGGCGGCGATCGCCTCGCTCATGCGCCGCGACGGCGAGCCGCCGCCGCGCACCTACACGATCGGCTTCCCCGGCCACGGGGCGGAGGTCGACGAGCGCGACGCGGCGGCGGCCACGGCCCGGGCGCTGGGCACGCAGCACAGCGCGACGGCGATGGACGAGGGGGACTTCCCGGGCTGGATCGCGCGCGCGGTCGAGCACCTCGAGGAGCCCTCGGGGATCCCCTCGGCGCCGGCGCTGCTCCAGGTCTCGGAGTTCGCCCGGCGCGAGGTCAAGGTGGTCCTCTCCGGGCAGGGCGCCGACGAGCCCCTCGGCGGCTACCAGCGCCACCAGGCCGCGGCCGTCCTGTCCCTCGCCCGCGCGATCCCCGGCCCGCTGGCCCGCGCCGGCCGCGCCGCTACCGCGCGGCTGCCGCGCAACGAGCGCGCCAAGCGCGCCGCGGCCCTGCTCGGCGAGGGCGACGAGCTCACCGCGCTGCTGCGGATCTTCGAGATCGCCCCGCCCGGGCTCCGGGCCGAGCTCACCGGCCGCGACGGTGAGGCGGCGGCCGCCGAGCGCTCGGCGCTCGCCGGCGGCGTGCTCGCCGACGTGGGCGACAGGCCGCTGCTCGACCGCGCGCTGTACCTCGACGCCCACCTCTTCCTGCCCGACGGCCTGCTGACCTACGGCGACAAGATGTCGATGGCCCACGCGCTCGAGCAGCGGGTGCCCTTCCTCGACCACGAGCTGACCGCCTTCACCGAACGGATCCCCGGGCACCTGCGCGCCCACCGGCTGAAGCGCAAGTGGCTCTACCGCCGCGCGCTGGAGGGGATCGTCCCCCCCGAGGCGCTCGCGCGCCGCAAGGCGCCCTTCGCGACCCCCTACGACGCCTGGCTGCGCTCGGGGCTCGGCGCGGAGGTCGAGCGCGCCTACGCGCCCGGCACCGAGCTCGGGGCGCTGCTGCGCCCCGCGGCCGTCGCCCGGGTCGTCGCCGAGCACCGCTCGGGCGCGGCGGACCACAAGCGCCTCCTCTACTGCCTGCTCGAGCTCTCCGCGTGGCACGCGCGGTTCCTCGAAAGCGCGGCCCCCGCTCCAGTGGGCCAGAAACGATGATCGATCGTCATGCGGTGTCTTCTTCTCGGCAGTGACGCGCGAGGCGTAGCGTCGCACGCCACGAACGCTCGGAGGTGATCAGTGTGATCGATGTACCGGGTATGGCGCCGGCGGCGAGCCTCGTGGAACCGAGGACGGCACTCGGTGGCGCTCCTGCTCGGAGCCTCGTCTACGCTCGCTCGGCGATGGTGGCGTAGGCGTCAGGCGGTATCACGGAGCGTCTGGCGGCGCCGTGAGGGGCGCCGCCAACGGCGCGCGCGACCAGCCAGAGCGCGACGGGGACGAGGGGCATGAGCAGGCGGGGCTCGGCGGCGACGGCGAGATGAAGGACCACCGAGAGCACGGCGAGGGCGACCAGGAGGGCGACCTCCGGGCGCCGCCAGCGGCGTCGGCGCTCGCCATCGCTCCCGGCCCAGGCGAGCGCGGCGATCAACGCGAGGGCCGGGAGGGCGTACACGGCCGACCGGATCGGGGACAGCGGCTTGAACGAATAGGGCGCGTTGGCCACGAGACGGCCTGCATTCGCCAGGACGTGGGACGCGTAGGTGGCGGGATGGTCGCGGATCCAGTGCGTCGCCTGATGCCGCATCGCCGCGTCCTGCTCGAGCGCCGGGAGTGAGTGCAGGTGACGGAAGAATGGTCTATGTGCAGCGAGCTGAGGGTCGCTCTGGACCTCGATCTCCGAATGCCAGTCACCGCGGGCGCCGGTATACGGGGCGGCCATCCAGTAGAGGTTCGAGCCTCCCGAGTTGCCCCAATAGAACACCTTCCCGGTGATCGAATGCGTGTAGATGAGCCAGGGCGTAGTCACCAAGAGCGCAACGGCGAGGACGCCAGTGATCGGCAGAGTCGCCGGTCGGAGAGAGCGGCGGATCAGCAGCACGAGCGTCAAGACCAGCAGGAGGCCGACGATGTACCCGTACTCCACGCGCAGGAGGACGAGGTAGCCGAGGGCGCCACCGGCGAGCAGGAGATGTCGCCGCGACTTGGCCGTTCGGTGACGCACCAGGCCGAAGATCAGCACGACCACCGCGAGGATCGCCACCGGCTCGTTCCGCAGGTACGGCAGGAGGGTCCAGAGCGGGGCGTAGAGCCCGAGGGCAACGGCTCCTGCGAGCGCGACGCGAGGAGTCGTCTCGCGGCGCAGAGTCCGATGCAGCAACACGACGGCACCGAAGAGGGCCAGCGGCCCGATCAGACGAGTCACCGTGAGCGGGACGTGGAGGGCCACGAGCGGCGCGAGCAGGAGCGGGAGCCCGGGACCGTGCCAGAGGTAAAGGTCCGCGTGGGCGCTGCCGAGCTGCGCGTAGTGGCCGTGTGTGAGGTTGCGGGCGAAAAAGAGGTAGAGGTTCTCGTCACCGCTGGCCCCGCCGAAGGCATCCACGCCCCTCCCCACCAGTGCGAGCGCGACGAAAAGCACCAGCAGCGGCGTGAGCACGAGGCTGTCGTCGCGGCCGAGAAGCCTCCTCAGGCGCTCAGGCAAGAACAACGGGCAGGCCCTGTCGTCGCCTGGTAGCGGGCAGCGCGATCACGACCCCGAGCGCAAGACCGAAGGCCGGGTCGGAGCGTAGCCCTCGAGCAGCGGCAGCGAGAAGCGCGAGACGAGCACGAGCACGATCATCGTGATCGTCACACCGGTGAGGCTACCGGGGGCGCACAGTCGAGCATGACGATCTGTTGGTGATGCCGAGGTCGTATGGCGCCTGGCGCTCGGGACACTGCTGCGCTCCGCCGCCGTCGCCGAACACCGCTCCGGCGTGGCCGACCACAAGCGCCTCCTCTAGAGGCTTGATGTGGGTTTCATCGTCCGTCGTAGGCGGCGAGGGCGCGGGGTGGGCGGTGCAGGAGGGTGTTGATGAGCATGGCGAGGGTGAGCGCGAGGAGGCGTTGGGCGATGCGTTG
>JAABUW010007513.1_pt1 | contig 13111 bp, 9 predicted proteins | sample 5560081 | NCBI WGS metagenome assembly JAABUW01 (sample SAMN10711882, study PRJNA513363) | rock metagenome | isolation source: Antarctica rocks | place: Antarctica: Victoria Land, Knobhead sud
AGTGCTGATACCACTGATCGTGACGAGAAGTGCTTCGTCCAAGCGTAGTACAAGAACCGCGGGTTCAGGCTGTAACACTTTATTAGTCTCTTATATATTATTTTATAATAAAATACTTAATAGTCTTATATAAAGATTATATTAAATTTATCCTCCTATCCTTTAGAATAAACCCCTTTTAGAATAGGGTAATACTTACTATTATTATAATAAATAATAAGGCCTATCCTCTATACTTACTTTACTATCTATTTAAGATATTTCTTATATAATTATTAAATTTTCTCTTTTACTTAAGTTATTTATTTATAAGATAATTAATTATTAAGGTCTTTTAAAAGATTACTAAATTATTAAGATATAATAATTATTACTTAAGCTACTCCTTTTATTAAAGGGTTATTATATAAGTAAGAGAGTTTAACCTTAATAATAATAAGATTTAATTACTTAAATAATAGAATTTAGACTTATATTATTTATATATTATAATAATTATTAATTATATATTAAATACCTCTTAAAGGTATTAATAAAAATACTTAAATAATTAATAAATTACTTTATATATAACCTTATCCTTTACCTTCTTTTATAGCTCTATTTTAATTAAGTCTTAAGAGGTTTTTAAGTATTAGAGCTATTTTAAAAGGCCTTATATCTATTATATATAAATTAATAATAATAGACTAGTTACTTAATAATTAAATAATAAGATATTTATATATTAATATTATTAATAATATACCTTATTATATAATAAATAATTATAACTTATAATAATATATTTATAATGATATTTATAAAAGGTAATATTATATTAATTAAGCTAATTTAATTAGGAGTTAATATAAGGGGTTAGCTATTAATTAGGGGAAATTTAAATAATATTAATATTATTTATTTATTAGATTTTATTTATATTCTTTATCCTTTTAAACTTTAAATTATATATATTTAATTACTCTTATTATCCTACCTTAAGACTATTTTATATATATATAATTAGGCTTACTTATCCTAGGATTATATTACTTAGATATAAGGGGGTTTTAAGTACTAGAGTTACTTTAGAAGGCCTTATACTTATTATATATAAGTTAATAGTAGTAGACTAGTCGCTTAGCGGCTAAATAATAAGATATCTATATATTGGTATTATTGGTAATATGCCTTATTACGTGATGGATAGTTGCGACTCATGACGACATGTCTACAGTAATATCCATGAAAGGCGACACCGCACTAATTAACGTACCCAGTGTTGTGGCCACGATAACACGTCAGGTGGCAGCTTACCTTTTCGCAATGGGGTACGAGCTATATATCATCAGGTGCGGGCTCGAGACAGAGGCTTGGGGGTCGGACAAATGGCGCTGGTACGATCCATGGTCGGATCTTCTTCTCGTCTATTGAGGATGTCTTCATCAATACTGGCAAACACCAACCCAGATCTGCTCTGGATTTTGTGGAGTTGAGGCGGCTCAGGTCTCGAGTGAGTTCAAATTTCATGAAGGATATGTACAATCGTATGTCCGCAACAAAGTCATCTGGGATACGGTACTATGGTTGGCATAAGGAGCGTTCACAGGTCCGACATCCGTCGATTCGATTCTTCACAAAGATGACAATATATCCAGCACACTTGGAAATCTTGACTGAGTATAGACGCATCTGTGTTGTTAGGAAGCACTATCTTCTACGAGCAGGCGGCGGGCCTTATATCTGACGATTCAGTCTCGGGACAAGAATTCCAACAACTCCCCGGCCAGCTCTCCTATATGCAATGCCTACCCATACCACTTGCAAATGGGCTAAGAATACATTCAAATGCGCCAATCTCCGAGTCTCAAAGAGCATGCCGACGCTTGTGACGACTCGTTGGAGTCTCGTACGCGAATACCAAATTCACCACCTGGTTGGCATTGGTATTACACGGATCGAAATGGTTTTTTCTTCATAACGTGTGAATTGGCTTGGCCTATGTTTCCAACGGAACACTTTTGATCGATGAAACATTCTTTGGGGAAAATGTTCTTAATGTCCTGCACGTCATACTGGACATTTGTTTGACGTGCAATTCTACTTAAATGTCGCCATTCCGAATCTGTTAGAAACACCTACAAGCCTTTACTACCGAAACATCCACGGGCACGGACCTTCATTCCCTGTCAATATCTCTGCATTTTACCTTACACGACTTTACGTTGAGCTCTGACGATCCATAGCATTCAAGCACTCATGATTTGGTGATTGATGTCTCCATTCCTCATCGCACTATTTGCAGTAAGTAATATATGATATCCCATGCAACGAGCAGCCAAAGAAAAATTCGAGCTATCTGTCTCATCTTCCCAGTACGAATGCTTCATTTTCGCAGCAACGATGATCAATCCTGTACCTATAGAAAACCAATATACTACACCCCCTATACTCCCCACGCTCTCACTAATTTCATCTCCCCATCCACACACGCCATTCTACCACTCCCGAGCTCAACTTTTTTCGACTGTATCACCATCCTCCCACACTCAAAGATACACCGAACATCACGAAGCTACAATTCGACTCCATATGCCCATAGCCAAGTGCCCTCGCCTTCCCGTGACGACACATTCTCACCGCCTTTCCAAATGCCCTCAGCGTTCCACCAACGAGTCGGCATAAGTAATAGCTTCACAGCTACGGCGCCTACCGCAATACAAATCCCGATAGCAGTGTCCTATCAACTACAACAAAAAAAAGTGGACATAGCTCAGGTGCGAATATCAAGCAGATATGTTGTAAAGCAGTAGGGAGCCTAAAATGGATGATCGGTCTGAGGGTGATGGATGTAACTATGTGCCTAGTATCGCAGTGTAACACAGTGTGGCGTGACGTTGAGGCGGCGCCGCGATGGGGGTATTGTATGGCTTGGGGAGGGGGGGTTTCTGTCGTGTCGGCTTTGTTACCTACTCTGCAGTCTGAGTGCTGACGTGTAGATGATTAGTTATAAGTGTGTACTTGCTACCTAAATTGAACCTTGTGACAAGGTACCTGCCAAAGGACGTAATCTGCTTTTGTAGTTTCTTAATGTTACTTCTCGACTCGACGCGGTTATCGATGTGATTAGATATACAGAAGCTCCTCTATACACATCCCAAACTCTTCAGACGCAAGCTCGGTTGTCAAACGTTCCAGAGTGATTCCTGAACATACAGGGCGATTGGACTCTACTGCAGCGTCTAGGCCGACTTTCCCATTCTCATCCGATCTTCAGCGTAAATACTCATGAGGCCTTTCTCCACGAAGTCTTTCAGCGTGGGAGGAAAGTGATGTTGAGCACGCGTCAGGAATTAGGTAGTCACTCTGGAAAATGTGGTGTTATAGATAATGCAAAGGGAACCCAGTCCATGGCTCTTTGACGATTCATTGACGGCGAAGTTGCTGAGTAGCATTGATGGCGGGTGAACGGAGTTGTAAAGCCTGCTGCTGTCGGTTGCAAAGTTGGTAGTGATCGGTGACGGTTAAGCCGATAGCCTCAAGGGAAGGATATCTTGACTGATGCTATTCGGTATCAGCCATCCTACACGCTTCTCTCAAGTCAACCAATCAGCCAGGTGAAGCGCAGCTCTTGTCTTTGCGGCGGCTTCGGTCTGATTTGATTTCTAAAGGCCGCATGCAGATGCGATTCGGCCATGATGCCACGAGTGTGTAGTTACAAGCTCGAGGCAACTCGCTCAACGCCAACTAAGATTCTCATCCGGCGCCCTGGCTACTTTGCCCCTCATCGGAGTCGTAGCTAAGCGACCTCTCCTGGCGTTCGTCTTCCTCAACAATGGGATCCTTGTCCGTCCTGTGCAAGATGTAATCCTGGGCCAATAAGGTACCCGCGTCTTCATACCAGTAATCAAGCTCAAAGGTCTCTAATACGGGAAAATTTACATCTCTCAAGAGAGCGAGAACGCTGCACCAATCGGAGTCTATGATTTTCATCGAGCGCAAGCAGACATTGACAATTGTGGCAGAGTGCCTCGTAAAGAAATCGATCAGAAATCGCTCCGTAGCTTCATAACCCAGGAGATCCAGATTGCGTAGACCTTTCAGATGATGAGTACCAAAGATGTATGTAAAGCTTGGAAATTTTGGGCAACGACCATCCATTCCCTTGAGAGTGATTGTTTCGAGAAGAGGCGCAAATCCGATAAGGGCACCAATGGCCATTGACATTTCTAACGGGGAACCACGATCGTCGCTCAGAACCTCAGCGTTGCCGATTTGAAGTTTCCGTATTCCCTTTAGAGCATACTTACACCCATAGTCATCCCGCCACGTAAATATTTTGCCCATTGCGTGGGGGGTGATGCCGGCGATTCCTGGTCGACAGATTGACCCCGTGATCGATTCTTCAGGGCGCCTAGGTCCTGAGTGCCGCAAAGAGAATCGATCATACCCGGCAAACGCAGCGTCTCCAAGGTTTGGATTGCCATCTATATCATGGGCTATCCCCGCACCATATCCGAGCCCTAAGGTTTTGACTTCGGCCGTTGATCGTGACAGTGCTCGGAAAATCACTGGTAGGGTGTACTCGCAATCTTGTGTTAAGAGTCCTTGACATCTGAACGGTCCGAAGGCTTCTATCAACTCTCGGGCCCCAATGTGTTTGTCCCAGAAATCGATGTTCAATTCCTCTAGGGATGTGAATCTGCTCAGTGCTCGACTCAAGATCTTGACGTCCAGGCTCTTCGCTGTCAAGAAACGCTGTTCTTCCATATAGCTCCTGTAGGCTACCATGTGTCGTCCGACGCTGAGTTCGTGCGAACTTAAGGAGGCGTGTTGGAATTCAAGCCATTCCCGTAGCGTAGCTTCATAGGCGGAGACAGTTTGGTGGAAGGTGAACCGCAATGGTGAAAGGATCTGGATGATCCCACAATCAGCGACTCTCATATAGGTAGACAATTGGCTCATAAGACATGCATAGAGACAGGGGACTATCAACATGAGGTCGAATTCGCTGATCTATTCAACACTCTACCAGAGTGCGGCTTACAATGGTGTGGACGTGAGGGGCTAGCCCGGAATGTTCGGATAGAGATGTGAGTCTTTGTAAGCTTTTGAGACTGAGCCATACTGGGATCGTGTGGAACAGGAATGGATTGGCCGCTGCTGCAAGTGCTTTGTTGACGAGGCGTATGGCTTGGAGATCTCGTGTCGGCTCAATGTCCTCAACAAGGAAGCGAAGCAGCTCCTGAGGAAGCCTCTCCATCGTTTGGCCTGGCTCTGTACGCCAAATCTCCAAGGAAGGTGTATCTGACTCAATGCTCGGTTGAGATAGGCGAAGGTCCAAGTAAGGCTCTGCCCACGCGCCGAATAAGGCACGTCACGTGTCATCGACGTATGAGAAACGCGCTAAAGAAGCAACCGCGCATTCAATCAGGTCTTCCAGCCCGCCGTGCGAGGCTTCTCTCAATAGCTCTTGTATTGAATCGTGAGCTACCTTTCAAAGCCATTCTATCCGGAGTCATATCACCGTGATATGGTTGGGGTTGCAGGCCATGCTTTGAGAGCTTTCGCTTCTGCTACCACTCTCAAGTAGACTGCTGAGCTCAATTGGCAATCTTCCATAACAGTGATGCTGATCCCGAACCCTTGTACTTGGCGATGTCTTTGCTGTGCGCCTAGTCAACGGACATATGGCCTCCGCATCCACTCAATACCTCTCTAGGTTAGTATCAAGGGCCTGGAGTGCGGGATTGCTGGACACGCAAAGCTATCGAAGTCTGCCAAAATGATGATATCTCCATAGATGATGCATGTATCACAAGGGCAAATCTACTCACAAAATCTCAATACGCGATTGGTTTGACACGACGCAGTATCAAACAACCCACATCGTGTTACGTATGGGAGATATACGTCGGCGTAGTACAGCTACATAAGACTCAACAGTCCCCGGCAAAGGAAACATAGGATATCAAGACGCTTACCAGTGCACCAAGTGATCTTTCAAATTTGGAACGCATGATCCCTTGTAGAAGTTGTTCGGCTATCGATTGGAATACAAATGTTAAAACTGTATGTACCAGGCATACCTACGCCAAAAGGGTAGCCCAGGTGTTTTCAGATCGATAACGGAACAGCCCCTTCTTGGGAGAGTATCCCTAACATTTGTTTTGGAACAGGAGAATGACCACAATGGCTGTTCGGAAAACGTTCATCTTCGAAGTATTGAAAGGTGAGTTACTGCTTTCCTTCGACTCTGTTGAACTCCTGCCAGACCTCTACAACGCTCTACCCGCCTCTGGTTCAAAAATTGAACATTTTCAATTGGGGCAAGAAGACGGAATCTTGCATTGGGACATCGGACGTCTCTCGCAAGTGCTTTTGAGAAGAAACAATCAGTGTTCGATGTCTCCGCAATACTCTTTGGAAGGCCACGCGTAATGGATCACTTCATGAGCCTTACCGAATACTGTCAATAATGCAGATGGATATACTCACAGGCACTGACCGACTTTGAAACCTTGAAGCGAGGGGAATGGAGCGTAGTATTTTATGATCTGACCGAATTGCGGCGACAAACACATCATATCAGCTCATTAGCTTCTCGTTCGCCACTTTCGACAAAATACGGATTGAGGGAACCTCTGGCGGATCTTGCGCAGACCTCTTTCTGCCGTCTCTGACGCAGATAATGCCCGCTGGCAGGAGGCTATCAGGATTACGCAGCGTAAACACCTGAGGTGCCGACGCAACGGTGCCTGTTGTGATTTACTTCGTTGCCGATCACCGGAAAAAAAAGCCTCAAAGACGTAGAACTTGCCGGTATAAGGCTGACTGAAATGATCGGTCCTATAGAAGTCAAATACTTGAAAATGCGTCGCCTCACGCTCTGCTAACGATGGTGACTCACACGGAGTCTCCCATGGTAGACTAGATTCTCCATATCACTAATGCAAATCCTGTACTGGAAGAGACCGACGCGGCATACAAAGAACCGTACAGTCGCTCTCCGTCGTATTCGATTCGGCCCCATACCGCACTGGCTTCTGTGGCCCACGCGAGCGCTAGGTTCGCTGAGGTACACGGGCTTTTCAGCGAAGGAGACGGAAGAATGACTGTTGCTAAGACCAGTACGGAACAATTACAGGGAGACTGGACTCGATTTGCGGCAGACTAACTGTCTACGATGTAGTAATACAGGTATACAAGCAATTCTCGCCTATGTATCATCGACTGTGTCTGTCGCCGCTAGGAACGATTCAATAGTACAACCTAGTCAGTCGTCTGTATTATCCACTGGCATCAGCCTCCGGATCCGAATTGCAACGATTTCCGATCTATGATGCTATATTAAAGGACACCGTTGTCTTTTCTGAAGGCTTTTCAACAACTACATTTGGGGCCTACTGTTGTACACGCTGATATCTTGTACGACATATTGGGTCCCTTGAGTTCCAAGAAATCGATTGTCGTTCTCTGTATGAATGTATGGCGCACACGAAGGTAAGTAGCTACGCACAACAATACCTACTGAAAATTGCATATTAGATTCACATCTCAAAGAGTTGACTTCTCTAGCTCAGTTCTGCTCGAAAGGCCCTCTTCGGCCCAGACGGTGGTGGCAAAGTCTGGGCTTTTCTTCCTGCCCATATAGATACGCTAACCGCGAGGACCTTGAGTTGTCCTGGCTTTGGCATCATTACATACAATGCTTTGTGGGCCTGATCGCTTCCAAATCCGAACGACATTAAAGGCGAGTTGATAGCAGACATGCCTTGGCGGCACTGATTTGCGTGGTGCCCGAGACTTCGCGCCACCTGACGCCGAGCTTTCCTCATGAAGTTCTATGGCTTTTAGTACTTCAAATGTTGCCACCGTGTATTCAAAGTACATAGTATCTGCAAACAACGCCGGAGCTCCGGTGGCCCTGATCGTTGGGTTCGAAGTAACACTGTATCTGTCGCTGCTGTCTATGTCGATTTCTTGATGGGATCAAGGATACCAAGAGGGTTACCGCTGTTTGCTGGCGCCGCCATATTGTATCTCCGACATAAAGCAGTTTGGATTTTCTAATTTGGGAAGCCAATCCATGCTGAGCAAGGTTAGATTAGGCGCAGGTCCGGGCCGTGTGACTTGGGCTGCTGATAGGTCCGAGGCTCCAGATTGGTGAAAGAACCAATTTATGAGTGAGCGTTTGTTATGCTTTTCGGTAGAGTGAAATTCCTACCGCTTGTCGGATATAATCTTACCACGCGCTACTGACTTCTTGCTGGACAATTGGAGAGCATCGTCTGTCAATGCAGCTTGGCATGCTCATTAGCCGCTGTACCGCAGAGACTTCCCCAGGATGCTGCGAGGGTATGGTAATGGCACAAGGGTATTCATACTGGGCTTTCGCTGATCTTGCCGTTGTTCAATTTCCTTGCCCTTTCCTCTTAGCACTTTCACCATATACTCACAATGACTCCTACACGTTATCTTCCTCGAGCTTCACTACAACCCCTCTTCCTCCTCTGCCTACTAGCTTCCAACATAAATATATCTGCAGCAGCTACAATTCAATTACCCCAACCACTAACCGCACAAACCAATTTCACATCTTCCACGCCCACACTCAATGCAACAGCAAGCCATTATCACTGCAGCAGACAGGCCGAATTCCTCACCCCTACGTTCGAAGGAAATGACTGCTTAGCAGCCATTGAAAAACTGCGCCGTGTCGAGGAAACTACTCACAAAATGCACCTGTATGAGTTCCGCGAGATGCCGTCTCATCACGAACATCCATATATGACCCAGAAGATGCCGCGGAAATACGTATCTGGTATGTTTTCAAGGATGAATCTAACAAGTCAACGAGGTTTTGATGGCTGATTGACGAAAAAGGTTCATGCATGGTCGAACTTGTGATGATGCGGAATCCAGCTCTAGACGGCGTATGACGAATGTAATTTCCCCTTGCTAAGATTCCCACTGAACGTGCCCCTAGGTCGAGGGGCGCGGCCTCCCAGAAAACTACAAGGATGCCGATGTCGCTTCCTACTATGACATTTGGCGTCAGAGTGTCAAGCTGGCAGATACTTGTTTGTTGAATTTTGGTATACCGGGATTGATCACTACGGGTATGTACAATTGTGGCTCTGCCGTATTTGGAAGAGAGGTTTGAACAGTTTGTCTTATTTTTGATATGTGCGTAGGTCGCTTTAATAGCATTGGTGTCTTTCTCTGGGCTGTGGATTCTACTATGGCGGAACGGATCCCTGCGTATGAGCCTGGGGATTTCGCGACGACGGCGTAGGTCGCTGTGTTACTTGTGGAGAGTCAAGGGAAGTGAAGTAGAGGTTGGCTGGTTGTTAGTGCAGGTGATTGAGTGCTCGGAGTAAGTCGATTTTGGTAGTGGGTTCGACGAGGTGATCACGATATTAGCTATTTGAAGTCATCTATGAAACAAGGGCGTAATTCAAAATTTGGTATTCATGTTGACTATACTGCGTTTTCGACAGGGACTCATATTATCAAGTCGCTGCATGAGTCCATTAGCACAGTCTGGTGCTTCTCCTAAGGGATCGACGTTATTGATGAAGCCGTGCTTTTCAGACTTGCGACAAATTTGGCAAGACGTTTCCATCTACGTCGCTCTCGACGTTGTTACCCCGTCGTAGTCTTTTGCAACTCGGACCATGTTCATTACTCTTCTACATCTCCAGTCGCGGTCTAGACGTAACATGAGTCGTTCCATACCTTGTATACCTTTTGAATAACCTGATTGCCAATGTCCTAAGTGAGGAACCGAAGTCTTTCAGACAAAGAATGCTCCTGAGTACTTCGATTGTTGTTCATTTTCTTCGGTGAAACCAATATTCGCTGCTCGAAGAGCATTGACCTCTGCATGTCAACGGTGTGAGTCACCACTCTGTGCCTCGAGATATGAGCGGCTGTCATTAGATACCAATTCATGGAATGGCCCCAGCGACTGGTTCAGGCGGTGTCACCTCGGAATCCTTAGTGTCATGATTGCTGTGCAGTGTTACCAGGCACAAGGAAAATGGGTTGAAAGACAGTGATAATGTTCTATCCTAGTCGAAGAAATTTGATCGACCGCTACTTAGGGCTGTCCCTCTTTAGGAACATGGGAAGTTAGTATGGTCGGTCACTATGCGCGTAGCTTCTTTTTCTGGGGTTTGGACAAGCTCGCATCGGTGCGTTGGAATCCCTCATAGGTCCCATGGAACAACCTGACCCAGGTTGCTGATAGCTGATATAGCGGTCTTATACACTTCTAGAGAATCCAATGGCTTGGTGCGATCAAGTGTAACGTCTGCAGCGAAATGCGGAGGGAAAGCTGGTGCTGTGAGATTGATGACACTACAGAACCTGCGTCAGCATGAGAGATCGAGGTAATGTAGGCTATGCTGTACCTTTTAGGAGCGATAACGTTAGGTTCACTGAGCTGGGAGACTGGCTTTGATATAGCGATGGCGGACCTCAAACAAAAGTATACTATAACGATTGCTATCGCGAGCCGGAAAGAATCACCGAAAAATTTCGTCTTGAAGTGCACTGTCCAGTTGAATCGGCTCTGGCGCTTGAAGCTGGGATAAAGTCCAGACTGCCTGAAGGCGAACGGGCTACCGACAAAGTAATTGGTTATAAGGTGTGTGGACCATGATCTAGATCCAGAAAGCTATTCAACCACGAAACGCTGCAATGTAGCATTGAATTGGCGTTTAAGGGTGGGGTGTGTACTGCATACTTTATCCAGTTGGCGATGTGTTACTTTATGGCGGTTGTACGGCAAGAGGTTGTCGTATCAGATCTTTGACAAAGAAGCGCGTCGCCAAAGCGCATAACCTTGTGTGGTCTCAATCAGCCTGCCTTTAGTCAAAGACATTTCGTTGGTAGAGACTTTGCAAGCAGTCGAGCATACATTTAATCAACATCAACCCATTCCTCAATCTGACAAGTGATCAGCTACCTAATGACAGGAAAGGAGCCAACATATAATTCCATGTCTTCCCATGGAAACAAATGGCAGCACTACAAGCAACCTGAGATATAGTACGATGCATCGGTCTAGGAAAAAGCCTAGTTGTGTGCGTAAGGGACGTCGTCTCCACCGTATACAAATCCAGGAAAGTCCATAAAAGTAGGGTAGTTATGTTTTGCAAGTGAGTAGGGCAATACTCGCGAAGATGTGAGATTTCCAGCAGAGTGTCAATTCGTTCTTCTGGAGCCTCAAATTCGTAAGCTACTGAACTCCGATTATTCCTGAGATGGTGAACCAAGGCCCAGAAGCCCAGAATACATCTAAACCCTCAAGCTCAAAGGAGACTGGATTTGGTTCGAAATTGGAAAACCCCCTTCAGACGGCAGCTTGATCTGGCTCCAAGTGAGGAAGGATACTGGCATGTTCTACAAGAAGTACGATCAGCGCTGCACCTCGCATAGAAAGCAAGTGTTCCCAGCACAGACGAGTACGCCTACTCGGTGCTATCGCCTTTGCCCACAAGCTCGAAAACCAATCATCCACACAAGTACCCATATAATCTGCGGCCGAAGTACAGCAGCCAGGGAAATCGCACCCTGTTATTGGTGGACATGCAGGAGGTGGAGTTGCCGGTTATGAAGCAGATGATGGGTCCGTGGGAGCCTGAAAAAACCAAGTGCCATCAATACCAGTCGACCATACAACGCAACCACTCAGAGAGTAGCCGCCGTAATTTGGAGTTGTAGAATTTGTGTCACAAACATTGACCATGCTGCCAAGCAGATTTTGACTACGTTTTCCAATGATCGTTGAGCCCCACCAGACGGCTGAGGGAAAGGGCGGCTTGCCACTTCCGGGGCTTTCGCCGCTTGGATCGATTTCATTCCACGCGGCGTAGATGGCTATCATCCAGTCGGTGGTGCCAATAATGAGCAAAGCCATATTGGACACAAGCTGGGAGTCGAAGAGGATTTGGTAATCCGCGTCGGAGCAGAAGGTTTTGGTGTTCGCTGCGTAGGAGTCGAAAGGGACGTAGGGTTGGATGTGTTAGGTGGCTGACATAGCGTCCTTGGTCGCCGGGGCCTTCTGTAGCTGTGTTTGCGATGTCTTGCCATGCAGTCTTGTCTTTGGTCAAGTCCTTGACCGGGTTGTCGTAGAAATCGGTGATCCAGTTACTGAAATCGTTGAACTCGGTCAGAGAAATATCCACAACCCCATCGGGTGAAATGCCCAGTCCTCACCAAACGAAAGAGTGGCATCGAACCCTGCTGGCCCGTAGGCCACTGAGAACACGTCTTCGTAGTGATCCTTGTTATGATACTTCATTCGACAATCCTATGTTAGGTCTTGGGTGCCATAGCTTGAGATATTTTTGATCTGGAAGAGCTCGTGAAGGAATGCGTATCATTGACGTTAATTGCTGTTCAATTTTGGTCCCCTTTCGGCTATATCTTGCTTTTCTTGACCTTCAAGATGTTGCCATAAGCCTCATACCTTATTCAGAACATTGGGCAAAAAGTTGATGTTTGGCATATCCTGACAGCATTATCTTTTTCTAAGCAACGCAAGCGGCGGCTTTCCAATCATCACATTTTTGCCTCTTCCCTAGCCTTATGATATAATTATCGCAACGGACGTGGATCCAGTAGCCTGCCATTCATGGCATAGCGAATTAACAAAAGCAGAGAATAGATTGAATATAGCCCCCATCCCGCCGCTTCTCAGCCTTGAGATAGGGAGGTTGGTGGCTGCCCACCTGATTGAGTCTGCTTTGGGAGCGTACGACTTCAAGGATATACAATGATATGCTCAGGCTCGTCCAGAAAGATGTTGATGGTGGTCAAAAAGTCTATTACGCAGACGAGCGCAAACCTGATGGATCACCAGGCATAGAAATTAGTGGACGGGCTTATTGAGACTCTGGCTATTTGAGGTTTCCTGAGTCAATATGGTGTGCATGGAAAGTCGTGGCCATACGGATCCACAAGATCATGCTGCTGCAAATCCCCATCGGATCAGTACGCGCACTCGATCAGAGAACGAAGCACTTAGATTGAGGAAGTCGTAGCGAAAGTGTACATTCTCTATCAATCGCTCATGACAATCTACTCTTATACCAAACTTTCCCCTCGAGCGCCAGGT
>JAABUW010007516.1_pt1 | contig 13106 bp, 18 predicted proteins | sample 5560081 | NCBI WGS metagenome assembly JAABUW01 (sample SAMN10711882, study PRJNA513363) | rock metagenome | isolation source: Antarctica rocks | place: Antarctica: Victoria Land, Knobhead sud
GAGAGCTGTAGTGATGGTGGGAAGGAGGAGGAGGACGGGTGGGAGGGTGAGAGGGGATTTGCTCCAGGTGGGGTCGGCGACGCGGTGGCAGGGAGGGGCGGGGGTTGTGATTGTTTGACGGGAGGTGGAGGGGTGTGGAGATGTTTGGTAGGAGGTGAAAGGGCGTGGAGGCTGTTGAGGGGGTGCGGAGGAGGAGTGGGAGGGTGAGAGGGGTAGGAAGGTGGTGGAATGGCTGATCGCCATTGTGGGCGCTTCCATTGCCTAAATCTGGGATAGAGTGTGTGCGGAGGGGCGTTTGTTGAAAGACGAAATGTTGAATTTGTGCGTGAACCCCCACGGCGGATACGCAATTTGGGAGAGCACGTTCCCGAATGCTGGAAACCCTGGCGAGGATTGCGAATTGCTGCTAGATTCAGTTTAGTGGAAACGACGGACAGGGATTTTCTGGGTCAAACCACTGTTTTGGCTATAAAGCTCCACGTGCGATTGTAATAAGCGATCTTCAAACTGCGGATGGGTATTGTGATTGCGATGCATTCGCGCCCACCCTTTCATATCGTTCATGCAGTATGCGACTGTCAAGAGTGGATTCCTTCCGACCGAAAACCATGAAGTCCTCGTAAGCCTATTCGCAAAGAAGGCGTCACATCTCAGCAGGCCCAGGGTTTCAGTGTATATTCTGCGGGTCTCTCCCTCCGAACCATTCTTGACACAGGCGCAAATGGCTAGTGAAGATCAAGTTGATGTCGATCTGCAAGATCGAACACCATCTTTGTTCTCGTTCCTCGTTCCGCTCGAGGAATCAGAAGGGTCAGCATGAGCTCGAATACTTAGCTAGGGATACCGGAAAGGGCACGATGCGAGCTTAATAGAATACCCTTTAGGGGCATCAAACCACTCTTCTGCAATACTTTCGTACTCCGCTCAGTCCATCAGAGCAGCTTGAAATTAATGAAGCCTCGTCCCTCCTTGTCTCCCCCATTGCCGACCCTCATCTCGTAGACATCGTGAGCTGAGCTGTAGCAATCGTGCTTAAAAACTGTCGGCATCTTTTCGCACCTAGTCTCTGGAATGGAACTCGCTTCGGGGCCTTGCGCAGTCTATTCAGCTAGATTGACGCGGTGACTAGCGACAATCGTCACTGGAAGGCCGAATAGATCATGATGAGGGCCCTGCTGGTATTGTATGCAAACTCACCAACACCATAACCCTGCTAACAGAACTCATGCGTTTACTAACCCCAAGGTCAGCCTCCAGCATCATATAACCGGCAAAAAGATCGAGATACATACCTCTGCATCATCCCCACAAACATCCCTCAATTCAAGATCACAGTCCAGCACAAACTCAATCGGTGGGTGCATGCTGCATTCTCTTATCTTGTAACTCTTACGGCCCTAGCGAGGAATACTTTGGCTTCCCCGTCATCATCTTCGCCTTGTATCTGTACGTATCGTCTGCTGTGTCAGATGTAAGCGTCTTAAGCTGTTGAAGAATATAGCTTGTTGATGCTTGCGTAAGGTAGAAAGCTGTCATGGATCGTAGAGCTTTGATCAAGGATTGTTGTAGATACTTGGAGCACCGTTCAGGGATGCAGGCTGATGTATAGTACGGCGGGTAAAGCTGCTGCGTATACGAGGTGCGTAACGATATAGTCGTCTCCGAGATCATCCGGGTTGGCGTGGAACATCTTCCAGGCTGCTTTGGCGGACCATTCTTTGAAGTTTGTCTTTGGGCCTGTATGCGGGTGGTCTGGGGTACCTTGCCCATTGCCAGTAGTATTCGCGCTTTGAATCGTTGAGTGTACTGTCACGAAACACAAAAAAGGGGTCAAAAGCTCCTGGAAATCATGGTCAACATTCATCGCGCCAATACCACGGGTTTGTCTGGCATATAAATGATTTAAATGCTCCGCTCAGGGATTATATAGCGCACCCGAGGATATCTCCATTGATCATAGGCATCGAGGAAGCAAAGCAGGATCGGATGTAAACCCACCTTATCTTTCACAATCGTAGTTAGTGAAGCTCGCATACAGTAGCCCAACATCACTGTCGTTTATTTGGTGACTTCTTATTCCTGTGCTCTTCCAGCTCCATCTCCTTCCGATGAGCCTTTCCCTTTGCCAAATCTTCAAGTTTCCGACCCCTGCCATTAGCATCGCTCGTCTCCGGGGTCAGGTACCGCGAGATTGCTGCTCCAACAAGCATTACAATGACGAACCTATACGAGGATTAGTACTTCGATGTGGTGCCGGGTGAGTACAGGATCTCTGACAATATTAATGTTACACCCAATCTCCTCTGATTCGTGACCTTTGTCACGACGAACTGGCCTAGGACTGAGCCAAGCTTGCCGCAAGCAGCTGATATGCCGTAGCAGGTGCAGCGGTACCGGGTTGGGAAAGCTTCGGCTGGTATCTTTGAGATGTGTCAGCGAATGTCAATATCGGTCTCGTGCCAAGTCGTGCTCACGATGAAGGTGGTTGTGTTAGGACCTGAATCAGGATCTGTTAGTCGTCGGCCCAGAACAAAGGTTGCAAGGTCGCTTACCTAAATTATAAAATAGCTGGCATATACCATAAAAGGTAACCATAGCCACATGCGCATTCGTGGTAGGAAGCGTTATGTAAAGGGCACCAACGATAATGAAAAGCGATCCTAGGATCAGGAACCCCCACGTCTGCGCCTTCTTTCGACTGAAATGGTGCAAGATTAGTATAGCTAGGGCGCTGCCGCATAAAGCTCCGATGGACGTCGACTCCATGATATGACGTTGATTGCTGATGAGTGACTGATAAGGCCGCTTTCGCGGTCGTGATATCTCTCCGAACATCGTTGGGACGAAACTCGAGCTGTTGACTCCAAGTAGGTAGACTAGATCAGAAATCAAAATCAGCAATCCACCCACTTCACCAATTCGGACGTTGAACAGGTTGGCCGATGCCGAGATCAGGCTACTTTCAGGGGTGTGTTACATCCCAATTTCGCCACAAGGAATGGAGGGAGGAACGGAATTACGGACACGTGAAGTCAAGTAGCATCCACCCAGTCGCAGTTGCGAAAAGGTCCGTCCAATTGCCGTCTGTGATCATGTATCTGTAAAAGTCTGCACGAGAAGCCTGCTCTGGGTGAGGATCTTCAAGTGTCTCGACCACACATCCGCCCACAGCGAGTTCTTCTTGTACATCCTGCATACGTGGCCCGGGACGGTGGCTGGCGTGAGGTCGATGTATTTCTAGACTTTGTGGAACACTCTTGGGATTGCTATCTACTTCGTCTGTAAAATGATGATGGACCAGCTTGTATTCATCGGTCTGCGCGGGGTCTTGATTGTGGAGGTCAAGGTCTCCGTCAGACCCGAAGTAGTCTTTGACATGCATGGCTTCGTTGGTATCGTTTTTGATGTCGAGAATGTAATAAACCTTTCCCATAATGTCAGCGGATTGGAATCATATGGTGGCCCAGATGAACACTGACGGATTCTGGTATAGTCAGTCGGAATATAATCGCAATAGCGGCCGGCACAGCGCCTAGACCAGCCACAAGTCGCCATGATCTATCAACCATCTTAGCGCATTCCATGCCCTCGACATCACTGGCAGCGGCGGTGCATGACGCAGCACCTGGCACCGCGGCGATGTACGATCTGAAGCCTGCGGTTGCAGCGAAGGCCATCAAGACAGCGATCAGCTGGCCCAAGGGTTGACAAAGGAAGACTGATGCCAACATGCGTGCCCTGTATTTCGTTGGAGCAAATCTAACAATGGTCAATGTTGACAGGCTAGAAATTGTTCAAAGACTTACTCGGCGGTAATGACCGCACTGAGTGGGTAGTCGGCCCCAATACCCACGCCCATGACCAGCCTCCAGAAGATGAGTAGTCCGATGAGCGACATGGACCCATGGATTCCGGTCGACGCTGTCGCCAAGCCCAGAGAAGCAGTGATGGTGACTATAAGTTCGAGCCCATACATCTTCCGCCGGCCGTAGCGGTCTGCTAGGAGACCAAAGACTACCTGACCAATCATCGATCCCAGAAGGGTAGCCGTGTTCATTCCGAGCTGGTATCTTATAGGAACGTGATCGTCCCAATAGATGATGGACAACATGGGTACTATGGTGTTGATGGAGAAGATCTAGCGAGCCAACAGTAAGCCTCTTGCGAGCCTGGCCTGACCAGGTGTGGACAAACATCATAGGCGTCGGTGAGAAAGCCGACTCCAGCGACCAGCACGATCCACCAGCCGAAGCCTGTTCTCTCCACCGAAGCAAGAACAAGTCGGCGTCTTTCCTGCCATGTCTGGAGGAAGATTTAGCGTTGCTGCAGTCGCGTCGCTTCTGCGGCTCTCACCATGTAGTAGTTGAAGCCGTGGGAGTGGTCGACCCAGAAGCGCGGTAAACTTAGCTGCATCTTCACCCAGTGGTCGATGATAGTCAGCTCCCAGGCAGATGGAACATGAAACGAGAGTTCTACGCTTCGATGGAGGAGTGCCCAGACGTTGGCGTTGAGTTGAATGGAAAGGAACGAAGGTTGGAGACGAGGTCTTTCTTGGACCTATGGGGTGGGAGTGAGGTGCTGAAGTCTCGATGCTCCGCCATTCGTTAAGGCGAGCACCAACAGAGTGAGCTTGGGCCACACCCGCTCCTAGCGTGGGTTTCTGCGCGTTGGGTGCGGGAGTCGTGGGGCTTGGCATCACGCCTGGATCTCACAGCCAGTGAGCCAGCCCCAGGCAGCCCCCACAGCCACATACAGCCTCATGGCCCCCGGCCGAGTCGGGGGAATCTACCCCATACCCCACGCCTGCTCCTTTCCGTCCCACCATTGCTCTGTTGAATTCTTTACCAGCGAGAACGCTGTATTGGTGAAGCTGCCATCGAGGGGAAGGCGCATCTTCGTCGGCAGCGAATAGCGATGCTTCCGTCTCGCCCCTGGGTAGTTCGATGCCGACGAGGACAACAGTGCTTGGCGGAGCGGGAGATTTGGCTATTCGCCTGTTATCGTAGAATCGACCCCCAATTAGAGCAGCACGTGGGAATAGCGCCGACCACGATTCGCTCTGATCTTGCCTGCAGCCTGTCACTGTCAGCGCGTCTCAGTCACTTCATCACTTGCATCGATTTCATCTCCTTCTAGAGCTAGTCCATGCCGATTCCGCTTTCTCATGTCATCTGCTCTGCTTGAGCCCCACTCACACTCATCCCTTCCTTATACTCCGCCATCCTGCGTGAGATCGCGACTGTGCATCATGACTCTACGGCGGAGAAGGAAATCCATCTGGCAATGGCATTCAAGCTGATGCGCAATGCGATCGAGAATCGCTTTGGCACCTGGCTTCACCACCGTTGAAAGGCCGCTTCTTATTAGAAGCCATGGTCCTTCCAGGCTGGAACGTCTCCGAACCAATCCAGCTTGCGGTCAAGTTATATGAGGTGATCGACGATCTCAAGGATGCGCCGGAAGGTGCTAAAGCTTTCGTTTCGAAGGTCAATGGCTTCAGACGCCTGTTGGAAGAGCTTGGTCAGACGCTCAGATCGGACTTTCCAGAATCTTCATCCGCAAAAGATCTCGACCACCTGCATGCGACCCTTATCGAGTGTCAAGACTGCGTAAGACGCTGCCAGGATTTTGGCGACCGATTCAAGAGCTTGACAAAAGATGGAGGCGGAGGCATCGCGCGCGTGGGACAGGCTGCTCGGTATCTTTGGCAAGACAAGAAAGTGGCCAGACTCAGGACGGAGATTGATAGCCAAATGAACAGCATCCATCTGAGTTTGACCGTCCGAACTTTGTGAGTAGTCAGGTTTGAGGGAAGATACGGTTGCAGGGTCAAGATTAATGGTCAGCAGCACAGACAGTCGAAGCCGTCAAAACTCCGCGCCAACCTCGCCCGTTGTCTTTGGGAGCCCTCGTCGTGCAGAAACCTCCTCCAGTCTGCCACCATATTCGCCTCGCCATATGAGCTGGGGTCAAGAACCTTTCGAGGAGCGACCAAGGGCACCGGCAGACGTATTGAATCTCGGAATTCACCACAAAGAAGAGCGTTTAGGACGAGACTTGGAGTCGGGCAAATTCAAGTTCTTGGTAGGACCAGAGACTGCGGAGAAAGGAATAGTTGAGTCCCCAGATACAAGTCCCAATGCACTGCCGGCATCGAAGGCTCTCATTGAGGCGTCCGAGTTGGACGGGGACAACTTGAAACCACTAGAGTCTCGCAAGGGGACCGAAAGTGAGGTGGCAGTCGGGTCGCCAGATCCTCTTGGAATCTATCCTAGCAAATCAGCATCAGAAAGCACGCCTTCGCGATCTTTCACCGACCCTCCACCCAATGTCTCAGCTCGAAAACCATCGCTGCTAGTGAAGACCGAAGACCCGCGGCGAGATTTATCGATGGCTTGGGAACTTACGACGTTAGAAGGGAGGATGGACGAATTAAAAGGCGTCAGAATGTGTGTATTCGAACACTCACCGCCTTCAAATGGAGGCTGACTTGTTACGCCAGTTCTTTTTACAAGTCGAAAAGTCGGATATCATATCCGGTCACAAGGATTGAGTCTATGCGTGATAATCAGACAAGACGTCGCTACATTGTCATCAAGCCCCCAGTCAGCTCCAACGTCGAGTTCTACCTTTGTATGTTCAGCGTTGCTTGCGATAACAATAGCTCATCGACCTTCTAGTTCCTCGTTCTGAGCGACTCGTACCACACAGCGAACATCCTGAAGCTTATGGATCAGCCGACGACTATAGAGTCAAGTTCATTGAGCCATGTCTTTTGAGCTCCCAGAAGCTCTCTGCTTCGCGGGAAGGATCGGATGCATCCACGATGGCCATGACGCCGATGACCACGGCTTCGTCAGCATCGAGCAATCTCAGCTTAGCAAGCATCGGTTCTCCAGTGCTTGCCGCTATGACTGATGCTAGCTTCAAAGAGGAGTCTCGACGCCAGGAATATGGATTTGAGAAAGAAGACGGTTGGTACAATAAAAGGGCGCTCATTTGGGCAGCTGCTAAGCAGAGTCTCAGACTATCGATGCTTTCAGGAATTGCTCATGGGGCAGGGTGTCAAGTTGCAACTCCAGGTTCCGGTTCAGCTCATCACCTTCACGCGCTACAATGAGGGCAAACCATCCAAACAAAGCGAGCTGCAATACTTGCGCTTGTGGCAGTCCGGCCAGCACCAATATGTGATGTTCTTCTGCAATGCTACAACTGGCAAATACAGAGAGTATAAAAGTCAGTAGCCCGACGTTGGGTGATTCATGAACTGACGCTCCCAGTTGAGAACTTCCGGCCGGTCGAGTGGAAGTCAAAGACTGTAGTCAGACTGGACGTCCACTTACCCGGCATGATACGCCGAGACTCAAAGTCGAAGAGCCCTACTATGATTGCCGAGCATCCGGCTCAGGGACAGGCACCTGAAGTGGGACTGACCAGAGAAATTGACTTGGACGATCTAAGGACCTTAGACTCCATCACAATTAAGTTCACTTCGGCAGAAGGTATGATAGGCCTCCGATCACAAGAGGTATCAGTGATGCTGACGAGGTTCTTGCTTGTAGGCAAGGCAGCATTTTTGCGAGAAGCAAGCTTCCACGGCTTGCGGGATGATCCCCTCATGTCGCCTTTGTCTCTCCAGCCTCGCTCTTTCATCGTATGATGCACGACGCTACAGACTGCAGCTGTTTTGGGCTCCTCCAACGACGTCTAATTGAAGTCGCTGAGATCAGGGCCCAGTAGCCCCTCATATGACATGCCTTCGCACCCTTTTGTATGTGTTTCGTCTTAGGAAGACTTGGGCGAGAGTGTTCCGAGCATCACTCCGTCGATTGAGAGGCGGGTCTCGCGTCCAGCAAGTGGGCGTGGACATCCCGGAGAGGCCAACATGAATCAGGGTGGGTATGGACGGCGGATGAGAGAGTTGGGGAGCAAACTGCGGCCATGAGGGAGAGCGCCGGCGAGGCTCAGAGGAGCGTGTGTCGGTAGGGGAGGCTGTGCAAATCAAGGTTGAAGGACGTAATGTCTAGCTAACGATGTCGCTCCAAGACAAGAGTCAGCATACTCAATGCACAAGATCCAGGACCACATCACTGGAATATATCGTGATTCCGTGGGGCCGCCGCTCAGGACCTTGCGCTCGACGATGGCAGTGCCAATGCACGCCCTCTACGAGCCCAGAGCCGACACTGATGCAGAGGGCATTGGTACACATGAAACATGTCGGTGTGTTCAAAGTGCAAACAAAGGAAAGAGGAAGCCGGCGAGCCATCATGTTGATATGTGCCAAGAGCCACTAGTTCTAAAAGAGCGCTAGCATAAAGTAAAGTACTTGGCTTGGGGCTGATTGCCAAGACCATCATGAGGCGCCTCTTCCTACCTGTATGATTTGAGCAACATGACTTTCCTCATGGTAGTCCATACTTGGTGCTGGAGATATCGGGTCCCCAGATGATTGTCACATGGATTTGGGCATACGATTCATCACCACCCAATGGTGACCTCTCGATCGTGCGAGACGCCCGGACGGCTTTCACTTGAGTCCTGCAGTCACACCTCAAGTCGGCACTCGGCACTCGGCACTACCAACGCAACGGACACGCATCGATGCAGCGAGGTCGCTAGATATCGCCTAATGAGGAATACTGCAGCAGTCTTATCCTCCATTCCGGGAAGATTACTCGTCCGAGGATTTTCGCTAATTACTACTACTCATATGTTAACCCCGTACGGCTAACCTCGGAGGATGCCAGACAGCTATATAACATGGAAGCAAATTCCTGCCCTGGCCCGCCCTCTGTCAACCTCTATTTATCTTTGCAAACACCGCCGAGCCCTGGTACACCTTCTATTGTTCCTCCTGCATTCCACATCACATCACATCCAATCCACCCGGGAACACCGATCGAAGCTCTCCCAGACACTCACTCTACAAAGAAGAATGCATTCTCTCATCAATATACTCCTCCTGGCTACCGCCATCATCGCTCCTGCTTTCACCATGCCGAGTCCCGAGCCGAGGGCATGTCCATCATACGTCTGTACGTATATCTACCTTGCAATGCTCCCACTAATCACACAGTCCTTTCTTTATGGCGTGAGAACAGGGTCGATGTCTGTCCCTGTCGCTGATTTAGGTGTGGAAAGGTCTATGTCCTGATGGTCCTCCGGCTGTCAATATGTACCGCTGTTCAGCCGATGAGTCTGCTCGTGGATGCTATCCTACGGATGAGTGTGGGGGATCTGTTTAGAGAGGATGATTGTGGATTGGGGTTCGCAACGTTCGTCGACGGATGCGTTTCCAATGCCCTCAGTCTCAGATTCGATGCGATTTTCGTTGCCGTCTTAGTGAGGATTGATAAGGATGCCAGCGATTACAAGTGCAAAGGATCCCGCAGGATTTTTCAGATTTTTACTTCTGCGTTGCCTTGATTCGAGATGATATATTTCATGTAGAGCGTTCTATATGACACGTTGGACATTCTATATGAAAGCACGGCTCGCTCTCGCAAGATTTCATCGCTGTTGACACAAAAGATCGAACCCATCAAATCCTCATTGCCTGACCAATTTTAGTCTTCGACTGTTCGACGAACGTATATTAAAGGGGACAACCCTTAGGCCACCTGTGCGCTGAGCGACTGAGGGGTCCTCTGGAAGTCTTAGCAAGTAATGAACCGGATTACCATGAGGTGCAGTAACTACCCCTGGAAGCTTCTTGCATGGCATGCTTTCAATCATTGCAACACTCGCCACGTGTCTGTATCATATCTCTTCAACACGACAACCGAGAGCATCACGGCAACTCAACACACACACCATCGACATCTATAGCCAGCTCCAAAAAAACATCGAAATACGACAGCGCTCGGCTTCATTCTCGTCCAGCGTCTCACTCCGTCGACAGGGTCCTAAGCTTGAGCTATGCAATATGTCCCCAATATCTAAGTAGGCCTCCATGATCTCCTCGACATCGTGGTTGCACTCTATACTAACACGCAAGATGGTGCTGTGAAACTCTAACTTCAAACACGCTTCCTAGAAATGGAGATGTACCTTGAGTCGATAATCACGTAAAGCCTTCCTCGATACCAAAAACATCGTCAGCTTTATTCAAATCGGCTTATAAGCCACTAGTAGGGATGACTGTAGAAGAACATTAATTCATTTCATCCATTCTGATCTTGAACAGCTCTCAATATTGCAATCTAGAAAATCAGCCTTAACCTCGCCCCCGTCTTACTATTTTCCAGTTTAAAGCTACGCAGCGGCATCGACACCCGAATGCTTGGGGTAAGATGCGCATAATAGGATCATATATACAACGCCTCCTAATCATGTTTGATGGTTTCATTTGGGGCTGAAACCTTGATCTTCGACCTTTTATTTAGGGCCAGACGCTATCCACAAACGCCGCCAGATGGTCCATGCAATCCCAGATATTGCCACTGATATCACCATCTTCGTAGACGATGATGTTCTCTGGCCACCAACGCTCCTCCCATGGATATTGGTCCACCTGCATACGACGCCATATCAATACTCCAACCCAACAGGACATCAAGCGCCGCAGCAGAAAAGTCTATGGTCTTTACCATACACCCCATCGATCATCCACACCTGAACATGCTAACACCTCGTCTTCAATCCTCCATCAGCTACTCTGTCCTGTCCCTTCCAAACAATTCTTCTCCTCGGCAATTGACTATCTCCGCAACCGACGCGATACTCCCATCAATATCCTCCCTGAACTAGTCCACTACGCTCGATCTCAGCCTTCTGCCCACATACCGCCCCTACAACCAAACTAAAATAGCCCTATATCAAACTCTCACGTTTCCATTCCCCCTCTCGCTAAAGCACAGTCTCTACCACCCTCACCGCTCGCCCCTAAAACCATCTCACGTTTTATATCACTCTCCTCAAATTCCCCACTATCCCCCAGTATCTCTCATCAAACCTCCTACTGCATCCCGCAAGAGCTCCTCGATCCATCTGCCTTAATCCTCAAGTTAGATTATCACATCATCATCTCCGCAACGTTATACTTACCCTTGTCTTTCAGCGGCAATTATTAATCAATTCGATCACAAGGATTGAGGGGATGGGTGATGAGTTAGGAATCGAAGGAGATAATGACAATGGGGATATAGAGGAACGCGATCACGAAGAAAGTGAATTGAGTACTGAGAAAGGGAGGAAAGGTGAGCTGGGTGACAAAGTGGATTGGCTGCTGGAGCGACCTAATAGAGGGAAGTGGTCACCACGGACTGGGGCTAGTGTTACTAAATTGTCAGCAACAGCGCGGGTGGCTGCTGTGTGGAGGACATTTTGTAATATATACAAGGCGCGTTAATTCCTGTACAGGAGATAGCATACATCGTGCTCATGTTCTTCGTTCCTACCGACCGCCAAGCTGCCCTTTGGGTATTGGACGAATCCAAGACACGAGGACATTGCCGGAAATGGTAATGACACCTATAATCCAGAACACCTTCCCGTAGTCGTCGCCGCTGTAGCGTGCGATCAGAAGAAAGATGATGCCACCAAGATCGCCAGCCGCACCAGTGACGCCGGTGATGATACCTAGGACTGTGATCAGTGATGCTCTTCTCCGAGAACTGAAGGGACGGCTTACCGTTGTTGGTGGGGTGTACGTGCGGTACTAACGCGAAACACGCTCCATTGCCTGCTTCCTCAAAGAAGGCCAATCCAGTAATGAGCCCAACCAGCATCGATTCTGAATGGGGGTCAAGGAAGCCGATGATTAGTAGAAAAACACCTGTCATCACACCCATTGCAAGAACGAACGCTTTCTTTCCCCACAATGATCCAGTGGTTCGATAGATGGTGTCACTAACAATACCGCCAATTGGTCGGAAGATTGCATTCAAGATACCAAAGATAGCCGCGAAGTTCCCTGAAGCAATTTGGCCAATGTTCAGGTTCTTTGCATAGTATGCGCCAAGGATGGAATTAACAGCCAGCTCTGTTCCGAAAGTACAGAAGTAGGCCGTCGCCACAGTCACGGTTGGCCATGATGCAAGGGCTTTGATCGTTGTGCTGACGGTCGGTTTCTCGACAAGCTCCCAGCTTGCTGCCTGGAGTATGTCATCTTCGTGGGCCTGCATCTCAGCATAGTCTCCCTGACTTCGTGCCGAGTTTAGCTTGATAGTATCGTTGCCTGAGCCGCCAGAATTGATACTTGTAGTGGCGCCCTTGCGATTTCCAGCGTGCAGCGTGCTGAAGTAGGTGTCGCGCACGTCAAGGTTGCGCTGCAGATCCTTTGTGCGTGAGTCCCATTTACCGGTGGGGGTGTCGGGACAGGTTAAAACCATCACCAAGGCGGTGGCTGTAATCAAGATGAAGGGAACCACAAAAGCTACTCGCCACGCTGCGTGCGGTGTCATATGTTGATTCTGCACGAGCGAGTCGACGATGGCGGGCATTACAAAGTAGGTCACTCCTCCGCCGGCATTTCCGAACCCTGCGGCAAGGGAGTTGGCAGTACCGACGATCTTCTTGTCGAAGAAGCCGGTAGTCCATACTTGACAAGGAATGAAGCTGCCTCCTAGGATCCCTACGAAAAACCTGAGTACGACTAGACCTGTCGAACTGGTGGCTGTGCCTGCCAGCGCGGTAGGGATCGCACCGAGGAGGAGAATGCCAGCGAATGTCAACCTTGGCCCATATCTATCGCAGGCTGGACCAGCGACTAGACGGACAAGCAATGTTGCGGCCAGACTAATGATGTTGGAATTTGCAATATTTTTCTGCGATAGTTGTAGGTCGTCCTTGATGGTGGCTGTGAGGAGTGGAGGAAATGCATACCAACTCCAGAAAGCTATGAAGAAGCCGAACCACGAGAGCAGGAAGACCCGTCCATATGGGTTGATTGGGTTCAGCGCTGGAATGGAAGTTGCTTTGTGGTTGATCGGGTTGACCGCTGGAGCTTTCCAGAGGCTGCTGAGAGCGAGCGGCATTTCGAGGTGCTATGTCGCAGCCCGAACATGCTCAAACGTTCCAATGCGATTGAACATTGTCTAGTGCGGCATTGCAATGATACCGCAGCAACATTCGGTCTGCGAGATAGCGAGGGTGAAAGAGAT
>JAABUW010007519.1_pt1 | contig 13099 bp, 22 predicted proteins | sample 5560081 | NCBI WGS metagenome assembly JAABUW01 (sample SAMN10711882, study PRJNA513363) | rock metagenome | isolation source: Antarctica rocks | place: Antarctica: Victoria Land, Knobhead sud
TGGAAGGTGTCTGACGCAGTTTGAGGCCTTCACTGTGTACGCCACCTCTTGGTGCATCACCATTCAATTTGGCTCATGCATTGGTCTGTGTGTAGGATGCAGCAGCTTGCCTGCTTATTGATCCCTAACAGGATCAATCATCACGCGCAATGACTGCTGTCGTCTGCAGCGATGTAGCAGCGTGCTGACCATCACAAGCCTGAGGCAAATGCATTTAAGAATGCTTTGCTTACCTTGTTCTGTGTAAATGTTTGTGAGACACTGCAAATAAAGTTCTCCCACGCCATTGTAAGCTTAGCAAACACCCAAATTGCTGATGCCCAAGGCTTCTGAACGCAGAACGAGGTGCAACAGAATGGTGCGAGACAAGCAGGAGTGCTGACGTGTCCAAAGTGACTCACAGCTCAGGCTCAGCCCTGACTCATGACTCAGCATATGCGCTGCTGTCACACCTCATCACAACATCAAAGGCAAGGTAGCAGAATCTCGTGACGCATTACCTTATGCCATTTGTGTCTGTCTGCATGATGGTCACCAATCTTGTTCCATATGGTCACCATCAGGGTATCATTGCTGCTGCCAGAAGCCTTCAGAAGCTTCTCAGCCTGAACGCAATTACACCAGCTTCTATGTCACCTTCTGTAGGTTGGTCATCTGTTTTCTGTGGCAAACCTCATCACAAGTGAGGCAAGATGGGCTTAAACCTCCATGACTACATGTACAAACAAGATGCGCTTAGGACGAAATCAATCAACACGTGGAGCGTGCACAGAGGCAGTAGTCAAGGAAAAAAGCTGATGACGCAGTGTATAACTCACAGCAAACCAGTCACCCAGGTACCAGGCACAGAAGCAGTAGTCATGGAACAGAGCTGACGAAGCGGTGTGACACTCACAGCAAACCAGTCACCCATGGAGCAGGCACAGATGCAGTAGTCAAGGAACCGAGCTGAGGAAGCAGTGTGCAACTCACAGCAAACCAGTCACCGAGGCGCATGCGCATGTCTATGGCCAAGTCAGGTCTGTCCATGCGCCTGTAGAGTGACTCGGCCTCGTCAAACTGCTTCAGATAGAGGGCAGTTTCTGCATCCTGCTTCAATGGTGTGTCCATTCGCCGAAGCTGCTTCACAACCTGAATACCCTGCAAAACCACACTTTGGCTTACATCCATGCTCAGTTTGGGGTGATAGTGTCCAGCCAAGACAGTATGCCTGTCACTATAAACACTGCAGCTATCTTGAGTGTCGAAATCATTCATCCGTCAAGCTTGAAAACGGACTGAGTCTAGTTGTACTCGTTGTCAGGTGGCACACAACGCAATCCCTTTTGTTACCAGATACAACACTGCAGCAAGTCAACACTGGCTCTTTGGTCAGAGTCCGTTTTAGCTGGTCTGCATTCAAACAAAGTGCAGTACAAGCATTGTGCATAGCATGACGCAATCAGCCTCAGCTGTGGGCAGAGACATCACTTTCATCCTGCAGCTGGTGATCTCAATGGCAGCACCTGATAGTCTGCACAGCGCACAAAGCTCTTCTCTGCTGTATCATAGTTCCTGGCCTTCAGTGCGTGCTCAGCCAGCGCTCTCCACAACCTGATTGACACTACAAGATTGTCAGAATGCAGACAGCATGCTGGGAGTGCTTGTTGCATCAGTCAGGTTGCACATGCAAAGGAGCTGTGTTGTCCGCAATGTGGTGCCCACTTGTCATTGTATATGCACAGCAGGTCTTGAACCTGCTGTATTGAAGAGCTGACAAGACCCCCTGTCCATATAGTGCTGTTTGAATCTAACATTGTTCATCCAGCATGGGGTGGTTGTAGGTATGACCCAACATCCCAATCTGCCAATCGTGTTTATGCACCTGACAAAGTCTGATAGCAAACATCATGCATGTGCTGCTTGAACAGCAAAGCAAGGTGACTGCTGAGCTGGTTGTGAGGAGCTGGGTGCTGATAATGTTAGCCATCAGACTTTGTCTGTTGCATTGGCAGATTGATATGTTGGTTCAGACTTACAACCACCCCATGCTGCATGAACAAGGTTAGTTTGTGCTGGGTGTGAGGAAGCAGTGCTTGCGCTAGCAAGAGTGAGGAGCACCTGGGGTGTGGGTTCTGCTCTATGAACTGCATTGTGTCAGCAATGGAGACGGTGTTCAGCAGCTGTCTGGTGTCTCGTAGGCTGCGAGTCTCAAACTGCAACACCTGATGATTCTCAGGCTCTGTACCGGCCTTCATTATGTCGTCCAGCATCACAGCCTGCAGCACTCAAACAGGTGTGAGTTTTTACATGTGAGCTGTACAGGCTGCACACAACTGTGGACTGTTTACCATCCTGACAGATGAGGAAAGATGAGCATCAGATCAGAGGCAGCTTGGTTCCCGAGCAATCTGCTTTGCTGCGTCTGGCGGCGTCTTGTGCCATATGAAAGCACGCAGCATGACCAAGTGGTGAAGCAGGCGCTGTCATGCATGCAGTGGCGCAGTGGCAACAGGACGTACCGTGACTTCCAGGTCTCTGAAGCAGCACAGGCGTGCTGTGGACTGCACTGGCTCCTCAGGATCCAATCCCCTGCATGCTTGCAGTCTTTCATTCATCCATATAACCATCCACACATTGTTTCATGCATGTATTCATTCATCTTCTTTCATGCATACATTCATTGAAGCAGTAAGTCATTCCATTACTCGTTTGATTGCTCACTGCTTCACTTGTACTTTGTTTGCTTGTCTGTTCGCTCTCTCCTTCATTCACTCATCCCTTGATTTATTGATTCGTTTACACATTCACTTGTTTGTCCATTCTATTCTTCATCCACTCTCTTGTATACTCATCACATCTCCTTGCTGACAATCAGGTATGCACCACACTGAGGGGCGCCCTGTCCTGTTTCAGCATGCCACCGCATATGCTGAACCTGCCTTTCAATGTGATCCACTCACAAATGAGAAGACAAGCGCTTGGGGATCTATGAGGCGACTTCAGAAGACACAAAGGCACCCAGGGCTTGTGGCATTCTGCCATCCACGTGGGTCAGGGAAAAAGCTGTGGGCAACCTCAATGGGCTGTTACAAGCGTCACAGACAGAGAGAGGGGAACAGGTTCAGAACGATGCACATGATGTGCAGCTGTCAATGCAGCGCACAGGACTGATTTCTTGACAGTTTGGGCTACAGGCTGCAAATCCAAAGGCATGATCATGCAACACAGATGAGCCCACTCAAAGGCAGAGGTCACTGACTGACAAAAGCCAGCAGGAATGCTCTGCTGCCCACCTGAAGATATACATGCGCCCCTTTTCCATCATGGCAAACAGGTCTGGGCTATCCTCGCTCCAGAGCATATCCCATACATCCTGCAAACAAACCCTAATGCTAACGTCGTTCTCTGTTATGTTGTGCCCTGACCGTATTTATGATGCTGCCATCAGGGTCAATATAAGCAGTACCAAAAGCAAACTGTGGCCAGAGGGTTGTGTGGGTCTGAGTTTAGCACAATATGCTGTCACTGCATCAAGGTTCATCATAGCAATGTTGGGTTAACATTGTTAGCTTTGCAGGCTCTTATGCGCTGCAGTCAAGATCTCTGCACTCTTCACTGCTGTTGTGACATTGCCCACACCTGAAGCTATGATCACACAGCTCATCCCACACGAACACCTGAAACTTCATTGCTGCCAGTACTCACAATGATCTGAGCAGTGACAGTTGCTGACATCGGTCATGAGTGCAAGCCAAACTCCTCTCATCAGGCCAGTCTTGCTATTCCCATAGGCTAAATTTGTTCATGCACTCATCTACTTATGTGATAAAGTTGCTCGTGTACCCACCACTTGCTCATGTATCCATGTGACCATGAGGCCCACTTCCCATTTTCACTTATCCGTGCACAAATCTATGCATGCAACAACTTTACTCATGTACCCATGTGCTGAGATGATCACGAGATTTGATCTTTTCCTCCCATAGCCAGCCAGTACTGATTTACCCATCTACTCATGCAATCACGAGGCTCACCTTTCGCTCCACAGCCAAATGCTCGCCAGATGTTGGCACCCCACCTCCCTGGGCCCCAGGCTGCTGGGGGGGCACGTGAAAGTCATAGAAGGACAGCACACCATGCAAGTCGATGACTGACATGCGCGTAGAGTTGCAATTGAGCGCCAGCGCCTGCGGTTGGCAGCGTAGCGTATGCTTGCCTGCACACAGAAACTGATGTTGGTGGTATCTGCTCATGTTGGTGGTGTCTACTCATGTTGGTGGTGTCCACTCATGTTGGAGGTGTCCACTCATGTTGGTGCTGTCTACTCATGTAGCCCGACAGACATCAGTAGGCATCAGCAAAATGCACTGCAAGCATAGTGATGTGATGCCATGCTATGACATGTCTTGGGCAATATCCCAGGGACGCAGCAACCTGTTGCCATTGTCAGTGGCCAAGGCCCAACTTATCTGCTGCTGAAAGGAGATATTAATCCCAACAGGAATGGAACACAACTCCCATTGATTCTATGTATCCAAGATGCCTGTGCTGCATCTGCTCATTGTGTTGAGGTACAGCTTCAGGTTCTCAGCTTCAACTTCTCTCTGCTGTGAGTGTGGTGATGGTGGGTGAGGCGATGGATGTAAGGATCACATGGCAGCATTGGACAGACTAGAAGAAAGAAAACGAAAAAGGTTATGTTTCTCACGGACCATACTAAGCGGCAGCCCAGAGCATTCGACAGACTACAATAACCGCATGGCAGACTACAACACGTGACCAATGTCTTTGAATTGAAATGCCAGGTGGAACAGGTTCCAGAAGCCGTTTTCCTGTATTGAGACGCTGTGTTCTGGGTCAAGGACTGGACCGGTGTACGGACAGACACACTGACATATCACCCTGACAGTAGCGGTGAGTGGGTCAATGAGCATGTTGAACTGGTGACAAAGTCCAAGGACACATAGGCATGCAACATGAGGGCAGCTGTCATGCTGCTGCCAGAGCTGCAAATGATGATTGCTTTGCAGGCTGGTTCAGCGACGGAATGCAAGCAACGCAAAGCTTTTAACAAAGTACTTGATGTGCTATTTGAGCTGAGCATCATTGCTATGCAATTACACGCTGATGCATCAACCACGCCAAGTCACAGAAAGACATGCGTACCAGCAGATACCAAGTCTGGTAAGGTGTAGCAGTACACCTCTCCTGAGCTGCGGCCGATGAGCAGCATGTGAGGCGCTGCAGCAATAGCCGTGATGGGGTTGCTGGTGCCCTCACCGCCTCTCTGCAGCAGAGGCATGACTTGTTGTGGCCAAAGAGGTCTTTTCAATCCCAAAACGTTTATTTTAATTCAGAAACGTCGTCCCTACACTGGAAATTCAAATTCAGAAACGCTTGGGGACAGTAAAACCGTGTTTCTACATTCAGGAGGTGTTTTGGACGTCCATCAGCAGAACTTACTCAATGACAGCTTCCACCCTCAAGGCTGTCTCTGGTCAATGCTGTGAGGCGTGGTCTTTTCTCTTCTTTCCAATAAAAGCAATACTTCATCATGAGATGCAGCTGGTTTGCGATTGCAGCAAGACAGCATGCATGCCAGTCTCTTTTCTTGGCCCTGAATGTAGCAGACATTCAGCGCCTCAAGATAGGGGTGCCATGTACCGTGGTCAATTTACTGAACCAAATAGTCATAAGAAGTTCAGGGCATCCTCTTACATGACAGGTTTCATCTGTTTTCTGGTTGTGACCTCGAGGGCATAGCTCTGGGCTGCCAGTGACAGTTGACAAGCTTATGCATTTTCAAGCACAACGGTACTTTGCTGCAGGCTCAACCCATATTGTACGCAGCAATCTGAGCAACCCAACAACGCACAAAGCTTGCAGGTGTTGACTCACTGGAGACAAAGTAGCAGCAGCAGCATCAATCCTGAAAGTTGCCTCAGCCTGGGCAAGCTTGGAGCCTCCCACCGCATTTGCATTACCTGTGCCTGCGCATGGCATGGAGAATTGAGCAGAGTACAGGCGTCCATGCCTGCTTTATGGTCATGTTCACTTTACTTCTGATTTAATATCTGGTCAAGTTCATTTTATTTTTTATTTTTTATCTTATAGTCTGGGGTGTGGAGCCAGTTGTGACTAATCAGGCATCCTGGCTTGAAAGCACAGGCGTATGTGGTGTGCAGCAAAACCACGCTGTCATTCATGTGAGTCCACATGTAATGCAGAAAGGCAGCTGCAGCAAACCTGTGGGAACAGCGCTGCTAATGTGAAAGCAAAAGGATGCTTCCACCAGAAAGACCAAATGTATAGCCACGCATGCTGTTCATGCACGCAGCTGTCAGACAGATGCTGTCTTGTTGTTGGCAGCAACAAGGCAGCAACTTGCCAGAAGCCACAGCAAGATAGCATGCCAGCTTACTTCTACTGCTGCACGTATTGGCATGTAAGATCATCATGTAATGGCATTTGCAGTGCATGCAGAAGCACCACAATGGCATACACAGTGCTTGCAGAAGCACTACAAGGGCATACACAGTGCTTGCAGAAGCACCACAGTGGCATACACAGTGCATGCAGCAGCACCACAATGGCATACACAGTGCATGCACAAGATCCCACGTGGCCTCACCTGATGCTGGACTGTACAGCCACACGAACATGGTGTCTGCTGAGGCAGCCACCACATGCGTGCTGGTCATGATGAGGCACAACGGCTCAACCGTTGTTGCATTGGACTCCACTGGCGTCCCAATGGCATCACAGAGAATGATGTTGCATTGTCCAGTCTCCTCCCCTCTTGTTACCAGGATGCAGTGCTGCCCAGCAGCCTACATGTATGGGCAACCGGCTTCCAACTGTACAGTGTGACGAGCCACCTCATGCTATGCACGGGCAAGCTGATACGAGTAAATAAAGCAGATCTGCCTTCGCACCCTTAGTGTGGTGAGACACACATGCTGTGGCACTGTGATGGGGCACGTGAGCCCTCTGGCGTAACTGGGTTTGCAGAATTTGTTGGCACTTCATGTACAATGGCATGCCGCCACGTGTCAGCGACATCAACACAAAGCATGGCAGCTTGCCAATAAGGCAGTCAGCAACAAAAGATGGCAATAGGGGCACAATTTGCATACCTTGACAGTGACGAGGCGTCTGACGTACTTTGCATGAGTCTCATGCGTTTGCACGTCCCAGAACACCACGCAGGTCTCAGCTCGGTCTGGCTTGCTGAAGGCATACACCACAGTGCCCGCAAAGTAGGCCCAATGATAGTTGGGCTGCACGTTTGCAAAGTACACAAATGACTCTACTGCCAGGGCAATCCTGAGGCCTCCCTTTTCCCATGCCAGAGCATTGATCCCAGTGCCTGGCACTCGTAAAGTGCGCAAATGCTGTCCTGCATGGGGAACAATTTAGCGTCATGCCTACCAGGAGCAGTTCTGGCTTGCGACTGTACCAATTCTCGTGACGCAGCATCTGTGCAACATAGTGTTTGGGACTACACTGATGAGTGGACTTGCAAATGCAGCTGCCAGTCACTCTCATTGCATTCATGAATTACTGAAGCCAGTGTACATAAAGCCATACAAGCTGGTGACTGAAGAGCTGCATGCAGTGAGTGAGAGCTGCGCATGAGTGGGACTGGGGACATGCAGCAGTTGCATAAGCAGCTGATGCAGAGCACCCACCACTGTAAGAGTAGAACTGCACCAGTGCAGCAGCAGGTCCCGTGTTGCCCATGACACCTGAGACTGCCAACACAGACCCATTGCTGTTCCACTTGATATTGCTGGCTTGCATGCCTGTCTTGAGGACCAAGCAAGTATCATCCATTTCATCTTTCATGAGCTGTAGCTGACCAGTGCGCAGGCAGATGGCCAGTACAGGGCAGCCTGGCTCGGAATAGCCCTCTTGCCCTTTGTACCAGTCTAAGCCAATGATCTCAGCCTGACCGGTGTATGCATCCTACAAAGGAGCAGCAAGGTCTCTGTCAGAGGAGCAGTAGGCATAATAGTAGCTGAGGTTGCAGTACCTCTCTGGCCCTTTGCACCATTGTGAGCCAATGATCTCAGTCCAGAACAGAGAATGCATCCTGCAGAAGAGCATGCTCCGGTGCATCATACAGTGTCCTGCGAGGTAGGTGTGGAGAGCAACTGTGCAGGTATGTAGGCGCGGCGTCCCAGATGCTCAGTAGAGTCATGGCAAAACAGAGCATGTAGGTACTTGCCTTACAGTGAAGAGGCACTTTGGAAACAGGGTTGCCCCCTGCATCAATGATATGGCAATCCCCAGCTGTGGTACAAAACAGCAGGCGGCGACCATCCGGAGACCAATCCAGCAGCGTCAGCTGCATATCCAGCTCCTTCCCCCAGACTCGGTTGCCTGCAAAGAAGCTGGACGGTGATGATGTGTGATGCACAAGACCTTGCAGCAGGGCAAAGTTGCTTGTGATCAGTGCGCGTGCTTTTTGTATCCCCCTGCAATAGTCATATGGTGTGCAAAACTGTGTGGTGAATGTCGGTAATGTGGGATGCACAAGACCTTGCAGCAGGGCAAACTTGCTTGTGATCCGTGTGCAAAACTAATGTGTTTTTAAAACAAAAATGCAAACAAAGAAAGCTGTCTTTTGTCAAGCAAAATTTAATAATTATTTAAAGTCATCATGTGGTGTGGAAAAGGGTTGGCTTACCGTCAACACCACCAACAATCACAGCGCCATCTTCATAGATGATGCAGATCTTGGAGCCGTCTGCTGCCCATCTCATGTCGCTGACTACACTCTTGTTCCTGTAAGATCAGCAATCAAATGTAGCTGCTGCTGACATGTGTCAGCAGTGTGAGTCACAGAGGCAGCAGGCCGCCTCAAAAAGATGGTCACCTGTTGTTGATCATCTCCTCAAACCAAAGGCCCTTGTGGAGGGTCCAGACGATGATGAGACCATTTGAGTCGCTGGTGGTCAGCTTGTTGTGCTGTTCGTTCCAAGCTGCCACTACAACACTGTCTGCGTGTCCTTGCAAAGTTTGATTTGCATTGAGGCCCTGACCCCCTGCTGGAGATGCATCCGCAACTGCCTTGGGATCTTCCAGTTTGAGCACCTAGGCACGACATTACATCTGGAATCAGCATCGCCAACAAATAATGGCAGTATGAGTATAACTTTAAGTGCTGTGAGACCTGCAGCTGACAACAGAGTCATAAGCTATCTAGCTGGTGTCAATATCAGTGGACCCATTGCAGATGTTACCAGGCAGCAACAGCATTGGATGCTTTACCTTGAGCATGCCCTGCTCACTGCCACAGGCGATCCAGCCTTGCTCTCCGTTCCACGCGATGCATTTCAGCTTCGCGTTGTTTGGTATGGCAATCTTTTTACTGCAAAACAGGTGCGTATATACAGCTACAGATCCAGTCAGGTGAGCGTGACATCGTGGCGGAATCTGTTTGCGCTTACCTCAAGTACGAGAACATGATCAGGAGCGATTGCGTCCTAGCTGCAGTCTTGTCTGCGTCGTTCAGCAGCAACACTGTCACGTTAGCTCAACATGTTCCTTCGCGACGTCTCCGCGTCAAGTGCCTGAGACAGCCACGCTTCTCCCAGCGCAGTTTCACTTTACTGCAAGCTGCTTTGGTGCACGCTGGCGTTTCAAATTCTTTTGTCAGGGCTGAGGCTGCTTCTACAGGGCCCTGATGGGTTGTCTGTCTGATATCTTGATCATGCCAGTCCATTCCTGTGGTTTGTAATCACGCGGTCGTGGTATCTGGTGTCTCCGTGCAGCTGATGCTATGTTATGTCAACGATCCAGCCTGCAACTTCCACAAAATCAAGCCAGCTGATCAGCCTGACTTCAGTCGCTGAGACTGGCCTAAGTGCACAAACATCTGCAAGATCACCACAGTCAGGTAGTCTTGCGCGCCAAGAGAGTGTGCCGACCACACAGTCCAGTGTGCCAGCTGCAGCAGGTCCCCTGTATGTTGCTGCCTTTCTCACTGCAGAACTGCAGAACTGCAAACTATCGTTTCCACTTGTTGCCTTACAGGGAATAGAGGCTTGTGGAGATCTGTTGGATTGGATCCAGATCAACTGCCAAGCAGTCAGCCACTGAGATACGATGCTTCTTTTCACGGACCTTCAAGTGCAGATCGAGAGTGGGCTAGTAGCTAAACTGCTGGTAAAGCTCTGTACACTCAGCTTGGCAGGCTAAACTATACCTGAGCTGCCGCATGCAGGTACCATGACGCGCTTGGCTGTCTGCTGTTAGCCGTGTTCTGGCTGTTTTTGCTTGTAAGTACTGCTTACTTGATGCAAATGCTATGCAACACACCTGTCCTACACTGGCTATCCAGTCAAAAATAGTAAGTTTATCCCTCTGCAGTTTGTTCTGGTGTTGAGCACTTACAGAGCCAGCCCACAGTGGCTGCAGCATCCATCAAACACTGCTCACACCCTGTGTGGCAGCAATTTGGGCCTAGCTCAAACAGAGGGATATTTATGGTGGCCTGATCCTGACAACACAGCACTGTCATACTGTGTAATAGCATGTCCATCTGCAGGTACGTGGCTGCCTTTCCCACCTGGTAACACTCACAAGCATACATTGGAGCTGTAGGCATCTTTACTGGCTTCAGCATTAGTGCTGTGGCCTTGCATGCTGAGGGGAACAAAACACATCACACTGATTGCTGTTATTCATAAAGCGTCATGCTGACACTGTCAGCCAGCAGCACTTGGCCTGATGCTCAACCTAGCTATCTTTGCAGTGAGGCCGTGAAGCTTCTGACACAGTTTTCCTGCAGGATCTGTCTGTGTCAATGGGACCACCTACATCGCCAGCTCAGACTCAGACTGCGCATCACTCACTTCAGCATACAACAGCACTGACTATCTAGGCTATTGCTTGCCGTCTGATACAAGTAGCTCTGCATGGACGGCGCTACACGCAGCAGTCAACAAGCCTGCGGTTAGTGTCTCTCATTCCACACACCCTATGCAAGGCATGGCAGCCACTGCTGCAGTGAAGACTAGCATCACAGCAGCTGATGTGGTTCTGAAAGCCTGCATATGTTGCAGTCATGTCTTGCATTTTGTCAAGCTTGTGCTGTTGACAATGATGTGTTGCGACTGTGCATGTGCATGAATCAATCACCTGGCTTCAATTGCAATACATCATGTCCACAGAATGTATCACATTGGTAGCACACTTGCATGCTAGTGAGTAGCTCCTGACTGAACTTGTGCTACGATCTCGCAGAGCATGCCAACCATCATCAAGCTGACTGTCCTTGTTCGGTTTCACATAGCCAACTGTTTCTTGAGGCTGTTTACTGCCTGCAGACACTGGTCAGAGTCATGCTGGGTGACTCCTGGAGGAATTGGTACCTCATTTTGGCATGTGCAGCAATGGCAGTGGCCATGAGCAGGTTCTTGATGACCATGCTGAGCAACGATCCTGCCTTATACCTTGCAGTCACCATCATTGGCTGCGTAGCTTTCTTGGCATTGCTTGGCTCCATCATCTTGTTCCTGGGTAGGCATACCGCACAACCAGCATATATTACAGTAAAATTTGTGCTGGTATGCCTGCTTGCTGAAAGGTTTGTGACCTGCATGCAAAGCGCTGGGCATTGAAGCTGCAGCGTGCAATGGTCTGCATCAGCTTGAGACAGCATAGCAATGCTTGAGGTTGGCAGGCAGTGCTAGTCAAAGCACAATAGTCAGGACTAGCAAGCAGCTGTCAACCTGGCCACTGCCAACCAGCTGAGTTTGCTCAGTCGTGTTGGTTGCCTACCAAGCAGGGTTAAGACTAGTGCTCACTCTATTCAGAAAAACACTGTTAAGCTCTGCCTGGTCCCTGGCAAAGGTTGTGTTGGTCATAATCAATGTGTCATAGACTTGTTATGCAAGTTAACCATGGTCACTGCAGCTGAGACATGACCCCTGATGTCTGCAGGTGGTGTGACACACACAGCCCCGACAAGCCTGAATGCCCTGTCATCCATTGCTGGGCTCAGAATCTTCGTTTTTGTCCTGGGGATTGTCTTTCTGGGTAGTGCCATTGCCTACGGCTTCTACCTATTGCTGCAGCTGGGCAGTGGCAGGCTGATGCTGGGCATACGCCTCATCAGAACTGCCAATATGGCCCTGAGGGACGTCAGCTATACAGCCATGCTGCCTGTGGTAACATGTGGCGCTCTCTTTCTTCTGGGGATGTACGCATATGTGGTAGGTAAGCCTTTCAGTTGGCCCAGCCTGAGATTCTCAGCCTTGACATGAAAGGGGTGGTACAGGCCAGGCTTGTGGGCCGGGGGAGGGGGGGCAGCAGGGGCATATTTGGTGTATAAACTTATGCATGTTGCAAACCCTGCGTGCTCAAACCTAAGCTCAGAAGCAATCCATCTTCTGGGCTACTTGTTGATTTGTTTTTTGCCCATCAGGCAGGGTCCCCCTTTGAGAGTGTGCACGCAAACTTGTTCCAGCCCAAAAGAGAAAAGCAAACACAAACAGCATATGCCCCACAATGATGGGTCATTGCTTTGCCTGCAGGAATCCATTTGCATTCAATGCAAGTCTAGCACGCAAAGTGTTCCAGCCCAGTAACAAAGCCAACCAAAACAGCATATGCCCCACCATGATGGGTCATTGCTTTCCCTGCAGGAGTCCATTTGCATTCAATGCAAGTCCAGAACAGGGCACTACAAGGGATTCTTGTTGCAGTCCAGTAGAAAGCAAACACAAACAGCATATGCCCCACCTTGATGGGTCATTGCATTCCCTGCAGAAATCTACCTGCATGCAATGCAAGTGCAGAACAGGGCACTACAAGGGGGTCTTGTCTTCACACGCTGGCTGTGGTTTCTGGGACCGGTGCATGGCTTCGGCATGATCTGGACGGCCAGCTTCCTGCTTGCTGTTTTGAGGATCACAACAGCCACCCTGGTCTCCACATGGTACATCCTGTGACACATCATGTGTCATCCTGTGTCGTTGGCCCACTCTGAGTCCAATTTACGGCACTCAGCCTGAGCACAAGTGCATTGCTGTCTCGACCTCTTTGACATATGCAATTTCATCTGTGTGTCTGGCATCTTTACCTTGGGGACTCTCAGTGTCAGCTG
>JAABUW010007520.1_pt1 | contig 13097 bp, 13 predicted proteins | sample 5560081 | NCBI WGS metagenome assembly JAABUW01 (sample SAMN10711882, study PRJNA513363) | rock metagenome | isolation source: Antarctica rocks | place: Antarctica: Victoria Land, Knobhead sud
GGCCCTGGGTGTTCACCGCCGCTGGCGGCGATACGGTCGTGATCGAGGTGCCGCCGCGCCTGACTGTGAACGAAGCGGTGACGATCCAGCGCCTGGTCCTGAACGGCGCGGGGCTTGGAGTTCTGTCTGGCTACCTGTGCGCACCGGGCCTCGCGGCGGGCCGCTTGGTCCGGCTGTTCCCGGAATGTACCTTGCCCCCGGTGGAGGTGAGCGTCGTGTTCCCAAGCAACCGCGAGCTGGCGCCGGCGGTCCGGGCGTTCGTCGATTTCTTGAAGCAGGGATCGGTACCTGGCCAGGAATGGCTGGACCCAGCGGTGCCGGGCTGACGGTTGCGTGGTTGCCGTAGGGCCTATCGCCTCGGCCACAGCGACCCCAAGCACACCGTCCACTACACTACACCTGTACAGCAGGCTGGCGCGTCGAGGGACTATGGCGGTGATGCCAGATAGCCAAAACGCACACCTTCGCGGTCACTGGGGCCTATAGGAGGTTTGCGGCCGCTCTGCGCCCACTACGGCAGTAAGTTTGTGGAAGTAGTCATAACGTGCCAACGCTTGTGCTTCCAGCTCACGAAACGTGCCTGACCGAGCCGGTTATCCAGCAAGATGTGCAGCACATCGCCGGTGTTGCGGAAGAAAGTTTTTTCCGCGGTGCTGGGATCCCGCTGGAAGGATCGGCGGGTGTTGTTCCGCGACCTTGGAGTCAATAGAGGCGCAATGACACCCGGCGCCATCTCGCGGCGCCGGGTGGGTTGACGTCGTCAGCCGTGCGTGGGCGTCAGCGTAATGTGTTGCGCGCCCGTCTCCGACAGGGCGCCGGCATGGCCGGCCGGGATGAACGCCAGCCCGTGCGGCGACGAGATCCCGGTCGCGAGCTGGGTGACAGCGCCGGTCCTCGGGTCGATCTGCACGATGCCGTTGTCGCCGGCGACCGACGCATAGATATCGTTCAAGCTCAGGCCGCTGACCGCGATCTTGACGATGTCGTTGGTCTTGGTGTCGGCGACAACGAAGGTGCCAGACGAGGCCGAGGGGATGACCGCGTCGTCGAGCCCGGTCGAGCCGGCCGGCAGGGCGATGAAGCTCGCCGTCTGCTGGTCGGTGCCGGGATGCTGGATAAAGGTGAGCGCACTGTCGCTGCCGCTCGTCAGCACCAGCGTGCCATCTGCCAGGCTCTTGAGCGAGTCCGGATCCGACACCGGGAGCGCCTGATTGGTTTCGCCGGTGACGAGGTTGGTGCCCGTGTCGCCCTGACGCAAGATGGCAGTGGTCTTCAGCGTGCCGGTCGGGTTGTTGCCGTTGTCGAGCTGCACGACGACGCTGTCGGTAGGCGCGGCCGGGTTGGTGTGGCTCATGTAGACCTTGCCGCCGGTGAAGGCGACGTCGTCGTAGCCTTGCGTGGCGCTCGGGACAGCATACGAGAGCGGGCCGGTGGTCTGGCCGGTGACCGGATTGACGACCGTCAATGTGCTGTTGCCGTCCTGGTTCTGCAGCACCCACAACTTGCCGGTGACCGGATCGACCTTGAGCCCGTCATCGGAGCCGGCGAAGTTGAAGGTCTTCAGGATTGCGCCGGAGCGGCTGTATTCGACGATGGTGCTGCCGCCGCCGGTGCCGTCCGAGGGGACGCCGTTGCCGTATTTCGGCGAACACGATGCCGTTGTTGCCGAGGGCGATGGAGTCGGGAGCCGTCCCGTTCGCGTCGGCGCCGACCGCAAAGATCTTCTCGCGGACAATGGTGGGTTCTTTGGAAGCTGGCATGAGATCCATCCTTGTTCTTTGAGACGATCGCCAGACTTGTTCTGGACAATCATCCCCGGACCTATGATCCCGATCGGGTCGCTTCTCGTACTCACAAGCCCACCATCACCCAACCTTCATCCTACTGACTTGCAAGCTTCGTGCATTTGAGTGCTCGGGCGCTGAGAAGTCCGCACGGCCAGCCCAGCAGGCTTTGAACGCGCTCGTGGAGATGCCGTCGAGTGAACGTTTGGACCCGCCATCGTTCCTGAGCGCCAAGGATGCGTGCGTCGACGCTTGCTGGCGGGTCGCGGCCAAGCACGCCGACCATCAAACACCCGGTTCGATTCTTCGACTGCTCCGAAGCGGATGGCAGCTTCCGGCCAATCCCGGCCGGTCAAACCGGGGCTGTGAATGACTGCTTGGGGTCGAAATCGGTCAACCGGCAGAGGGCGTAACGTCACCACCTATCTGCCGGGGTGTCCTGCCATCCAGCGCCGGCACATCCTGGAGCTTGCCGAGCATTCCGTTCAGCACTGCCACGTCGCCCTCCACCGCCGCCCTCTCATCCGGGCTCAGCCACACCTCCTCAAGGAGACGCGCAGCGGACTGCTGCGCATCCAGCGCCTGCCCTTTCGCCACTGCTTTGGAATGTTGAAGAAGCAGCCTGCACAGGCCATGCGGTGCGGACAGGTGCTCCAGAAGGCATTGCTGCAATAGGAATGGCCCAGGTCGTAGTACTTCCAGGGCGCCCCATCCCGCGAGGCGCCGGCAGTGATCACGTCCTGATCGATCGCGACCTGGACCATGTGCGCCGACTGGTCGGCCTTGGCGAACGCGCTGGCGAGCTGCGTCGGCTTGGAACGCAGGTAGCTCAGGATGGACTTCATGTCGCGGTGCCCGCACCACTTCGCCATCTCGAAGACGTTCATGCCGTTGGGCACGTTGGCGAGCATCGTCACCGCCGAAGCGCGGCCGCGGTGACTGGTGATACGGCCCATGCTGTCCGCAAGGTTCACGCCAGCCTTGGCGCACAGCATCGGGATGACGGTGTTGTTCAGCACGCGCCGGTCCACGGTGCGGTCGCGCAGCTGGAAGAGGTAGTCCACGCGCTCACCTGTCCGCCGGTCGAGGCGCGAGCGCTGCACTGGACGAACTTGGACCCAGGCCACGACGTGCCGCAGCACCGCCCCGTTCACCGGCTTGGTGTAGGCCACACCGGTCTTGCCCGCCGGGACGTCGAGCCAGCATAGCTTGTCGGCCGAGGTGGCGGCGCCGGACTGATCGACCAAATCGCCGTCATGCGGCCGGGCGCAGCCCAGGCGCAACCGGACGACCTCGTTGCTGCGCAGGCCCGCATGAGTCCAGATCACCGCGATGGCCCTGAGCATCTCCAGCGGATACCGGCCGTCTTGCACGAGGTCCGACGCCTCCAGGTTCAGGCTCGCCCAGGTCAGCTTCAACCACACCGCATCGTCGATGGTGCGCGGGTTGAAGGCCAACAGCCGCCGCACGGAGCTGGGCGTGCCCAGGTGGTAGCGTGGGTTGCAGCGCAGCTTGACCCATTGCCAATCCTCGACGTCCGTCAGGAAGCGGCGCATGGCTTGGTGAACGGCCACCTTGGATTGGGGGGTCAGCGGCTTACCGGCGGTCGGGACCCTGCGGTAGTCGAACGCCGACCCCGCCCAACCGCCAACGACCAGCTTGTCGACGGCAGCGAGGAAGGCGGCACAGATGTCCACCGTCCACTGCTCAGGTCCTGTCACCCCAGGGTGTGTCCGGCCCAGCCATATCCCAACCCGCATAACAATGTTGTAGGTCGCCCGCCGGGACTCCTCGCGAAGCGTGGAGGTTTCCAGCCAGCGCCGACACCACTCCATCCACTCCGGGTGGATGTCGTCGGCCTGGACGCCTCGATGGGATTTGGTAAACGCGGAAGCGGATCAGGTTCGGAGCGATCCCAAGTGCCGCTAGGCCGTTGGCCAGCATGATGATGCGTTTGCCGATCCTGCCGTCATAAAGGCCGCGCGTGCGTTCCAGCACCGCCTGGTCGAAGCTTTCCAACCGCGGATCGCCACCCTCCAGTGCCACCGCGGCGACGACGCCCGGCATGAAGGACCGCATGGTGCTGCACTTGAAGCCGACCCGCTCCAGCGCCGCCATAAGCCGCTCGGCCTCCGGGTTGAAGACCTCGGGGCCGAACACCAGCCGCGCGGCCGGCGCCAAGGTAATGTTACGCTCGAGGTCGTGGAACCGTCTCACGCCATACAAGAGGTAAGCGAGCGCGGACAACTGGGGCATCATCGAGAGCTGGGGCTGCACGGGCCTCTGGTCGATCAGGTCGAGCCAGCGCTGCTCGCTCCATCCCCAATAGGCCTGTCCCGACCTCCCGACCTCCATCAAGACGAGCTTGACGGAGCGAAGCCGGTTCACCCGGTCGCATCCATCGTGCAGGAGAACGTCCGCAATCGGAGCGTAGAGCCGCGGGAGCTGCCTGCTTGTGATGACGGCGCCCTCGGCCCAGCGACGCGCGATTTGCAATTCGTCGTCGGTCAGGGTGGGCGTGCGGTCGTAATGCGAGGGGTCGATCCTGCTCAAGAAGGGAACCATGCCGGGACCCGCGCTGGCACCCACGTCAGGATCCTCCGGCAAAGGCGGCGCCAAGCTTGGCGTCGAGGTGAGCGACCGACTGCGCCATCTTGGCCAAGAGGTCCTCGCCCGAGAGGTGAACGTAGAGCGACGTGGTCTGTATGCTGCGGTGCCCTGCGTAGGTCGCGATGTCATGCAGCCGCCAGCCGGATCGCGCGAGGTGCGTGAGCCTGAGATGGCGGAGAGTATGGGTGCTGAAGCCGTCGACACCGGCCTGCCGGGCCAGCCGCTCCACGGTCTTGCTCCACGTCCACTTGGTCAGGGGCTGCCGGGGGTTGCGATCCGACTCTGACAGGAACATCGGGCCGGGCCGCATGTCCAAAACGCGGCGGCTGTTGAGGTAGACTGCAAGAGCTGGCGTGAGGGCGGCGGCGTAGCAGACCACCCGTGAGCGGCTGCCCTTGCTCGTCTCGGCCCGGATGGTGACGAGGCGGCGTGCCACGTCGAAGTCGGACACGCGCAGGCCGACCAACTCCTCGCGGCGCAACGCGCCGTAGTAGGCCAGCGCGAACATGAGGCGGTTCCGCAGTCCCTCCTGCGCCACCTCTGCCAAGACGCGGGTCCAGTCTGGATCGGTCGGGATCCGGGGCAGCAACGTCAACCGGCGGACGAGGCCATACCGAAAGCCGGCGTGATCCTGTTGACGCCCACTTGAGGACCGCAGCTGCCCACGCGGCACGGGATTGCGCTCCCGCAGGCCCTGGTAGACCAGGTGGTCGTACCAGAGGCGCACGGCGGTAATGCGTTGCTGCAGCGTGGCATTGCTGACAGCAGGGCGGACGGGAAGGAAGTGGGCGTCCTCGCCGCGCAGGTGGCGCACGAAGAGCGAGACGTGCTCAAGGGTGGCGGCAGCCGCAGCGACGCCGCTGGCCTGGCAAAATCCCAAGTATTGGTCCAGCCCGCGTGCGTAGGCGTCCAGCGTGGCCGGTGAGCGTCCAAGATCACCGAGCAGCGTCAGCCAGGACCGGCCCTGCGGCTCGGCGACGACGTGAGGGAGGCGCGACCAGGCAGGAGTGGGCATGATGACCCTCCGCGGTAGGAAGATTGTAGAGCGGTCCCCACCGGTATTCCACTTAACTTACAATACCGCCTGGTCATCATCGCCGACCACGAAGACTTCGCCGTGTTCTGCCCCCAGCAGATGCAGCCACGAATACTGTGCGTGGTTAACGTCCTGGTATTCATCGGCTAGGATGCAGTCGAACCGTCCGGCCCAGCGCTCGCGATAGAACTCGTTCACCTGCATCGCCCGCGTGGGCCACAGCAGCAGGTCGCCGAAGTCGGCGGCGTTGGCGTCGCGCAGCACGCGCTGATACTCGACATACACCCGCGCGCAGGCGCGCAGGCCCTGCGGGTCAACTGGCGTGCCGTCGTGGTTGGCCGCGGCGATCATGGCCTCGACACGCGCCGGCGCCTCCTCCGGGGTGACCAGGCTGTCCTTGAACCGGGACAGCCGGTTGCACATGGCCTTCAGCGGGTCGCGGCCGATGCTGGTGGCCTCGTCGCCATCGGCCAGGTTGAGCGCCTTCATCACGCGCTTGACGATGCGACGGCTGTCATCGGCGTCGATGATGTCGAAGCCGTGCCGTAGCCCGGCCACCTCCGGCTCGATCCGCAGCTGGCGGGCGCCCAGGCCGTGGAAGGTGCCGATCCAGCGCGGTGCTGCCTCCTCGCCCAGGGCGACACGGATGCGCGCGCCCATCTCCGCCGCTGCCTTGTTGGTGAAGGTGACGACGAGGATGCGGCCGGGTGCGATGCCGCGCACCTGGATGCGGTGCCCGACGGCATGGGAGAGCGTCTTGGTCTTGCCGGTTCCTGCCCCTGCCAGCACCAGCACTGCGCCGGGTTGGATCGCTGCGGCGTGCTGCTGCGGCGTCAGGCCGCCCAGGATTTGGATGTCCCCGTCCATCACTGCACCTCCGTGACGCAATTCCAGCCATGCACTTTGAGCAGTTCACCGTCCTCGGTCTGCACCGTGAACACGCCATCCAGGTCCCAAGCACCGTCCGGGTCTCGCACGCCCTTGACGATCTGGCCCTCGATCGTCTGGCCTCCGCCCTCGACCAGGACGTGGGTCGGTCCTTCCCACGGCCGGTCCGCCGGGTTCTCCTCCCGGGCGCCGGGTGCGACGACATGGAGGCGGGTGCGACGACATGGAGGCGGGCGTCATCGGCGGCGCCAGCTGCCTCGTGCTGCAGCCGGTCCAGCAGGCGGAGGAACAGCCGTGCCGCCAGCGTCGGCGGCCAGGGTTCCCAGGGCCGCAGGCCCGGCGGCACCGGCACCGGGTCCGCCGTCAACGCCGCCAGGGTGATGCCGAGGCTGTCGCGGATGTCGGCTGCCGGCCAGCCGACGACGTGGTAGGCCTCACTGGCCGCAGCGAGCCGGTCGGCGTGCTTGTGCGCCTCGTAGCCCGCTCGGTCCCATGCCGGCAGGTCGTAGCGGGCGCTGATCGCACCCCGTAGGCGCTGCACCAGCCGGGCATAGCCGTCGCCGAGGTGCGGCTTCAGCGGCGTCAGGGCGTCATACCCCAGCAGGCCCTCGTCCATGTCGTGCGCCAGCTCACGCAGTCGCTCGGCGGGGGTGAGCGGCCGTCCGGCCAGCTGCTCGCGGATGTGCAGGACGAGCAGCGAGTGCTGGGCAACCGAGAGCGGCAGGTCCCAGCAGGAGTGGCCGCCCCAGCGGTAGGTGCGGGCCAGCCCGGTGGCGATGTCGTCATCGGTCCAGGCATGTGGATGCGGATTTAGCAGATCGAGCCGCCGGCCCGACTTCAGCAGCACCCAGGCGCGGTCCTCCGTCATGATCCCCTCCCCTTCTTGATCACGTCGTTCCAGTCGGCCAGCCCGTCCGGGGGCAGCAGCCGCTCCGAGCGCACGCCGGCGGCCCGCGCCAGCTCCGCCAGGTGCCCGGCGTAGCGGTCCCCCTGCAGGTCGTTGTCGGTGGCCTGAACCAGCGTGCCATCCGGGTGGGCGGCGAGGCCCTGAAGCAGCAGTTCGAGGCCGGTGATCGTCAGCGGCCCCATGCCGCCCGAGGTCGAGACGTAGAGCGTGTCAGGCCGTAGCGCCTCTAGCGCCGCCAGGCTGAGGGCGTCGATCGCCGCCTCGCACACCGCCAGGCGCGTGAGCACGCCAGTGCCGCCGGGCAGCCGGAACAGGCTCTTGTCGCCGTCCTTCGAGAAGCTCCGCCAGTCCGGGCCACGCATGTCGAAGCCGGTCAGCACGCCGGCATGGTCGCGGTTGGCGAACCAGGCGCTGCCGCGCGGCCCTTCCCGCACCACCCCGAACAGATCGGCCGCCACCAGTACACCGGCCGGTAGGCAGCGCTCGCCGGTGAGGTAGCCCCAGGTGGCCGACCCCTGGCTTAGCCGGCGCCGCGCCTCCCAACGCAGCGCGATGGGGATGGCCGGCTCCCTGCGCTCGTGCTGCCGCTCCAGCGCCGGGCAGGACGAGGTCAGGCCGACCATGGCGCGCAGGACCTTGCGCACCTGGCCGAAGTTCAGCCGGGGATCGAGATACTGGGTCAGGGTGAACACGTCGCCCTTGCCGGTGCGGTCGTTGCCGGGCCGCTGCGGGTCCCACCAACCGCGCCCCTCGTGCGACACGATGACGATCTCGCCGGCGCCGCGCCGCCACTTCTGACTCCCCCGCGTGCTCTCCTTCTCGTCCACCTGGTAGCCGTTCCGCTCCAGCAGCACCGCGCAGCTCACGCCCGCCCGCAGCTGCTCCAGCTCCGCGTCCTGTCCGCTCATGTCCGTGCCTCCGCCTGGGGTGGCAGGGCGAGGCCGGGGCCGGGCGCGTCTCCGCTCCCTCTTCCACCGTCTCTCATCCCTGATCCCCTCCCGGCACCCGCAGGCGCGGGCCGCGGGGCAAGGGCGTGCGCAGCACGGGAGCGCGTCAGCGCGACGCACCCTTGCGGCGTGGCCTGCGGCGGCGGTAGCAGCATCCTCTCGTCTCCCCCCTCTCCAGTCCGGCCGACTTTGCGGGGGGCTTTTGCGAACGGATGGGCCGGCGGGGTGGCCAGAGGGCAGGCATTCAGGGCGCGGCACCCCCGCAGCCGTCCCGGTCAGAGCCGGTAGCCGCACTGTCGCAGGTGCTCGGCGTAGGCGTCGTCGAGGACGCCGGCCCCGTGCGCGAGTTGGGCCAGGTTGAAGTCGCCGCCGAAGTTCAACTCCAGCAGCATCGGTCCCTGTCGGTCAGCGCCAGGTCCCAGGACTGGGTGCGGATGGGCTATCGTCCCGTCGTCCATATGTCTTGCCCCCAGGGTCCAGCACCTGGATGCCCCGGGACTTTGCGAACGACCGTTGGGTTCCGATTGCTGGACGCCTAGACCAGGCCGCGCGATGATCGTCTTGCCGAGGGGGTGTCCAATGGCAGGCTTGGCAGCGATGTCCGTGCCGTACGATCCGGTAGCCGGCGAGGGCGCACCCAGCACGGCGCCCTACGACCGGGCTGTGCGTGATGCGCTCGCTGAGTTACCCCATGACGTCCGGGCTGCCTGGATGGCCCGCTATGCGGCCCAGGAGGATGCCGCCTCCCGCGCCGAGGCTCTGGTCGAACGTGCCGAGACCGCCCTCCTCGCCGCTGACCGGCCGGCCACCATACGCGACGTCTGGATGCTGCTCGCTCGCCGTGCGGGAAGCGATGATGACGCTGACATGCGCGCCGCTGCGGCGCTGGCCGGCATGGCGATGGGTCTTCGGGCCAGTTAGCCTGCTCCTGGCCTCACCAGGCCGTTGCCACCAGCATCTCTGCGGCGTTGGTGGTGTAACGCTGAGACAGCCGGTCGTGCCGGGTGGCCCAGGCCCGTTCGATCCCGGTTGCCAGCGGTCGCAGCGTGCCGCGGCCGTAGCGGGCGTTCACCACGTCGAGCGCCGCCATGACCTTGGCCGACCGGGCCGTGTCGCGGGTTGCGAACAGCATGCGGGGCTGGAGCTGCTCGGGCACTAGGTCGTTCAGCACAACGCCAGTCTTGAAGTAGCGCAGGCCCGGCATCCACAACGGTCGCAGCATCCGCAGCGCCTCGGTGATCAGGGCCATACTGTCCGACGTCGGCTCGATCCGCCCCGCCCGTTACCCCGAATGCCACCGCTCGTCCGACCGGTGCGGGTTTGTCTGTAGGAAAACGGCCATGTGGCACGCCTGCAGGCCCTCAGCCCGCAGCTTCTCCCCTGCCCTGCTCGCATAGGCTGCGACCGCCTCGCGCATCTCCTGCCAGGTCGTGACGGGATGCCCGGACGACCGTGTGACGGCGATGCCCTTTCGGGTAGCGGGGCTGCGTGCGGAGCGGCAGCGCGCTAAGGTTGAGCTGAAAGCTGCGGCGGATCCGAGGGCTGCGGCGCGCGTCGGGGTTGGACAGAGATGGTTCACGGCGGAGCAAGCAAAAGCGCACCAGGGCCAGGGTGCTACCGGGGCGACCGACCTGCGACAGGTGAAGTGGTGGCCGCGGCTGATGCAGTTGCGCAGTGGAGGTGAGGGATAAACCAGCGCAGGTTGCGGGATCCAGAGGACCTCTGACTTTCCAATGCAGTGTGATGCTGATTAGCGCCGAAGCCCGTTGCTGACCCACCATCCGACAGTCTTGGACTTTAGTGGGAAGTGTTGAATTTCCCTTATTGTTTGATGGCCGTGACACCGACCAAACGAGGTGCGATAGGCGGACGTGACGGCTTAAGTATCAAGCCTTTTGTGTCTGCCTCGACGTCCGCGTCAGGATAGACTGCCAGGGCTAGGTGTAAGTTTTCAATAAACTTGGTCCTGAAGTGGTCCAACCTCACGAAGCCAGCACCGAACTGAGCGTGCAGCGCCTTCCAAGTGATCGTGCGTGTCACGGTTAGTACATGAAGGCGGTATGCAAGCCAACAATACAGGTCTAAGGCCATAGAGTTGTTGTTGATCGCCTTGATAGCAGACTCTTCTATAGGAACCGGATGCCGTTGTAACTGCTCGAAAAACGTCTCGCTTAACTTAGCAGTTTCAAGGAATAGGTTGCTTTGGTCTGTATCGCGCTCGTTCAAGAACATAGCTGTATCAACGATGTTTTGATTGAGTAGGCCCTGCTTGGCACCTGCGTTCATGTGGAAGCTCAGGCGGCAACGGGAAATCCGTTCGGCCTGCTCTCGAACGTCGCGGAAGCTCTTGCCGCCTACTGGTATGCCTAGGCGAACCAACCAGGCGTTGAGTGAGCGGCCGAGTTCAATATCCCTCGACTTCGTCCTTAGAGCCTCGCCTTGCAAGTAAAGCATAATGAGCCTGGCTCTTGAGCCGAAGGGCACGCCCACCCATTGAGCCTCCCCTCCAGGCACAGGGCGCCTGCCTGGCTCTACTAGCAGGGTCACTCGTTCGGTTTCGAGCTTCCAGACTCCATCGTCGGGCAGCCTGCGATGAGGAAGCGCTGCTTGTGCCCAGCCAGAGAAGATGAAGCCGATGCCTCCATCTTCATCGGCCATATACTGTGCTGCTGCTTCGATCGCGCGACGGTCAACGTCGCTATCAATGATTTGCAGCGCACCCTGCTTGCCATGCCTCGCTAGAAGGTTGTGAACCGTGCCCATGCCGCCTGCATCCCTGGCGCTAACGTCTGAACCATGGTGCGAACTGGTCACCGTGTCGATTTGGACTTTAGCGGGAGCGGCTACTAGGAAGATAGTAGTGAGTCTTATATTAGTTTATCCCGCTAAAGTCCTGGGGAGAAATCCAGCTAAACCGTTGATCTAACGTGCATGGTAAGACTTCGCCTCACCGTTAAAGTCCAAGACTCTTCCCGCTAAAGTCCAAGTTACGGCTGTGGGCAATTCTGACGCTTCCTGGCAGCGAGCTTCCAATCAAGCAGTACCGTGCGCGACTCGGAATGCACGAACCACCCAAATTCCCGCTAAAGTCCAAGACCCTGAGGTTTCAGCTGCTCGACAGACGGGTCATTGGCATCGTGGTGGTAGGGCATCAAGCCATGCCCCCGCGTAGTGGCCCACAGCGGGACTACCCAACTAAACTTTTTCCGCTTGCCCTCAAGCCGTTCGGCAACTGCATCCGTCGCCGTGACGTGTGCGGGGAGAACTGAAGCCGTATGATCCACAACACTTGTGTCGCCCGCCACATGCCAGCGGCAGTACCGGCCTGAATGTCGGCAGGGTAATGATCAGCCGCCCTTCACCAGTACACAGTCACACAAGCACAAACACATGTCTATGTGCAGCTAGACCATTATATCAACGTTCGCCGAAGGTGGACTTGCCACGGTCCCTGAGAAGCATGTCGATCGCCTCGCCTAGAAGCCCCTGGATTTTCACACGGGGCTGACCTGGCACGCTCTCATCGAGTGCAAGCTGGTGGAGCGCCCTTGAGAGCTCGGGTGAGAAGTAGCCGCCGATCGGCACCTTGCCTTCCCGGTAGGTAGGATAGGTTCGTCCACGGATGATTCGCCCCCCTCCAGCATCAGGCTGCGGTCCAGCGTCTTCCTGACCCCCAACTGTAACCGGGTTCGCCGGGCGGCGTTCCCCTTCGATCTGCGCCTTCAACGCTGCTAGGCCCGGCTTTTTGCTCATTTCTGCTTGCTCGTCTTTGTGTTTGTGTGATTGTGGGTGCGCATGCCGCTCTGATTGCAGAACCAAATCCATAGCGCCTCAATCTCCTGCGCCGCTCGCCCATCTGCCTCGATCTCCTGCGCAGCCTGCCCTGTCATAGTGGCTTGGTGATACGGAGCCCGGTCGGCCATTCGCACCGGCGCAACTTGAAGCCCGAGTGCGCGCACCACCTCTTCCGGTTCCGCGTAGCCGGTTGAGGCGCTGGGATGGCCCCCATTGAACAGGACGAACGCTGGTGTCCGCGTCATCTCGACTAGGGAAGCAGTGATCCTCACTGCATGAAGGTCAAACGCCTTGGGGCGACAAGGTATGATGACTAGGCTGGCTGCGCGGGCCGCTGCGCTTGCATCAGCCTGGGCGAGCGGAGGCGTGTCGATAATGGCCAGATCCGCACCAGCCTCCCTTGCGCGGTCAAGTATCTTCGCCAGGTTGCCTGCCTTCGCCGGGATAACCGTTGGCGGCTCTTCCTTGCGCCAGCCACTCCATGCCTCAGCAGTGCCCTGCGGGTCGAGGTCCACGATCACTGTCTCGTATCCTGCTGCCTGACCAGCGACGGCGAGATGCAATGCGACGGTGGTCTTGCCACTTCCACCCTTCTGACTGACACATGAACACACAAACACAACGACACACTCCTACGGCTTCAGCAAATTAACTCTGTCTACATATATTTGTGTAGAATAGAGTTTGTGTAAACACAAATACTAGTTCACAGATTTGTATAGAGACATACCTTCAGGAATCGCATCACGCTCATGACTTGGTTACATTGAGGAAGGCACATCCTGATGGGTCATCCAGCGTCAACCGGGCAGATAGCGGACTCAAGGTATCACTTTCAGGAGTCTTGTCAGGTTGGCGTTGAGACGACGCTGAGAGCTTACGGCTGATCAGCTCTCCACGCGGCGGCTACGCCGACCACCTCGCGCCAGGCGCAGAAGGCGAATTCGCGTGCAGCACAGTGTTCGTGAGCGGTCAGGAGATGGCGACGGAGCTGGACGTGGTTGTGGGTGCGGCTTGGGAGCCTGTTGCACAATCGGCTTCGGGAACGTCGGGACGACGTGTTGTGGTGCGCTTTGGTGTTGACGGCTCTGGCGAAGCACGATTCGATCATCGCTCTCCCAAGACACGGA
>JAABUW010007528.1_pt1 | contig 13085 bp, 19 predicted proteins | sample 5560081 | NCBI WGS metagenome assembly JAABUW01 (sample SAMN10711882, study PRJNA513363) | rock metagenome | isolation source: Antarctica rocks | place: Antarctica: Victoria Land, Knobhead sud
AACCAACGCAACGCTGAAGAACCTGATCGAGTCTGCCTATGGCGTGCAAGATTATCAGCTCATTGGCGGTCCAAGCTGGCTAAGTACTCAACGCTTTGACATCGAGCTCCGGAGACCCGGCGTAGCATCCGATTCTCCCGATGGTCCCTTGCCGGGGGGCGCAGTCGGCGCCGTTCTGCAGAAGATGCTTGATGAGCAGTTTCATCTGATCGTGAACCATGGAACAGCAGAGATGCCGGGGTACCAGCTGGTGCTCGCTGATTCAGGGCCGAAGCTCATTGAGGTTCCGATCCAATCGGATCCATTGCTGAAGGAGCCAGTGTCGAACTCAAAGGTCATGGTCAGGAATGAGTCCGGTCAGCTATCTATGACAGGTCGCATATCACTCCTCGTGAATGCCATCTCTGCAAACCTTGGTGGACCCGTGGAAGATAAGACTGGCCTGAGCGGAAATTACGATGTGATGCTGCACTGGTCCAAGGTCCCGAATCAGGCCGAGAATCTAACGGCTGCTCTCCAGGAGCAACTTGGCTTGAAGTTGGAGCCCAGGCAACAAGTAATACAAACCATTGCTGTCAGTCAGGTCGAGATGCCTACCGAAAAGTGAAGAGCGCTAAAGGACGAAGCCTCCCATCATAGATGGGAGGCTTTACTTTTTTCGAAGCCGAATACGTGTTTGCTTCGATCAGTGTCATTCTCGGGTATATCCCGCTACATTTGGGAAACCTCGGGTTCCTATTTTCCAGCCGCCGCAGCGGGCCTAGACCATGGAGGGGCGATCCCGTTCATTCGTGCATAGGCAATCAGTTGTCCCATGTGTTCGTTGTCATGAACGATGATGCGCAAGTACATGCCGTCCACGGGAACAGTTTTTCCCTCGATCTGAATCTTGCGTCGAAGATCTTCAGGCTTCAGTTGTGATCGCGCGGCCCTAACAGCTTCCAGAGACCGCTTCAGATCCGCGATTATGACGGGCTTTGATGTGAGCGTCTCCTTGAGATTGTGGTGTTCCAGATCGGCGGGAATTTGCGGCCTCGTAACACTCAATAAGTAGAAGTTTGACTGCGCGAGATGCACAAGCACCTCGCTCACCGACCTGACGCCCGGTGCAGGACGCCACGTATACCTATCCGCAGGGATTGCCTCCGCGAGCGCGATGAGCTGTTGAGAAACGTGGTCCCACTCTCCGTCGTATCCTTCCCACATACCTTCGTACTGCGAATTTGCCGGTACCGTTTGTGCATGGAGTGCGACGGTGCTGAGCGAGATGAGAAGCAATAACGTCTTCATAGTTTGTTGATCCTACCTCACCACGCTTAACCGAGGCGTGACGTTAGGTATACCCAATCGTTGCTTAAGCGGAGAATCCGCCGTCACACTTGAGAAGTTGCCCGTTGATCCAGCCCCCTCGTTCCGACAGGAGAAAGCTGATGAAGTTTGCTACATCAGCAGAGTTCCAAGTCGTCCGCTCGGCTGGCGCTCAAGACAGGATTGTCGAGCCGTCTCATTCATCCAGCCGGTGTCGATCGGTCCTGGATTGATGACGTTGGCGAGGATGTTGCGATCTGCAAGTTCTCTTGCGCTTGTGAGTACGATGCGGTCCAAGGCCGCCTTGCTCGCACCGTAGGGAATGTTGTTGATCACGGCGTCGCTGGTCAGGGCCACAATGCGACCTCCAGATGGAGATACATGCAATGCAAACTCGCGTATCAGCTGCCAGCTTGATCTAACGTTGACGGCATAATGCCTATCGAAGCTCTCAACCGTTGTGTCCAAGATGCCTGAATCGACAGACTCACAATGAGCAAGGACCAAAGCGGAAAGCCGCCCTTCCCGTTTCTGAGATCGATCTGAAGAGAGCTGCGGCGGTGTCTACAGACTCGAGATTTCCCGGCAAGCGCATCACTTCGGCTCCGAGTCCAGACAACTCGTTAGCAAGTTCCTCCAATCCTGAAGGAATCGACGCCCACGGCATCCTCTCGTCGTATGGAGCCCAGTAGTTCAGAGCCAGATCCCAGCCATCGACGGCGAGCTGTCGCGCTATTCCAGCAGCAATCCCGACAGACCTGCCTACTCCGGTCAGAAGTACGAGAGGTTTGTTCATGAACACCTTTCTTCGTGTCTCAATGGCGTATCTCCTATACTGCCTTGTTGATGGCTGAAGGCGGTAGCAAGTGAACGGAATGCCCCGACTGATCATTGTGTGTGGCCTCCCGAGTTCGGGAAAGACCACCCATGCACGAAAGCTCGAAGCCGACCTGGGCGGTGTACGGTTCTCAGCCGACGACTGGATGACAGCCCTTGCGATCAACCTGCACGACGAAAGCGTGCGGGCGCGGATCGAAGCCTTACAGTGGACGGTCTGCCAGCAGCTCTTGGCAAAGGATCTGATCACGATTGTCGAATGGGGGACCTGGGGACGGTGGGAGCGAGACATCTTGCGGACCCGCGCTCGTGAGTTCGGTGCGACGGTAGAGCTGCACTACCTTTCGGCGCCAGAAGACGTGCTGTTCAATCGAATTCAGAAACGCGGCATGGAAGATCCTCCAATAAAGCGAGAGGACGTGTCGGCATGGTGGAGCATCTTCGAAGCCCCAACAGAAGAGGAGAAGGCTCTTTTTGACAGTGTCGAGTTCCACGGCGGAGAGGCCTAAGCATGAAAGAAACCGACAACGCCGCCTTGATCGAGATGGCAGCAACCGTTCTCAACCCAATTCAGGTGCAGGGTAGGCTCTTTGCCGATGTCGGTGCCGCCGTAGTGAGTGCCACCGGAGATATTTTTACTGGCGTCTGCGTCGATACGGCTGGCTGGGGTCTCTGCGCCGAGCGGAGCGCTCTGGCCGCAATGATCACAGCCGGCCAGTACAAGATTGCCAGGGTTGTGGCGGTTTGGAGAGACGACGGAACCAGAAAGCTGCGTGTTCTGCCGCCGTGCGGGATCTGCCGGGAGTTCATGCGCGCGATAGATAAGACCAACCTAGACGCCGATATCATTCTGGGATGGGGTCAGTCAGCACAGCTGAAAGAGCTTTTACCGTTCCACACCTGGCCGCCTGCATTGGGCGACTTCAAAAAGGTGCGGTGATATGAACGGTCGAATCATCATCCTTAACGGGACTTCAAGCGCTGGAAGACGACACTCGCCCGCGAACTGCGTCCGAAACTTGAACCCGGCTTTTGCTACTACTCCTCGGATCAACTTGCCGACGTCAAATCCATGCAATCGGATGAATGCAAGGATCAGGTCAAAGTTATGCCTGGTAAATGCGAAGCGAATCGATGTTGTCGTCCAAGTCACCAGACACGTCAGTCCGAGTGTTTGGACCGTAATGGTCGATGTGGTCGCCGCCGAAATCCTCATCGTCGTAAACGACTGCGGACGCATTAGGACCAACCAAATTGCTGCCAATCTTATCGCCCCAGTCCATGTCGGAACCCGGCAGTGTTTTTAACTTTTTGTACTCTGAAGGGCCGTCGAGTCTAAGTGACTTCCCCCCAAAGCCGGTATCTTCGTAAATCTCGAACCAGCAGCCCCCACTTTTCCCGGTTTGCATGTTCATCAGAAACGTTTCGTGGCCCTTTGCCGCGATTTCAGACATGATGCTCATGACTTCCCCCATAGGATCTGTAGATAGTTGATTAGAAACGGAAGCATAGAGCGATTACATCTGCTCAATACCAAGTGCGCTAACAATACTCCACATTCGTGGAATCATGTGGCTTGGGTATCGTCCGGTCGGGCTTGTCGTTGCGTGTCGCACTTGGGTATAGTCTAACGCCACGTTGCATGGGTGGATTGCAAGCAAATACGATGCTTTCACGCCTTCCTCGAAGGCACAATCGACGTTCTGACAAACGCTTGTTTGTGAGAACCGAGGAGAGCGCTGCTGCCTAGCCGAGCATCGAAGACAGGAAAAAATAAGATTCGTTTCCGCTTTAGCAACATGCCAAACCAAAGTTTCTCAAGTGGCTAGAGCAAGCCGCGCTCTACAACAAGGGTGCAACTGCGGCCGTGATCGGTATCTCCAGTACGGTTGGACCTTCACAACGCAGCGCGTCCTGCAACGCCTGAGCCAGAGTGGCGGACGTGGTAACCCGAACAGCAGCACAGCCGTAGCCTTCAGCCAGGGCGACGAAGTCGAGACCTGGCAGGTCCATGCCGGGTACTCCGTTCGTTTGTTGCTGAGCGGCAAACGCTTTCAGAATGCCGTATTCCTGGTTGCAAAGGATAAGGAACACCACGCGAAGCTTGTGCTGGGCTGCGGTGTAGAGCGCCTGAATGGAATAGTTCGCGGCCCCATCGCCGAGAACGACCAATACTGGTCGGTGTCGGCCAGTGTCGCGTTCGGCGAGGGCGAAGCCCACCGCGGCCGGCAAGGCCCAGCCCAGCCCACCGCTGGCAAACAGCGTAAAGGAGTGAGGATGAGTGATGGGCACCCACTTGTGAAACTCCTCTGCGTTGGAGGTGGACTCGAGTAGGAATACAGCATTTCCCGGTCGATTTGCCTGCAGGGTCGCATAAAACTCAGCCGGCACGAGTGATGCACCGGAAGAATTGAGCAAGCTGCGTTCCAACACTCGTGACGGGACGGGCGGGTACTGCCCTGGCTGCACCAGCTCGACCAAACCTTCGATCGCCAGGCGACTATCCGACAACAGGCTGTCTCCAACGGGTGCGCGGGCGGCCTCAGCCGCATCATCGGTAACGTGCAGCAGCCGCGCGTCGTCCGGCAGGAAGTTGCCCGGCACGTATGGGTAGTAACGGAACACAGGCGCACCGACAACCACGATAAGATCATGACCTTCCAGCTTTTTGCTCAACGGCGCGATGGCGAAAGGTAGGAACCCCTGGAAGAGCGGGTGTTCTTCCGAGAAAACAGCCCGCTCGGTTTCAGGCGGCGCCCAGACGGGTACGTTCAACTTCTCGGCGAGTATCCTTGCTGCCTCCCAACCATCCGAGCGGTCGAGCGAGGCCCCAAGTATGAGCACTGGATTCCGAGCCTGGCTAATGGCGCGGGCGAACTCCTCGAGACGGGCCGGGTCAGGTCCTATGCGTTGGCTTTGCGTCCGCACTGTCGCCTCACCGTCCGCTGGCTTGGCGAAATCGTCCATCGGCAAGGAAAGAAAGACCGGCCCCTGAGTGGGCTGGACCGCAGTCGCGTAGGCCCGCATGAAGGCAGCGGGTACGTCCGCTGCCCGTACCGGTTCATAGCTCCACTTTACCCATGGGCGCGGCGTTTCGACCGCGTGCACATTGGTCAGATAGGGCTCCAGCAATGCCATCTCCCGGGTCTGTTGCCCGGCTGTGACGATCAGCGGAGTCTTATTGTAAAAAGCGCAAATCAGATTTCCCATCGCGTGGCCCACACCCGCAAACGTGTGCAGGTTGACCAGCGCCGGCCGACCGGTAGCTTGCGCGTACCCGTCGGCCATCGCCATCACTGAAGCTTCCTGCAGCCCCAGCACATAGGAGAAATCTGAAGGAAAGTTCTGCAGGAAGGGCTCTTCGGTAGAACCAGGATTTCCGAAGATGGTAGTCAAGCCCAACTGCCGCAGCAGGTCGTAAGTAGCTTCTCGAACGGTCATACTCATCAGGTAGTCTCCGGGGCCTGCAGGCGGCAGTTCTACTGTTGAAGGAACGTGAGGGTATCGGCGATCATCTGGTCCGAGTTGGTGGCATAAAAGCCGTGTGGATGGCCCTTGTACTCAATCAGCTGTGAGTTCGGAATCATGCGGTGAGCCCGGCGTGCGGTTGCATCGATCGGGGCCGGCTTGTCCTCGGTTCCGTGCAGAATCAGCGTCGGCACGTTGATAGCCGGGATGTCTCCGGTGAAGTCGCCGAAGGTGAAGTTGTGAGGCATCGCGGTCATAGCGCGCATGCTGCCCATCAATGCCACGTTGACGGTATTTTCCAGCACGTCGTCACTCGCTGCGTGGGTGACACCCAGCGTCGAGGTGAGTCCCTTGCCGTAGAACGGAGGAAGAAAGGTGTGCCGGTAAAAGGCAGCAGCGTCCTTCTCGATGCCGGCAACAATGTCCTCGTAGTCCTGGGCGGTATGTCCCGCCGGATTATCGTCGGACCTGAGCATTCCCGGCACGACCGACGCGTAAGGCCGATTTTGATGACTCCCTTACCGCCATGCCGGCTCATGTAGCGAGCAGCTTCGCCGCCACCCATGGAATACCCGATCAGCGTCACGTCTTCGACAGCGCCGGTCGCCTTCATAACGTCCGCCAGGTCGTCCGAGTATGTATCCCAGTCGTAACCTTGCCATGGCTGGCCCGAACGTCCGAAACCGCGGCGATCATAGCTAATCACCCTGTGGCCGGCGTCCACCAGCTTCATCGCAGTGCGATCGAAGCTGTCCGCGTTCAGGGGATACCCATGAATCAAAATAACCGGACGGCCGGTTCCCCAATCCTTTACAAAAAGTTCCGTGTGGTCCCGAGCTTCAATCAAAGCCATTTCTCTTCTCCTTCAGGGTTCAGCCCTTGCGGGCTGGAATGAGTGGTGTCTGCGGCATTCCGAAAAGCTGGTCCGCAACCGGTTTGCGCTGTCGTCAGTCCTTTCCTCTTTCCTTCTGCAGCTTTAACGTTTCCGCTGCGAACATTCCGAGCTTCCTGGCAGCGGTGTATGCCGCCTGCGTCTCTGCCTGCGTCAGGACAGCCATCACCGCTTCCAACTCCTTGGCATGCGCTTCAAACATCGACTGCGCGAGTTGTTGCCCTTTTTCCGTGAGTTCCAGGCATCGTGCGCGACGGTCGTTGGCGACCGCCGTACGAACCACCAACCCTTTCTTTTCCACTCGGTCTACGGCCACCGTCATCGACCCGGTAGCCAGCAGAACCTTGGTCTGGAGTTCCGATACTGTAAGCGGCCCCTTGTGCAGCAGAGTCTCGATAACCTGGAAGTCGCTGAGAGTGAGTCCCGTTTCGGCGATGCCATGCTCGACCAGCAGACTCATGGCTCGATGGCATCTCGCCAGGACGGTCCACAACTTCGGAGCGGGCACTCGGGAGTCGTCGCTCATAGACTCTCTCCCTCTATCCGCCCTGCCACGAGCCGGTCAACCGAGAGCGCGCCTCCACCCCGAACCATCAGGGCGTACGTGATGGCCAGCACCAGCAGGTGGTACTCGTAGCCCTCTCCTGTCTTTTGGCCCTCCCAGTTCATGAAAAAGCCGTTGTGCCCCTCGACCATGGCCATGGCGACCACCATGTTCGCGGCGATCCCAAAGGCCCCGACCCTGGTCAGGAGCCCAACGATCAGTCCCAGACCACCAAAGAACTCTGCGCATATTGCTAGAAACGAGAGCGGGACTGGGACGTATTTTCCCGGTACGAGCGCGTGCAGGGCAGCCGAATACCCCTTTCCGCCAAACCAGCCAAACATTTTCTGCGCTCCGTGGGCGAAAAACACCACACCCACGACGACGCGCAGGACAGTGAGGGTTGAACTCTTCTTTGTCGATAGCAGTTTTTGCAGCATCGCGATCACCTCTTCATCTTAAAGATGCTTTATGCTTATATAAGGATTCCTTGCAAAAGTGTATTGTTTGCGAGAACGAGCATCGAGCGCGGAAGCTGGAATCCCTGGACATAAAGGAGTAATTGAATGAAAGTGCTAGTCGTTTTTCATACGGTGTACGGTCACGTTCAGGCCTTGGCCAACGCGGTCGCTCAAGGCGTCGAGGAAGTTTCCGGCGTGGAACTGGTGCTCCGTCGCGCTCGCGAATTTCCGGACACGGTCCACCACCTGGAACAGGAGAAGGGGCACGCGTATGAGGTGTACCAGGGTCTTCAATCGATTCCTGAGTGCACTGTTGACGATCTCCGCGAAGCCGACGGCGTCTTGTTTGGGAGCCCCACCCGTTATGGCAATATGACCGCGGAGCTGAAGGCTCTGTTCGACAGCACCGCTCAGCTTTGGCTGGACGGAGCCATGGAAGGCAAGCCGGCCGGCGTCTTCACCTCGACCGCTTCGACGCACGGCGGCCAGGAAACAACCCTGATCACCATGATCATTCCCCTGCTGCACCTTGGCATGCTGATTGTCGGTGTGCCTTACTCAGTACCCGGGATGACTCACACGGAAGCTCGTGGCGGGACTCCGTACGGGGCCTCAACCATTGCCGGTCCGAAGGGAGAACTACATCCCATGGAGCAGGATCTTGCGATCGCGAAGGCTCAGGGTAAGCGCTTGGCGGAAATTACCGTAGCACTACGAGCAAAGAGCTGACCTCTTCACCTCGGGCCGGAGTCTTGCACTTGGCAAGACTCCGCTCGTGGAACCGGGGGGACTGATTCATTTTGACCTTCTCACAAACGGAGGATAAAGAGAGTACTTTTCCGCCAAGGCAGAAACAGGCATTTGCTGGCATTCGTGATTCTCACAATTAGTTCTCAAATGCTATTCTCATAGCACCATGCCAGCGACGACTTCTGAGAAGAAACAGACCGAGAAAAAGCAGCCAGTCAAGAGCAAGGCCGCAAATCAAGGCATGCTGATCGGCTATGCTCGCGTTTCAACACAGGACCAGAATCTTGAGCTGCAGATCGAAGCACTTCAAAAGGCCGGCTGCCAGAAGATCTTCGAAGACAAAGCGAGCGGCAGTCGAGCGGAACGTCCTGGGCTCGCGAAAGCTCAGGATAGCTTTCGCAGAGGAGACACACTTGTCGTCTGGAAGCTGGACAGGCTTGGGCGAAGCGTAAAGAATCTGGTTGATCTGGTTGGCGAGCTCCAGAAGCAGGGTGTGCAATTCAAGAGCCTGACCGACTCGATCGATACAGGTACCGCCTCGGGTCGGTTCTTCTTCCACGTCATGGCCAGCCTGGCGGAGATGGAACGGGAACTCACCATTGAACGAACCCGCGCAGGGCTCGAAACTGCCCGGCAGCTCGGGCGTATTGGCGGCCGGAAAAGGCAGATGACGGAAAGCAAGATCAAGTCGGCCAAGAAGTTGCTCGCCAGCGGAGTGCCACCGCGAGATGTCGCCGCTAACCTTGGTGTCTCTGTACCAACCCTGTACCGATGGATACCTGCCTCTCACTCTAGTGCGTTTGATCCGTGAGACGGAAACCACGGTCGAATGCGCCTGTCGCCAGCAGCAGTAACTTCCGAGAAGACGACTGATGGGGCTCATGCTTTGGTACGGTCACTTACTGGTGTAGCCAGAACATCTGCTCTGCAATCCAGCCCTTCTCACGGTCGTATGACCGTGAGATTGAAGGGGCGAGCGTTAAAGGAGGCGTGCTCGACGGCTTCGTTCGCATGATCTAGATTGAACGCAGTTACAGAAAACTGAGTTAAATCCAGAAGGCCGGCATGGATCAGAGCAGCAAGCCGGGTGACTGCCGCCGGTGAATACATCCACTGTCCGCGTATGGTGATGAGATTTCTCATGATCCAGGGGTAAGGAAGATCGAGGCCGGTTCCACCGAGCATGCCTACACCTCCCATGAGGATGACACGGCCATAAGGACGAACGGTCATCAAGGCGGCACGAACTGCAGTCGTGGTGGCTGTAGGTGGCAGAAGGTCAAGCACGCAGTCGATCGGACCGGGTGCGGCTCCGATCATCTTCTTTCGGTCCTCCGCTTCATCACCTACCAGGGTCACCGGGCGTACCCGAGGACCGAACCGGCGTACCAGTTCGTCTAGCATCTGCTGATTTCTACCCGGCGCGATGACGCAACCGGTACCCATGGCGAGCGCGACGGCAACGGCCGAACTCCCGAAGTTCCCGGTTGCACCGCTCACAAGAAGCGTCTCTCCGGCCTGCAGTTCGGCTGCGAGTAGACCACCGTACGGCACCAGAAGGGTGACGAGCGCACACCATTGCGAGGCCTCGCTCGCCGAGAGAGAACCAAGGCGGATAGCATTCTCGGTCGGAATTCGATCTGCTCCGCGAAAGGTCCGTCATGGAAGTATCTCTGCAGGCGCACTCCTCCCTGGTCACGTGCACTCCAGCCCTGAAGCGTTATATCCGGATTGACTACGTTGTCTCGCGATCGGACCGTTGGATCGCAAAGGACCCAGTCACCGACCGCTAACTGTGTGGCGTCCGGTCCGACGGCGCGGACGCGACCCACGGCTCCGCACCCGGGAACGGCGGGCAGCGTGAGGAGATACCTGCGTTCGCCACTGAAGACTTCCTTGGCATAGGGCAGAACAGGAGCTGCCACGACATCAACTATCACCTCTCCAGTTCCGAGGACCGGATCAGGCACGATTTCAACACTTAAAATCGATCCAAATTCCTGTAGGACAGCGGCTTTCATAGGAACCCTCCCTCGCTTCGTCTTAAGTATCTAGCATCCACGCTGGCTGAGGCAGGCCTAAAAGTATCCTAGGACTCATGAATACCCGCATGAGTGGACCCGACGCGACGACTGCAACAGGTCGGAATCAATTGGGCGACTTTCTTCGTTCTCGCCGTGAGAGACTGGCACCTGCAACGGCTGGCCTTAGCAATGTGCGAAGACGACGGACTCCCGGTCTTCGACGCGAGGAGGTCGCTGAACAAGCCGGCATAGGCGTCGACTGGTATATCCGGCTGGAGCAGGGACGGACGGTAAGCCCGTCCTCCACCACCGTGGATGCACTCGGCAAGGCGCTCCGGCTCAATAAGTTGGAACACAAACACCTGCGGATATTGGCGCAAAATCCCAACCGTTCCGCCTTCTGCCGCGAGAAGGTACCCGTCACGATCCTGCGAATGGTCGAGAGCCTGAGTCATCCGGCCTACATCACGGGCCGGCGCTGGGACGTTCTTGCCTGGAACGACGCAGCGATCGATGTCTTCACAGACTTCGCCCGCATCGAGCAGGAAGACCGCAATATCATGCTCTACATGTTCACGGCCCCCGAGATGAAGGCGCTCTTCGGTGATGCGTGGGCTGACGAAGCGCGACGGATGCTTGCTCTATTTCGCACCACCTACGATATCTGGGCTGGCGATCCGGCGTTCGAGCAGTTACTGGAGCGGCTTCGACAAGGCTGCCCGGAGTTCGAGGAGTGGTGGGAAAGGCATGACGTTGGCAGCGGCGCAGGGGTTCAAAAGCTGATTCATCATCCGAGCAAGGGTCCTCTCCGCTTTGAGACTGTGAGCTTTCAAGCCAACGACGATCCGTCGCTGAGACTCGCAATCTACACACCTCTCGATTCGCTCGGAAACAGACCAACGCGTCGTTCTCGCAGATAGATCCTGCTAAACGCGTTTATTGCTAGTTGAGGGTGCGGACTTACCTGCTGAGGTATACCCCAGCGCAACGCCGCTCGTGTGACAGATTCGCGTCTCACAAGGATTTCATTCCTGCTATTGTGACAGAGGATGGCGACGGCCTTAGAACCTAACGCGACAAAAGGGAAGCGGAGAGCTGGCCAGCTCGTCGGATACCTGCGCGTCAGCTCGCTTGATTAAAAAGAGCTCCGCCAGCTCGAAGGCGTGAAGCTCGACAAGCGGTTCGTCGACAAAGCCTCCGGCAAGGACCTCCACCGGCCGCAGCTCGAACAGCTCATGAACTACGTCCGGGAAGGCGATACCGTTATCTTTCAATGCGGTCCACATGTTGCATGTGGATTCCTTTGTGATTCGCGCGAAATTCGGCGTGGGTGAACCGGGAGACGATTCGGCAACCCAGATTCGTTCCAGCATTAGAGCGGTCTCCTTGGCGGTCCCATAGCTAGAAAACTCTAGGATGTGACATCTGGAGCGAAAACCTTCGTCAAGGTGGTCTGATTCCGTCGCTGTGAAGACCCAAATGATTTCCCGTAATGTGAACGGTTCCAGTTTGGAGCGCAAGTCAGTCTGCTGCAACTTTGAAAGAGCGTCTGCTTGATCGACCAAGATGAGGTGACGCTTGAAGCCTGGCCAAGGAGCCTTTTGGCATAAATTCCAGACATGAGCCACGTTCTCGCGGGTGCACTCCTGTGCAGGCAGTAGGTGAACCTGCGCCTTGATTTCCGTCGCAAGGGCATGTGCCATCGCGGTCTTGCCTGTGCCGCTTCGTCCTACAAAAAGCCAGTTGCTTCCAAAAGGAGCTGAGGCCAACCTTTGCAAGATCTTCTCGGCTTCGTTAGGTCGACAAATTCAGCTATTCGGTGAGGACGGTACTTCTCTGACAGATTCATCGGTCTGCAGCTCCTGGAATAGTATGCAGGGAAGTAGCCCCTGCACTAGAGTGTGTACCTGTCTTGCGTGGCAAGACGGGTTTGGCCGAGCGCGGTGAGTGTTTCAAGAATCTCTGCGATACGTGTGCGGCTGGCGGGTTTGAAGCCGGTGGCGATTTGCTGCGACGTCTGCAGGGGCTGAGCGCGCAGAGAATCCTTGATAGCGCGGACCTGATCCGCTAGAGTGGCGGGCCAGGGTTGCTTGGGGCGTGCGGCAACAGGTTCGGCGGCCAGAAGACCACCAAATGCAGCTTGCATCGGGGCAGCGTTGGGTGCCTGGAACTCCGGACGAAGCCAGCGCACGAGGCCGCCGGCCTCCTCTGCGTAGCGTTGGGCGTTTAGCGCGACTAAATTTTCAAGGATCTGCTCCGTAGTGAGCGCCCGACTCCAGCCATAGGCATCGAACACGGCGGCATCGAGTTCGTCATGCAACAGGCGCAGGATGCCGACGAGTCCGGCCTCGTAGATGTTACGGTCCTCTTCGGTGAAGGCCTCGCCCAAACGCAGCATCTCCAGCACGTTGTACATGCCGGTCAGGGTCAGCCATGGATGGAGCTCTTGCTGGCGCTTGCGGTGCGCGTCGAGACGATCAGCGATTTCGCGGATGGTATTCTTCTGGGCTTCGGTACAGTCAGGAAAGGGGAACGGATCGAAGCAGCGGGTCTTGTTATAACGAGGCCGATCTTCGAGGGTCCCGCCTGCTGCGAGCGCCCAGCTCTCATGGAGGACGCTTGAGAGAATGCCCAAACTATATGCATCGGCGATTGCAACATTGACGAGCATGTTGTCAGGAATGGTCGGTCCGTCAACAAATACAAAGATCCGGTGCTTTGCGGTCTCGACCGTAGAGACATACCGGGTCAGTCCCTTTAAGGCTGGACGGAAGAGGCCACGCGGCTCGCCGAAAATCCAC
>JAABUW010007529.1_pt1 | contig 13085 bp, 20 predicted proteins | sample 5560081 | NCBI WGS metagenome assembly JAABUW01 (sample SAMN10711882, study PRJNA513363) | rock metagenome | isolation source: Antarctica rocks | place: Antarctica: Victoria Land, Knobhead sud
GCGGAACCGCTCCAACGATCAGAATGATCACACCCGAAGTGATACCCGCTGCGCCCATCCCAGCAATGGCCCTCCCGACAATGAACGCTGTCGACGTCGGCGCTGATCCACACACAGCCGAGCCGACCTCGAAAACAAAAACGCAGATCAGGAAGACGTATTTGGGTACGTGGAAGGTGTAGACCCGTCCCATGATCAGTTGAGAGCAGCAGGAGGTCAGCATGAAGGCGCTGCCGTACCAGCCAATGTCATCGAGCGAGTGGAACTCGTCTGTCATCTTTGGGATGGCGGTGGCGATGATAGTGCGGTCGAGGGCAACGAGGAACATGGCGCTGGTGGGGTGGTCAGTGGTGTCTTGAGCAATTGGATGGTCTCTGGGAATAAGACCTACAGCATGAGGGCGATGACGACTCCGAGGGTTTGGGCCCGCCCAGGATATATGGAGTCCGTCGTGCTTTGCACTTGCTCTGCTTTGGGCATATCATCATCGGGTTGTTGCTTTTCGAGTTCGCTATCATCTTTCGATGAAGAAGTCGTTGGTCTTTCGTGAACTTCTTCAGTTTTGGTAACGGGATTATAAATGTGAGTCGTGGCATCTTCGGGAGGTACAATTGTCGAAGTCTCCACCTTGGGATCGTGTTCAGCCATTTGATGGGCGGTGATGGTCACTGTGCTGGTATAGAAAACGACTGTGAGGCATTGGATATTGGTTCGAGGGACGAGGAGTCATATTTGAAGTAGCACCGCAATTCGTTCTTGCGACAGGAGATTGATTGCACGGCTTCAACGCAGGAACGGCCGTTGATTGTTGTCGTCGCCGAGGGCTGTCTCTCGCCGCAACGCGAACATTTCTCGCTCGGCGGAAGTTGGTCGGGTCCCGAGACTGCCACCAATCACGGCTTAGAATGACGGCCTTCACAAGCATTCTTAAGCTTCCAAACTTGCCTTGTGGACCGCTACTCGGGTGCGATATTTCAACAAGCCAGAAAAACCATACCGCTTCGGCCTCTCGCTAAAGGTATAGCTTGAAAGTGATGAATTGATTGACCTTCTGCCTCCGTATCCATATGACCGCCAATGGCTTCGTAAAGGTGGTCGACAAACGAGGTATCGCGTCTCCATACCTCTCGGGCCTAGCAACATCGACAGATGATACTCCAGCTCGCTATGGGTTTAAATACCAGACTATGAGTACCATCAGCCAACACTTCATGGCCCCGACGCTCAGCAAGTCAACCACATATCTTATTTCTGCCAGGCGTGTGAATGAGGTTCGCAGACATGTAGATGTTGGGGCGCGGAGCCCTTTTGGACCCTCGCCCGGCCCTGGAAAGAGTTCATGACTCAAAGCTCGTACGGTCCTTCTGGTGTAATCTGCAGTCTTCTGAATGGCGGCCATCGATGTTGATCTCCCACGGTGGCGCGTTAGGTAAGACCTGAATTATTACAATTCTAGTGGTAAACATCGCCCATCGGTGAGGAGCATAGGAGTCCTTCTCGTGGTAGGCGGAGCAGGGCGCCACGTCGTTGACGAGATCTCGAGGCGGGTTTTGTGAGGCTCGACTGACGGTGGTACGAGTGGGTGTGTGGCTCTGAAAGAACCAGCAGAGATCAGTTTGGCACTTCGTAAAGGCTGGGGCAGGGTAACCGAGCAGTATGCTAAGGAGTACGAGTGGGCTGAGGACGTCAGAGAGTTACCAAGACTACTGCCACTTGCGATCATATCGCTGCTAAGGAGTTGTGCGATCGAATTAGGTTTCCTCCCGTGGGCAATGTAAAGCCGGGGAGCACGAGCTCCCGTTGATATTAAGATGCTCGTCGCCATCTCTTAGGTAGTGTATCCGTGCATGGCATCCTGCCGTCTGGTTTGATCAGTACTCGGGACGCCCTGTGGAAATGGCTGTAAGCGAAATGTAGTCTCGTTAGTGGTTCTTGAACAGCGAGTGAAAAGGGGTGTGACAATGTCGTGCTCAATCTCAGCTGGAGTTTAGCCGATCGCCATATCTCAGTAAATATAACGACCGGAAGAAGGGAACGAATATGCTGTATCGTCGCACCGGGCGTAGATAGCGAGCTCTTACCTCAATATAGCCCAGATGTACCTTTTGTGTAAGCGGAAGATATGTGTGTGGGTGCTTTTGATTTTATGGCTTTCGCGGTGGGACGCAATGATCAGTCAGTTGGTGAGAGAGCTGGACACTCGTTCAGCCGGTCGATGGGGGCCTGAGCAGATATCGGTGGTGCGGCAGCCCGCGATGGAAAGAACGTTGGCCAGCTGGTGTAAAGCATCGTCAACATCCTCATCTTGTGTAGAGAGCGAGACCAACCCTTCCAGGTGGCTCGGGCATCAAGTGATCAGTGTAGTTCATGACAGGGCAGAAGTCCGTCAAGCTGCGCTGCAGCACTTCCACCGCTGTAAACTCAAAATGACCGTCACAGTTGCAACGTTCAAGCTGGAAATTCAGAGGAGCCTTACCGTCTTGTTCAAAGAGCTCGCGGTGGTGGCGACCTCGCAAGCCAAGACATGCTGTCGATTGAGCGAAGGTTCTTTGCACGCCTCCACCATCGTGGCTTCAGCTGTGATACTCAAGAGGCTTCGAACCGGAAGTCGATGAGTGGAAAGGTTGTGCTCAACCGCCCGAAGCATCTTAATCAGTTCTTGACAACTTGTTGTGGCCATGAAGAACAATCGCCATCAATGGTATTCTTTTGCCAATGTCCTCCGCCTCTCTTCGAGCAGCGCACACAGCAGCTCAAACCACACGCCTGTGCCAGCGGCAGTGCACGACAACCAGCAATCCCACCGCAGTCCGCCTGGGTCTCGTCTCGGCAGCGCAATGCAGTAAGAGGAGGAGCAAGAGCATGGTCAGGAAGCTGCCACGTCCACTACAGCCCTTCAAGGAGCAGCAGCCGCGGAGGTGACGACCAGAACATCCACACACCTCGCCATCAACCTCTATCCACAGCACGACAGCAACAGCATGGCCACTGGCAGGATAAGAAAGAGATAGCAAACCTCATTAGACTCGCCAAGGAAACAAAAGCTCGCTGCTGGCTTCCTTTTTTGAGACGGAGGTCAGCCTTACCACTGCGGGCATCGCCATTGGGTACCAAAGTACCACACTACTTTGGTGCTCTTGAACCTCCAGCTCTCGACTCCAAGCATACTGCTCAGGCCCTCGCTCGGGGCTTTAGGCCCAGGAAGACACACGAAAACTGCAGAGACACCCTTTGAGAGCCACGATGCTGCTCAGGCCAGAAAATTACCTCTTTGCTACACTGCCGCGCGAGCGAGCGATACCCTGCGGCAGAAATGGACCGGACACCATCAGCTTCGGCTCTGGCTCAATGATATTCCCACGAGAAAGAGCCTTGCTGCCAAAGCCCGGAACCATACGAATGAGCAGCTTCGCCGTCCCCGACTCAGACGAACTCTGATTCGGCTGGACGCAGTAGAAAGCATAACCAGATCATACAACGAAAAGCTGGCCAAGAGGTATACAGACCTCGTTGAAGAGCGACACAGCAGGAGGACATCGTAAAGAAGCCTTTCTGTCCGCACGAAGCCATACATGCGTGGGAAAGCAGCAGCGGCGGCACACTGGACTTGGAAATGCCCATCCAAGGTCAAATAGAAGGAATCCAGCGCCAAAACTGCTTGCTTAAGATGCGGGTATGCAGGATGTGTACGCAGACGCATACCGGACCATGAGCAGTACAAGCGGCCCTCAACCGGCTCTGAGCCATCTCATCGAGGTTGAAGCACGTCTGCCAGAGAGCAGTGAGGTCTGCGGCTCCTGCAGACGGCGTGCTCAGCCGTTGACCAAGACGGGTACTAGAGATGGAAACATACTGAGTGCAGCGGCTGGTCCGAGAGCAGCGAGGTCTGCGGCTCCTGCAGACAGCTTGGTAGCTGGACATCGACATTGGTGGTAGGGCCAAGAGTATACTGGCTACCGCGGCTTGTCAGAGAGCAGCGAGGTCTGCGGCTCCTGCAGACGAAGTGTTCGGCCGTTGACCAAGACTGCCGGTAGAGATGAAAGTGCACTTACCACCGTGGCCTGTCAGAGAGCAGCGAGGTCCGCGGCTCCTGAAGACAGCTTGCCCGGCCAACTGTCGAGACTGGCAGTATGACCAGTGGTATACTGACTACAGGAGCCTGTTGGAGAGCAGCGAGTTTTGCAGCTCCTGCAGACAGCTTCTCAGCCGAGGACCAATGCTATGGCGAGGAGTGTACTGACTGCAGCGGCTTGCCATAGAGCAGAGAGGTTTGCGGCTCCTGCAGAAAACGCTGTGGCCCAGTCATGGCGGAACTCGACACCAGGAAGGCGCCAAAGGAGTTGCCAGAGAGTAGCGAGGTCTGCGGCTCCTGCAGACAGCTTCTTCGCCGGCGATGAGTGGTACGGCCGGGAGTATACTGACTACAGCGGCTTGCCTGAGAGCAGCGAGGTTTGCGGCTCCTGCAGACAACGCTGTAGCCCAGTCATGCCGGGACTGAGTACCAGGAAGACGCCAGATCATTTACCATACGACGGGGGCCACTTTACCTGGCGTACGATGCCCTAGGCTCATTATCGAGAAGCTGCTCCGTTTTCCGAGTCCAAGATATAGACGGCAGTCCTGTCGCACTCCTCTGCTGCCGAAGAGTTTCTTACCGTCGAGGGCCGATCGACACTGCTACTGATCGCGCTCGATCCCAAAGCCTTCAGAGTTGATGACGAATGGCCTCAACCAGCGCATATTAGCATCTCGTCAGGTGCTTGAGTCTCAACACTGCTTTCGCGCGCGGAGGGGTTCGAAGCTTGACCTGGGCCTCGATACGAGGCTGCCAGACCAAAGGCTTTGTTCTCTGAGATGATGGATGATAGCGAAATCTCGTGCGCGTTCGTAAGATGCTTCAGACAGGGGCCGCTTGTGGGAGTTCTACTCTCGACCTGCTTCGGAGTTGTAGTGATCATGGTGGCCCTGATATCCCATCTTTTGCACGACGCGCTGTGCTGCGTATCCTTGACTGATGGTCCACGATATAGCGCCTGGAGAATGCTTGAGAGATTTCCCATCCGTGGTGGAGATTGAAATCACCGACACCATAGTTCGCCGCCAAGTTCGCCGAAGGTTCATTCCGCGGCCACGCAAGGGGCACTTTTGCAGGCATGAGGAGATGGCTTCTTCCCTGACGTCGCTTCCTTTGAGTCCTACACCTTCGCTGGCGTAGTTGTGGGTGGCGAGATCCACGACTCTTGTGTTTGATGGTTTCGAGCCTCTTGGGTCCACAGCGCTGGCGACCAGTCCGCAGTGCCCTTGTCCGCCCACCACCCGCCCGCCCGCTGCAGCTTACTCGAACGCGCTGGAGCATCTTGTGCCGAGGGTGGGAGTTGAAAGGATTTGGCGAAGATGGCGCTCTCGTAGCCTTCGACATCAATCGTCGTGGATCCTACATCATGCTTGCGAGCAGATTCCAAGATGGCATGTTGGAGAGGTTGTGGTGTTCATCAAGATCGAGCTTGTGCGGAAGCCCGGAAAGAAGCTGCGGACAAGCAACGTCGATGCCAAAACCTCGATCGACCAGTTCGCCCTCGCTGTTGAACCAGTCCGATGGAAAGAATCAAATATTGGGCATCGGAATAAGTTGGCATGACTGTTCTCTCGTTGAACGAGCAAATTGAGGACCAGATGTACATTCACGGAGAGCATCGGTGGCATACCAGCGGCGAGAATATGGGACGACGAACGCGAGTGATGACTTGGCTCAGCCGATGCAGTGATACCGTTCAACTACGTGCCCAAAATGATGCGGGACAAGACATATCGCTGGTACAGCCCCAGCCTTGAACGTGAACAATACCCATGCTCCTCTCGCCGCTCGCGCTCGTCCCTTCGTTGCCCGTCCCTCGACACGTCGCAGTGTGTCCCATGAGCATTCTGTCGATGGAGGATGGGAACGTTGTCATTGGTCGATACATAAAGCCAGGCCCAACCAGCATACCCGAACGCTATTCGCTGTCCAACACCGGCTCATCTTCGGCAGAGGGGGGAGTGCAGATATATTGCAACTCAAAAAAAGTGCTTTCGCCGGGGGACACCAGGAGGCTGGCTGGCTGGCAAAGTGGTATCACAACCACTCGACTCGTGAGTCGTAGGATCGTGCCTGGCAGTCCCCTTCGCCTCGAGCGTAAATTGGCCACGATTCATATACATTTGGAACACACCCTCACTTGGTTAATGTGAACAACTTTTTTTTGGCGCCCGCCGTGCTTAAAGGTCGAGGGTTCGATTAGGTGGAAAGGAACAATGTCTTCCGCTTACGGGAGGAGGTCTGCGTACAAGACTTCTTTTTTGTGCAGATCAATGGCTCAAGCAGTGCACTGGACAATTGGAGAGAACCGGCATTGCAAGCAGAGAACACATAGACTGAGCACAGCTCTCTGAATCGTAAGACGTACTCCAGAGCAGCAGCAAGGACTTGATGCCTTCGTCTGCCTCGACAGCTTGGAGAACGGAGCCCGGGCTACGAGATCTTGGGCAGCAATTGATCAGTACGGGCAGCAGCATGAGCCTTTGGTCATGATGGCGGGCCTTGAGCAAATGCAGAACCGTACTTGGGAAAGCGGAACAACATCATCGTGCTCACAATACTGTCACGTTGCGGTGCTGTGATAAGACAATTCGTTCACGACCGAAGCCCATACGTTTGTTAAGAGCCTTGGAGCACTCTGCCTCGATCACTGAGAGAGGGCACCTCCGCCCGGCTGAATTTCGGCGAACTTCACGACCCTTTAAATACTGTTCCCAAACTTCGGACCATCAGTGACAGCTCTGGCTTGGCTCCGACGGGAATTCCTGACGGGGCGAGAGCCAGAGCTGTCACTCTTTTGTCCACCTGCGATCCCCTACCGACTCACTGTAGGCACTGCATGGAGACGAGGCGTAAGCCATGGGTTCAGGAGTTTCAAACTTTTGCTCACGAGCAGAGGTTGAGCGTTCGAACTTCCGGTCAAATCTCGCGAATCTTCTTTTACGGAGGTACAGCTAGACGAACATTGGTGTGCCCTGGGTAGACCGACGGCTCTGCCCGTAAGGCGGTTCAAGCGGATCGATGTGATCCATCCGCGCAGCTACTTGTGTTCAGTCTCAAGAAAGGAGACGAACGATCGATCACGCGAAATACATGGCAGGCCAAAACGTATGGCGTTTTTGGTGAGGGGGGGTCCGTAGTCATCGCGGAGGAGATCGCGGATCTTTTCGCTGTGGATGTCTGCAGTCGTCGCGGAGCAGTTCACGCATCTTCTCGCTGTGGCTGCGGAGCTAGAACCATGGGATAGCTACTGTTGGATGTTGGTTGCTTGTGAACCCAGAACCACAATCACAGTCCTGAAAGACGGACCGGCTCAACTTCGGGAGGTTGAATCAATCATTCATATACGATGGACAGATTCTTGGAAAACCTGGCGGCTCGACCTCTGATCCCAGGGGTTTATCCTTTGGGGGAAGAAGTCGAGCCGCCCAGCTTTTTGCGCGTCTGAACGTTACCGATCGGTCCGTGGTTCGAGCTCGAGCGAGATCGTTGATTCCCTTTTCGGCCGCCAAGGCGTCATCCAGCAGTACAGTTCCGCCTGTTTCTTTTCCCTTCCACTAACAAACATCAACATGGCGAGAAGATCGTCACCAGCCCCCTCCCCCTCCCCACCACCCCCACCACCCCCCAACACGCCGACGCGTCCCTCTGTAAGTTATCTCCCTTCACCACCCGTTCACCTCAAGAGATTGTCGCCTGCTGCGCTGGCATCTCTTCTTTTCATCTCTCGGGGAACACAACCACTTACACCTCACAGTAGCAACATCATGGCAGACCCAAACGACGGCTTCCCGCGATTCCGTGACGGTGACGTCCACATCATCATCAACGGCTCCAGACAGTACTTCCTACACAGCCAGTCACTTCGCAGCCATAGCGAAAAGATGCGCGAGCTACTCCGTGATGACTATGGACCGCCACTCACCAATAAGGCCATCAAGAAAGGCGTCACCATCCGCTACCGCCTCGATCTCGTGGGGAAGCAAGAAAACGAAGACGATGATGGTCACATGACTTCCACAGGGAGCAAGCTGGCCGTAGAGCTCGAGGCAGTGCGCATGAACGGTGAAGGCCGTCCTCTCGACAAGCGTGGCATCGACCTGGATCTTGAGAACGGCATGGAAGTCAGCGCCATCCACGAGGTATGTTCCTTCACTCATCTACCAGCTTGACGTCCGCTGACTCTTGGTGCAGGCCTACACTACAGTTCTTGGTGCGATGTATGGGCAGGCAGTCGACCTGGGCACCTTCCAGACCGATACTCTCGATGACATGCTTAGCACCGCGCTCAACGTGCACGCAGTTGCTGCAGACCTTGCCGTGGTATGAACACTACCTCAATACTACTGTCACTGAGCGCTACTGACACACCTTCCAGGTCCACATGATCACCAAACCCATCGAAGCAGACCTCCAATCCCACGGCCAGCTCCTCCAGCGCTCGATCGGCGACAAGCCAGGGCCATGGTTGCTCTTCGCCACCCGCATCCGCTCACGCCTCATCTTCCGCGAAGCCCTCATCCACGCCGTCGGCCAATACCACACCGACAACATCCAAGAGCTCGTGAACCCTCACGGCGACACCTTCAGTCAGCCCGTGCTCGACCTCATGAAGAACAAGTACACCATGCTGCAAGATGGCCTCAAGAAGGCGCAGATGAAGATGCTCTCCTACTACCCACAAATCCTTCACCGTCACATGACAGTCGGCCTGGCGGACCGTGACAACATCGGCCGTGGCTCATACAGCAACGACATCTTCGCCTGGATGGCTCTCAACGCCTTCCGCCACTTCATCGCTCAGAACACCACCATGGACTGCACTCACCACGACAAAGACCAAGGGTTTGAGTTCTTCGAATTGATTGCCGCAGGTGGCCAGGCGTACATGCGTAAGCCAGATCTGGGGACTTTCTACGGGATCTTTCCGTTGACTGGGAAGGGGCAGGTGGTGCTTGAGAACCATCTCGAGCAGATCAAGGAGCATTGTCGTGCGTTTGCGCAGGTGAGTAGTGTTGAGAAGTTTGTTTGTTTCGGAGATCGCTGACATTCTCGCAGGACTTCATGGTAAACAACTCCCACCTCGATGTGAAGGCTCACCCAACGAAGTTCTTCACGTGTGCGAAGCTGGATCATGAGGACTTTGAGGTGCTGGATGTTTGATAGATTCTCCGATTAATAGCTAGCGATGCTGCGAGTACAGCGAATGATACTTGCGGAACTGGCTGCGATCGATTCGCGAGATGGCGAAATAACAGTATAAGATACTATAGCATTGATCGAAATGAAAACCTTGCGTTGCTGGATGCTTGACATATTCTCCTATCAACAACTGGGGATGCTGCCAGTACAGCAGATGATATTTGCGGAAATGGCTATGATGGTTTAAGGAGATGGCAAAAGAACAGCATAAGATACCATACCATTGTTTGGAATGAAAACTTCGAGGTGCTGGATGCTTGACCAGCTCTCCGACTGGTAGTTGGGCATGCCGCCAGTACAGCGAGTGTAATTTGTTGAAATGGCTGCCAGGGTTCAGGGGATGCATACGATACCTCAGCATTGTTTGAAAGCAGTTGAGAATATGAGGATTTTTAGTTACTGGATGTTTGCACAGCTCTCCTACTGGTAGCTGGGAGTGCTACCAATACAGCGAGTGTTATTTGCGGAATGGCTGTCATGGTTCACTGAGAATGTTGTTCGAGAGAACCTCGATAGCAGTCACCCTATGTGCCCTGACTCCTCTTCTCCCAGCTGTCAAGCTACCTTCCCCATCCTTCCAGCACGACGTGGACATGTGACGACACATCGTGTTGACGAGAACGTTCTCCCGTGCACGAAGCAAGCATCTCATAGAACTGACTGGCTGGCCCAGCTGCTCAAGCAGCAAACAACCGCCTGGAGGATATAACGAGCTTGCTGGGTAGGTATTGAGACATCACTCCCCATCACTAACCAGTATTTCCTCTATCATATTCTTTCCCCTATCACTTACTTCAGTACATACAAACCCACTTCAACTGTAAAACCAGCCAAGACCACTGTACATACCACCAAACACTTCCCAAGCAGGACTGGATCAAGCACAATGGCCCGTGATACAGAAGCATCGATCTCGCCTATCCACTGGAAAGTAGGCCAGTTTTTCATCGCTGTACAAAGCCTCCACAATGAGTTGCAAGCAGTACAGATACGCTACTACGAGAGCGGGCCAGAAGTCGACCTGCTGTTCGATGTCTTGTTCGATATGGCAGAGCTTCAGCGACATAGAAACCTCCTCGAGGACTATCTTCATTCCCAGCAAATTCACGGGCTATTCCGCGTTGGATGCGAGCTCTTTCAGAAGGCCAAACAGAGTGTCGATGAGCTAGAGCAATCAGTGATCCAGTATGAGTTCTCCAAAGCGATGCAGAAGCTCAGGGATCGCTGCCGGATCCTCACGGCAGACTTCAACAACCTGAGCACATTCCAGTTGTATCTGGTGGTGCTGTTCGACCGTCAGAGGGCTGCTGTGAACGACACTCCATTGCTGGCGACTCAGTTCTTATGCAAGCTTGAGTTCAACACTCCCACCCATATTCTGACTCCCTTCGGTTCCAAACACCAATACCAGGATCAAACACTAGCATGTGCAGTCAACGCCATCGCAGTTGCTGACATCCACATGGCGGAATATGCTCTGAATGTCGGCGAAATGACGGCGAGTGAGATCGATCAATATCTCTCGAGACTCCACTCTGCTGTATTGGAGGCGGGTAAACCGACTGTTCTCCCCAGCACGGACACTGAAGCGGCCACTACAGCGTCGGAGGAGAGGTGGAGCAGCTATATGGACGACTGAGAGAACCAGCGGCTCTGAGTATCACCGTACTCTACTTTTGTTCGCCCTCATGCGACCGGACTCTACTTTTGACCGCCCTCCTGCGACTGGACTCTGCTTATGTTCACGCTCGAGCGATCGCATTATGCTTCTCACTGCGCTCGGCTACCTTACCGGTACGAAGCAACTCTTCTCCTGTGCGGATTAGGCGACCATGCCACTACAGCGCCGGAAGTGGGCAGTTCGCTCCGAAAGAGAGGTCTGCGACGCTCCATACTAACCAGCTCCACGGCGTCGAGGTCACTGTGGCGTTGGGGGGTCGGTTGTTGACATTCTCCAGCCTCCTGATGTCGTCGGGAAGGTTTTGCAGATACTGTAGTGGCGGCTGATTGGTTGAGACCATGGAGAGGAGGTTGACCAGCTTAGTCTCAGATTTCGGGCCAAATTAAAGATTTCTGAACCGACATTTCTTCCCAAACTTGATTTTCGTGAACTGTACTGCCGGCTGATGATTTGAGACCATGGAGATGGAGTTGACCAGCTTAGTCTCAGATTTCGAGCCAAACAAAGATCTCTGAACCAGAAATTCTTTTTGAAGCTCGTATTCGTGAACTGTAGTGCCAGCATTTCCAATAGCAGTACTGAGAGCCGGCGCCTCGTCATCGGTAACATGGTAGGAGGCAACCTTGATCTCTGAAGTGACGTTGACCCCCACGGCTCTTCGTCAAGAACTGTAGCGGCGGCACTGCTGATGCCAGCTCGGAGGAAGCGCGCATCTTCCCGGAAACCCTGATAGAAGCCAACAGCGGTCTCTGAACTCAGATCCCTGCCCATAGCTCGTTTCCATCAACTGTAGTGCCATCATCGATAGCAGCTGCTCGGAGAGCCAGCGCATCGTCCTCAAGACCAAGATCAAACCCAACCATGATCTCCGAGTTGAGAGAAGTCTCCTCAGCGCATCTTCATCAACTGCAGTGGCGGCATTGGTAATAGCAGCACGGAGAGGCGACCAAAGTGTAACACCACATCTCGTACGCATCTCCTACTCAACTATGTACAACCTCTCCTCACATCCGCCAACCAAACAATCACTGAGCGGAGAACCATGCAACCACAATCACACCCATATCTACAACCCCATCCTCCCTGCTTCCAACAAAAAGAACTCCCCTCAAGCACCAACGCCCGCAGATACCAACTCGCCCGCAACCAACCCAATCACCACCGTGCAGCCCGGCGTCCAGTCCAAGCTTCCCACTAAGTCGCCCGTCTGCCACCGCCACCGCCACCACCAGCAGGAGCCGCCGCACCGTTGCGATAAGCAGCAAACCTCGCGGCATCGTCCTTCAACGGCGGAAGTCCTCCACCACCTCCAGGATGTGCCCCGGGGTTGGCGCGGTAGTAAGCGTCGTCGTCGTACTCGATTTCCTCTTGCCCGGTATCGCCTCTCCTCCCGTGCCCGCCACCGCCACCAATAGCATCATACTCGTCGCCCTCATACTCTTCGTCGTCGTAGTACTCGTCCTCCTCCCCGGGACCCAACGGAGGCGGCATCGCTGGATCGTAGCCCTGGCCCTGCCCACCATGCACCGCAGCAGGCGCCGCGTTAGCAGCATTGTTCTTCTTAGAACCCTTCTTTCCCCGTCTACCCTTCGCCTTCGCTTTCTCGAGTAAACGGCGTTTCTCCGCCTGCTTCTTCTGCTCCTTCCGATCCTTGGCCTCGTACTGCCGGATGAGCGCGAGAGGCGGTTGGCCGAAGATACTTTCGTACTCGCAGAACTCGCAGATCCACATCGTGTCCTTCGTCGGACGGTGGTGGTAGTTGTTGTAGCGCTGGTTGACTTCGCGTTCTTTGGCTGCCAGGGCGAGTTGTTTGGTCAGACTCCTGCGGCGGACTGGGCGGGTTTTCGGAGGTGCGGATGGGGAGAGAGGATCGCGTGGGGGAGGGGGTTGGCGGGGCGCTGGAGAAAGGGTTAGCAATGGTGGGAGTTGATGGGGTGTGATAGTGGCATACCTGTGCCTGGCATTGCCTTCCCACCTGGACCAGGAGCGGGAGGCTGACCGTTGACGGTGCGAGATTGAGGTGTAGGTGTGGCCATTGCTGCTGCGGCTGCGGCTGCACTCTGCTGGTCGACCATTTTGTTGCCGCTCTCGGACTCCATGGTGAAAGTGAACTGTGTTCTCGCGCCT
>JAABUW010007530.1_pt1 | contig 13083 bp, 10 predicted proteins | sample 5560081 | NCBI WGS metagenome assembly JAABUW01 (sample SAMN10711882, study PRJNA513363) | rock metagenome | isolation source: Antarctica rocks | place: Antarctica: Victoria Land, Knobhead sud
GACGACAGCGACGTGGCGGAGCGCTTCGCCGGCCTCGGCATCACCCTGTTCCGGGCGGCCGGGACCATCACCGGACCGGGGTCGCTTCAGGCCGGCGACCGCGACATCGGCTGGACCGACCTGGTCGTCAACACCGGGTCCGTGGCGGTGGTCCCGCCGGTCGAGGGGCTGCAGACGGTCCCGACCTGGACCAGCGACCAGGCCCTGTCCTCCCCCGACCTGCCGCCGCGGCTCACCGTGCTGGGCGGCGGGCCGGTGGGCTGCGAGCTGGCCCAGGCCTACGCCCACCTCGGCAGCACGGTCACCCTGATCGAGTCCGCCGAGCGACTGCTGGCCGGCGAGCCGGAGTTCGCCGGGACGGCGATCGCGGCCGCATTGCGAGCCGATGGCGTGGACGTGCGCACCGGCGTGGCGCTGGAGCGGGTCGTCGCCGGCATCCTGCACCTGGCCGACGGCACGCGGGTCGAGACCGACCGGGTGCTGCTGGCCGTCGGGCGCCGTCCGGCCGTCGCCGGCATCGGTCTCGAATCGCTGGGCCTGCCGGCCGACGCGCCGCTGGACACCGACCCGGCCGGGCGGGTACGCGGCGCCGACCACGTCTGGGCCGTCGGCGACGTGACCGGCGTGGCGCCGTTCACCCACACGGCCAACTATCAGGCCCGGGTGGTAGCGGAGTCGTTGCTCGGGCGGCCGGCTGCCGCTGACTACACGGCGATCCCCCGCGCCGTCTACACCTCGCCGGCGGTCTACGCGGTCGGGCTCACTCCGGACCGGGCCCGCGAGCAGGGGATCGACCTGGTGGTCGAGGTCGGCGACGTGGCCGAGACGGCGCGTGCCTTCGCCGAAGGAGACGCTTCCAGCGGCCGGGTCGAGCTGTACGCCGACCGGGCCCGCGGCGTCCTGGTCGGTGCAGCTGGGGTCGGAGCGGGTGCCGACTCCTGGCTCGCCGAGGTGACGCTCGCGATCCGGGCGGAGGTGCCGCTGGCGCTGTACGCCGACGTGGTGCACGCGTTTCCGACGTACGGCGAGGTGGTCGAGCCCCCGCTGCGCCGGCTAGCCGCCGCCGTACGTCCAGGGCGCTGAGGTGGCCGACGCTGAGCCGCGTCCGGCCCGGATGCCGCGACCGGCCCGGCGCACCCAGCTGCTGGCGGCGGCGCAGGAGGTGTTCGTCGCCCAGGGCTATCACGCCGCGGTCATGGACGACATCGCCGAGCGGGCCGGGGTGTCGAAACCGGTGCTGTACCAGCATTTTCCGAGCAAGCTCGAGCTGTATCTCGGCCTGCTCGACACCGCGGCCGACGAGCTGCTGCACCGGGTGCGGACGGCGCTGGTCGCGACCACGGACAACCGCTTGCGGGTGCAGAACGCCATCGCGGCCTACTTCGACTTCGTCGACGAGGGCATGGCCTTCCGGCTGGTCTTCGAGTCCGACTTGCGCAACGAGGCGGCCGTCCGCGAACGCGCCGAACGGCTCTCCCGCAGCTGCGCCGAGGCGATGGCCGACACGATCGCCGCCGACACCGGGGTGGCGCGGGCCGAGGCCGAGTTGCTCTCCGTCGGCCTGCTGGGCATCGCCGAGCTGAGCGCGCGCTATTGGCTCGACACCGACCGGACCGTTGCCAAGCAGGACGCGGTGCGCCTGCTGTCGCACCTGGCCTGGCGCGGAATCTCCGGCTACCCCCGGCAGACGGAGGAGATTCCGCGGACAGCCGACGCCGGACCGGCCCGCCACACGCCTTGACTGCACTAGCCTCGCGGTCAAGGACGACATGCCCCGACGGGGCCGACGAGGAGGCACCGCGTGGAGGTCAAGATCGGCGTGCAGTTCGCCAACCGGGAGCTCACCGTCGAAAGCGCCCAGAGCGCCAGCGAGGTCGAGAAGGCCGTCACCGACGCGCTGTCAGGCTCCGGGGTGCTCAGCCTGGTCGACGAGAAGGGCCGGCGCGTCGTCGTACCGGCCGACAAGCTGGCCTATGTCGAGATCGCCGAGAGCGAGCTGCGCCGGGTCGGCTTCTCGGCTCCATAGCCGCCATCGGCCGCCATCGGCCGCCGCCGGCAAGCCGCCCCCGGCTGCCTCAGGGGGACAACCCCAGCGCGCTCAGCCGCTCGGCATGGGCCGCCGTCACCCGCCGGATCAGCGCCCCCACGCTGCTTAGGTCCCCCGAGCCCTGGACCAGCAACTCGATCAGCGCGTCGCGCTCCGCGGCCACGCGCTGAGCCTGGGAGATCACCTCGCCGACCAGCCGGCGCGCCCACAGCGCCAACCGGCCCCCGACCGACGGATCGGCCGCGATCGCCGCCCGCACCTCGCGAACTGCGAACTCGGCATGGCCGGTGTCGGAGAGCACGTCGAGCACCAGCGCCCGAGTCGACTCGTCGAGCGAACCGGAGATCTCGCGGTAGAAGTCGGCGGCGATGCCGTCGCCGACGTAGGCCTTGACCAGCCCCTCCAGCCAGTCGGCCGGCCGGGTGAAGTCGTGGAAAGCGTCCAGCGGAGCCACGAAGGGGCGCATCGCCGCCTCCGGGTCCGCTCCCATCTCGGCCAGCCGGGCGGCCAGCCGGCGGAAGTGGTCGAGCTCGGCCGCGGCCATATCGGCCAGTGCCGCCCGGCCGCTCAGGGTCGGCGCCATCCGCGCGTCGTAGGCCAGCCGGTCGAACGCCGTCAACTCGCCGTAGGCCAGGACGCCGAGCAGATCCACGACGGCCGGCGCAGGGTGCACGATGCGGACCTTAGCGGCCGGCGTGGCGTAACATGACCATTGTGGCGATGCGCAATCTGCGCGCGCCGGCAACTGTGCGCTGACGTCTCCGTCGCGAATGCCGCCCCAGCGCGGCCCGCCGAATCGTCGGTGCGATGCGATGAGAGGCACCACACTGAGCACCGACCTGCAACCGGCCGACCTGACCGAGCACGACGCCACCGACCCCGACACCGCCGAGCCGCTGGCCGCCAAGGCCCCCGTCACCGAGCAGGACCCGCTCTTCGCCGAATTGGGAGTACGCCCCGAGACGGTCGCCGCCCTCGAGGCGGTCGGGATCACCCGAGCCTTCGCCATCCAGGAGCTGACGCTGCCTATTGCCCTGGCCGGCAGCGACGTCATCGGCCAGGCTCGGACGGGCACTGGCAAGACGCTCGGCTTCGGAATTCCGATCCTGCAGCGGATTCTGGGTCCGGACGAGGGGGGCAACGGCAAGCCGCAGGCGCTCGTCGTCGTGCCCACCCGAGAGCTCTGCCTGCAGGTCACCCGCGACATCGCCACGGCCGGCGCGATGCGCCACGTCCGCACACTGGCGGTGTACGGCGGCCGGGCGTACGAACCGCAGGTCAACGCCCTCGCCAAGGGCATCGAGATCGTGGTCGGCACGCCGGGACGGCTGATCGACCTGGCCAAACAGGGGCTGTTGGACCTCGGCCAGGTCTCGGTCCTCGTGCTCGACGAGGCCGACGAGATGCTGGACCTGGGCTTCCTGCCCGACATCGAACGGATCCTGGCGCTGCTGCCGGCTGACAAGCAGACGATGCTGTTCAGCGCGACCATGCCGGGGCCGATCGTGGCACTGGCCAGGGCCTTCATGCACCAGCCGGTGCACATCCGGGCCGAGCACCCCGACGAGGGCCGGCTCGTCCCGACCACCTCTCAGCACATCTACCGCGCCCACGCGATGGACAAGATCGAGATGCTGGCCCGCATCCTGCAAGCGGAGGGCCGCGGCCTGACGATGGTGTTCTGCCGGACCAAGCGCACCGCGCAGAAGGTCGCCGACGAGCTGGTCGGGCGCGGATTTGCCGCCGCCGGCGTCCATGGCGACCTCGGCCAGGGGGCCCGGGAGCAGGCCCTGCGCGCCTTCCGCAGCGGCAAGATCGACGTCCTCGTGGCCACCGACGTCGCCGCCCGCGGCATCGACGTGGCCAACGTCACCCACGTCATCAACTACCAGTGTCCGGAGGACGAGAAGGTCTACCTGCACCGGATCGGCCGGACCGGGCGGGCCGGCGCGGACGGCATCGCCGTCACCTTCGTCGACTGGGACGACGTGCCGCGCTGGCAGTCGGTCAACGCCGCCCTGGGGCTGCCGTTCCCGGACCCGCCGGAGACGTATTCGACCTCGGCCCACCTCAACGCCGACCTGGGGATTCCCCCGAACGCCCGCGGCACGCTGCCCCGGTCGCAGCGCAGTCGGGCCGGCCTCGGCGCGGAAGCCGTCGAGGACATCGGTGAAACCGGCCGGCGCCCGCGAACCCCCCCGCCCCGCGGCGGCGACCGTCGGCCCCGCGACGCCGAGGCCGGCCCACGGGAGGTCGCCCCCCGTGAGGGCGGCCCGCCGACCCGGCGTTCGCGCGCCCGGGTGCGTACCCGAGGCGGCGCCGGCGGGGCACAGCCGGGCACGGCCACCCCGGAGGCGGCAGCCCCGGACGGCGAGCGGACCGCGCGGCGGAGCCGGCCGCGGCGGCGGACTCGCGGTGGCGAGGCACCGGCCGAGGACAGCTGAGCGCAGTTCGCGGTGCGCCTGCTGATCCTGGCCCGCACGCACGGCCGCGGCAGGCCCGCGACCTGCCGCCGCGGTCGAGAATGAGGTACGCGCGTTCGTCGTGATCCAAGACCAGCCGTACTGCACCTGGGTGACGGCCACGGTCGCCGGCCCGCCGGCTGGCCGGTCGGCCCGCCGGGGTGACCCTGCACCGCCGGGGTAGCCGACAGCAGCACGGTCCGATGCGCCGGCCCCGGTCACCAGCTGTTCCCGACTGAAGTCCCGCGGCCCACCGGCCGATGCATTGTCCGTGCCCACCGTCCCGAAAGCCCCGCGCCGACGCCCCTCCCCGCGAGCTGACCGTCGACCCCGGAGCGCGCTGATCGCGCTGGGCATCGTGGCGATCGCGTTGTCCGGCGCGACGGCGCAGGCTGCGTCCGCGGCGGGCCCCCCCGCCGGTCCCCGGCCGGCCACCCTGGGGGCGACGGCCTCGACGCCGCCCGCGGCCGGGTGGATCACCACACCCGATGGCGCCCGACGGGTCGCGCCGTTGAGTGCCCTGGAGCTGCGGCCGAGCACCTCGGCGAGCGCGGTGAGCATCCCGGTCGACTCCCACACGAGATACCAGCAGATGGACGGCTTCGGGGCCGCCCTGACCGAGTCGTCGGCCCACCTGCTGATGAGCCTGTCGGCGTCGGCCCGCGCCGCCGCGCTGCGGTCCCTGTTCGACCCGGCGACCGGGGCCGGGATCGACCTCCTCCGCCTGCCGCTGGGAGCGAGCGACTTCGCGCTGAGCAGGTACACCTATGACGACCTCCCGGCCGGGCAGACCGACCCGAAGCTAACCCGCTTCAGTCTGACCCACGATGACGCCGAGATCCTCCCCATCGTCGCCCAGGCCCTCCAGATCAACCCCTCGCTGCGCGTGCTGGGCACCCCCTGGAGCGCACCGGCGTGGATGAAGACCAGCCAGTCGCTGATCGGCGGCACACTGGCGGCGGGCTCGACCGATGTCTATGCGCGCTACCTCGTCCGTACGGTGCAGGCTCTCCGCGCTCGCCAGGTGCCGATCCGCTTCCTCACCTTGCAGAACGAGCCGGGATACAGTCCGGGCGACTACCCCGGGATGCTGCTGTCAGCCACCCAGGAGGCGGACCTGGCCGGCACCGTGGGCTCCCGACTGGCAGCGGCCGGACTGGGTGATGTCAAGCTGATCGGCTACGACCACAACTGGGATCCCACCAGCTACGCACTCGACCTGCTGGCCGACCCGACCGCACACCGGGCGCTGGCCGGGACGGCCTGGCACTGCTACAACGGCACTCCGGATGCGCAGCTCGCGGTGCACGATACGTACCCCGACAAGGGCATCTGGTTCACCGAGTGCACCGGCGGCGACTGGGCACCTGACTTCGCGGCGAACCTGGACTGGAACGCAGCCACGCTGGCCGTCGGTGCCACCCGGGCCTGGGCCCGCAGCGTGCTGTGGTGGAATCTCGCGCTGGACCCCAGCGGCGGTCCGCATACCGGCGGCTGCACGGGGTGCCGGGGCGTCCTGACCATCGACCCGGCGACCGGTGCGGTGACCCGCAACGTGGAGTACGACGTCCTCGCGCTCGCCGGCCGGGCGGTCCGGCCCGGTGCCCGGCGGATCGGCTCTCCCGCCAGCGTGTACGGCCTGCAGACCATCGCCTACTCCAACCCCGACGGCACGCACGTACTGACCGCGTACAACAGCTGGGGCAGCGACCAGAAGCTGGTCGTCACCGACGGCACCCGCCGAATCGGCGCGCCACTGCCGGGCGGGGGGGTCGTCACCGTGACCTGGTGACGTGGTGGGTCAGTCGCCGGCGTGGTAGTCCCGCGGCGACCCGTCCCGCATGACCAGGACGCGCAAGCTGCTCGCGGGGTACTCGATCGCCCAGTAGCTGAGCCAGCCGACCACGACGGCCACCGGGACCAGGACGGCCACCCCCACCGGAAAGGCAAGCCCGGACGTCGGCGACGGGATCGCCCCGAAGTGCGCCAGCAGCAGCAGCAGCGGCTCGTGCCAGAGGTACACGCTGTAGCTGACCAGGCCGAGCAGGGCGGGGATCCGCCCGCCCAGCACCCGCACCAGGCGGTCCGCCGGGCCCAGGACACTGGAAGCGAGCAACAGACCGAAGCCCGCGGAGACGATCAGGTGGAACCAGACGTCCTGGCCGGCGCCCTGCGGCCGGGTCAGGAAACCGATCACCACGACGACGACCGACCCGATCCGAAGGAGCGCTGTGGCGCCCCCGCGGAGGCGCGCTCCCCCGGCCGCGACCACGAGCGCCAGGGCCATTCCCACCACGAACACGTCAAGCTTGGCCGGCAGCCCGAACCACAGCGGCCAGTCCTCCTCCGGCCGGTGCAGGACGTACCAGGCCAGCACGCGCCAGGAGATGCTGGCCAGCGCGACGGCCAGCAGGCCGCCGGCCAAAACCCAGATCCGGCCTCGGGGCGGCAGCCGCCGGCAGACCGCACAGGCGAGCTGGCCGAGCAGGGCCAGCAGGAGGTAGAACTGGACCTCGACCGCCAGGGACCAGGCCGGCCCGATCGTGTAGAAGATCCGCTTGCTGTCGAACACCTGGGTGAACGTCAGGTGCTCCAGCAGGTCCGTCCAGTCACCGGGTAGGTGCGGGTTGCGGAAGGCCCACACGACAGTCACCGCGACGAGGTAGAGCGGCACGATCCGGGCGGCCCGCCGGGCCACGAACGCCCGCCCGCTGGGCGCACCGTCACCGGCCAGGGCGCTGCGCAGGTACGGCAGGGCGAGCAGGAAGGCGGAAAGCACGAAGAAGAGATCGACGAAGCCGTCGAACTGGCGTAAGAGGCTGTCGACGAGTGTGCCGGCATACGGATAGCGGGCGGCCGGACCGGTGCGGGAGTGCTGGTACACGTGGAACACGACGATGGCGAGTGCGGCGACGCCCCGGTAACCCTCCAGCCCGGCGTAGCGCGCTCCCACGGCGGCGGCCGGCGCGTCGGCCGCCGTCCGGCGGGCGGCCGGCGGACCGACCGGCTTCGTCGTGCTCACCGGCCGACCACGGCCCGCAGCCGCCGGGACAGCTCCAGGAGACGGGTCGGGTCGGGATCGCCCCGAAGCAGCGCATCCCCGTACGTCATGGCCAGCCGGCTGCCGTCCGGCCGCCCGTAGGTGCCGAGGCTTCCGTGCAGGTTGTGCGTCGCCCGGGTCGCGGCCTCGCGCAAGGTCGCGTCGTCGGCCCCGGTGCTCCGCAGGGCCGCATAGCTCTCCAGCACCGCCACCCGCTCGCCGGCCAACGGCTGGAACCGGTCCCACAGTGCTTGCACCAGACCCCGGCTGCCCTCGCCCGGATCGGTGACGCTCATCCCGACCAGCCGAGGAGTCGCTCGATGTCGGACGCCAGGCGGGTGGGGTCGAAGGGCTTGATGAGCACTCCGGCGACCGGTCCGGCCGCGAGCTGGGCCGTCTCCGCCGACATCGCCTTGGCGGTCAGCATGAGGATCGGGATGCCAGACGTGGCCGCGTTCGCCGTCAGCCGGCGCGCCGTCTCCGGCCCGTCCATGCCGGGCATCATCACGTCGAGGAGGATGATCTCCGGCTTCTGCTGCTCGGCCACCGCCAGCGCGTCGGCGCCACTGGAAGCCGTCAGGACGGTCCACCCGGCCAGCCGCTCGAGTGCCAGGCGCGCGATCTCCCGGATGTCGGGCTCGTCGTCGACCACGAGCACCCGTCGTCTCATCGGTCCGCCCCCGGGTACTCCCCCGACCGGCGGTCGGCGCTCACCTCCTCGTGGCGCGCGCGCAGCGGCAGCGCGACCGTGAACGTCGTCCCCACGCCCACGGTGCTGTCCACGGTGATCCACCCGTCGTGGGCCTCCACGATGTTCTTGGCGATGGCGAGCCCGAGACCGGTGCCGCTCCGGGCCCGGCTGTCGCTGCCGTCCACCTGCCAGAAACGCTCGAAGACCCGGTCCTGCAGCTCATCGGGGATCCCGACCCCCTCGTCGGCAACACTCAGCCGCACCGCCCAGACATCGCTACGACATCCCACCCGCACGGTGCTCCCCGACGAGGAGAACCGGATCGCGTTGCCCAGCAAGTTGGTCAGCACCTGCACCAACCGGTGCTCGTCTCCCCAGACGACCTCGTCGCCGCAGGCTACGACCAGCGTGACGCCGCTGCCGTCCGCTGCACCCTGGACCGTGCCGATCGCCGACCGCACCAGGTCCGCAACCTCGACGTGATCCCGGGAGAGCGGGATGGCGCCGCGCGACGACCGCTCCAGGTCGAGGATGTCGTCCACCAGGCGGGCCAGGCGCAAGGCGTTCGCATGCGCCATGGCCACCAGCCGATGGGCATCGGCTCCGGCACCGTCACCCAGCAGCCCTGCAACGAGAAGGTCCAGGGCTCCGCGGAGGGAGGTCAGCGGAGTCCGGAGCTCATGGCTGACCACCGACACGAACTCGTCCTTGATCCGGTCCATCTCCGTACGGCGGGTCGCGTCCTCGAAGACGACGACCGCACCAACGACGTTGATGCCGTCCGCGACCGCGCCCGCGGACCAGTCCACCGGGAGCGGCGTGCCGTCGCGCCGCCAGAACACCTCCCGAAGCAGCCGGTGCTTGCGACCCGTCCGCAACGTGTCGCTGACCGGGCAGTCCCAGGCCGGGTACGGCGTACCGTCGGCGTGCTGGTAGTGCAGCGACGGGTGCATCTCCTGCCCGATCAGGTCCCGCTGCGGCCAGCCGAGGAGCTGCCCGGCGGCGTCATTGGCAAAGGTGATGATTCCGTTCGCGTCGACGCCGATGACCCCCTCCGCCACGCCGGCCAGCACCATCTCGGTGCGCCGCTGCAGGGCATCGAGGTCGTGGACGACCCGGCGCGAGCGCTCGCCGAGCAGTTCGGTCTCCGCCCAGGCGGCGAGGTCGATCAGCGCCGCCTGCTCGGCCTCGTCGAATGCTCGGGCCCGGGTGTCCATCACACACAGCGTGCCGACCCGGCGTCCGCCCATAATCAAGGGCTGCCCGGCATACGAACGGGCCCCGGGGCTGCCCGAGACGATCGGATAGTCCCGGAAGCGCGGGTCGGCCAGCAGATCGGGCACCAGGAACAATCCGTGGCCGGCCAGCGTATGCGCGCAGATCGACTCACCTCTCGGCACCTCCCGCTGGTCGAGGCCGATGCTCGACTTGAACCACTGCCGTTCGTTATCGATCAAGGAGACCAGCGCGATCGGGACGGACAGATCCCGGGTGGCCATCCGGGTGATGCGGTCGAAGCGCTCTTCCGGTTCTTGGCGGGCGACATCGAGCTCACCCAGAGCCACCAGGCGCTCGGACTCGTCGACCAGTAGCGGCCAGGAGGCGGTCAAGGCGCTACCGGGTCGGGGCTCTCCGGGGCCGCACGGGGCGTGACTTTCCACATCCGCTCGCCCGAGAACTCCTTGAGCTGCGCCACGCGGCCGATCAGGTTCTTCCACTCGGCGTACACCAGCATGGTGCCGAGCAGGTAGGACACGAACCACCTGCGGCGCTTTCGCAGCTCGGGGACCGCCACCCGGTAGGCGAACAACGCCTGCCCCGGGCCGACGGACAAGGTGAACAGCGTCGCGAGGACGAACACCGCGATCAGCCAGTCGAGCTTGAGCACGCCGCCGGCCCGGTAGGCCAGGAACGCGATGATCGGCAGAGTCTGCAGAGCGACCCATGGATAGACCTCCCGCCACCCCAGCAGAAAGGTGAGCCCGAGCTTCTGCCGCAGGCTGAGCCGGGGGGAGCGCCAGCCGCTGACGAGGTGCCGGCGCGACACCTGGAACCATCCCTGCGCCCAGCGCATCCGCTGGTCCCACAGTGCCCCGAGCGTGGTCGGCGCCAGCTCGCGGGAAATCAGGCCGGGATCGTTCGCGATGCGGCCACCCGCCTCCACGACGCGGAGGCTCGAGTCGATGTCCTCCGTGAGCATGAACCCGTGCATGCGGGTACGGCGCAGCACCGAGGTCAGCCAGTAGCCGTTGGACCCCCCGAAAACCCCGAAGCCGTGCAGCCGCGCCCGACCCGGGTGACTGACGGCGTAGATCGCTTCGAACTCCACCGCGACGGTCCTGGCCACCCATGACGCATCCCCGTTGCGGATGACGCAATGCCCCTGAACGACGTCGTAGCCGTTCGACAGCCATCGCCAGGCCCGGGCGAAGGCGTCGGGCGCGGGATGGTGGTCGGCATCGAACACCCCCACGAACTCCCCGGTCACCCGGGCGAGGGCCGAGTTCACGTTCTGCGCCTTCGATGTGCTGCCGACGACCTGCAGGGGGACGAATCGCGGATCCCGCCGGGCAATCTCCTCTAGCGCCTCCTGCACCGGCAGAGGACGTGGTGTGTTGTAGGCCAGGACGACCTGCAGGTGGGGATAGTCCACCCGCAGGAAGGACTCGACCGTCTCGACCACCGTTGCAGCCTCGTTCGGCAGATAGGCCGCGATGACTGCCGACGCCAAAGGTGGGGGGCTCGACGGCTCGGCCGGCGGCCGCACCGGATCGAGGGCCAGCAACCCCTCTGCCCAGATGGCGCACGCGGTGATGACCAGGGCGAACACCACGACGAGGTACGCCGGCGTGGAGACGTCCCAGCCCGCCTCGAACAGGCCGACCAGAAGCAGGAACGGCAGCACGACGCCGAGCACGAACGTGGCCACGATCTGGCCGGGCGTCCGCGTGCGCTCCCGGAGCCGCTCGAGCCGACGAGCCTTGCTCTGCGCCGCTACCAGCGGCCCGAGCTGCGGTGTCCACTGCACCGGTTGCAGGTCCAGGTTGGCCCGACAGGCCTCGGCCGCGAGAGCCGCCCGCGCAACGATCCCGTCCGCGTTCGGCATCTCTTCCTTGTCGGACCCCGGTCCGAGACCGGTCCAGCCGATCACCGGGGTCACGCTGACCGGCTCGCCGACGACGGTGAAGTGCTGCCGGACGACCTGGGCGGCCAGCGCGAGCAGTGCCCGGTTGACCGGCCCCGGCTCGCCTTCCGGCACCAGCAGCAGGAACCGCCCCGCACTGTCCTGGCCGACCAGTTCGAGCTCCCGCGCATCGGTGCCGACGACGACGGCCAGCTGGCGGGTGAGCTCATCGCCGGCCGCGCCCCCGAACCGTTCGACAATCACCGCACGCTCGTCCAGGTCCATGACGGCGACCACGCCGCGGCGCCCCGATCGCTCGGCCCGGCCCTGCTCCCGGGCCACCTCATGGAGGAACTGGCTCTCGCTGAGCAGGCCGGTCCGGACGTCTCTTCCCCGCTCGGCCATCGGCACGGGTGGCCGGTCCAGCTTGGCCCGCACCCGGGCGACCAGCTCCGGCAGCTCGAACGGCTTGCGGAGGTAGTCATCCGCCCCGAGGCGCAGTCCGGTGATTGCGTCCTGCGCCTCGCCGCGGGAGGTCAGGAACATGAGCGGGACGGAACGGCCGGCCGGCTGCTCCCGGAGCAGCCGCAACAGGGTGAAGCCGTCCATACCTGGCATGTTCACATCGCAGACGACCAGGTCGGGCAGGGAGCGGTCCAGCAGCTCCAACGCCTCGACCCCATTCCGGGCCGTGGTGACGGTCAGCCCCTCGGCGGACAGGGCGGCCCGCACCAGCTCACGGAGCATCTCGTCGTCGTCGACGACGAGGACCCGGCCGGTCGTCTGGGGTGGAGCGGTCTCGACGACCACAGCCTCCCCCCGCATCGACGTCGGCATCTGCGATGTCATTCGCGCTCCAGGCTGCGGCGGTTCGTTCTGGTCGGCGCCCCACCGCGCGGCTCCCGGCATCCGCATCGGTTCATCCATGATCCCATGAGCGTGCACTGGCAGGGGCGAGAACGCGGCGGCTCGATGGGCCTCGCATCGGGCGGGCAGACTCGGTCCATGACCCAGTTCGCCCCCCCGCGCCGTCTTCCGCGTCGTCGACCTCCCGGCCGGTCCGCTGGCTCTGCTGGAGGCGCCGCCCACCGGCGACCCGCGCGGGACGGCCGTGCTCGTGCCGGGCTACACCGGCAGCAAGGAGGACTACGCCGCGGTTCTCGACAGGCTGGCGGCGGCCGGCTACCACGTGGTCGCGGTAGACCTGCCCGGCCAGTACCAGCCGCCCGGGCCGGCCCGGCCCGGCGGGTACCGGACACGCTGCCCCGGTCGCAGCGCAGGCGGGCCGGCCTTGGCGCGGAAGCCGTCGAGGACATCGGTGAGACCGGCCGGCGCCCGCGGACGAAGTCGGCCCGCGGCGGCCCCGCCGCCGACCGCGGAGCCGGTCGAGCCCCTGGGTGACCGGCCGGCCCGACGGCGCAGTGGCCGGCGGCGCGCCCGCAGCGGCTCAGCGACCCCGACCGGCTCCGCGCTCCCATCCCCGGACGAAGGCTGACCGCCCACCGCTGATGCGCCTCCTCCTCATGTCCGATACCCACCTCCCCCGGCGGGCCCGCGACCTGCCGAGTGCGTTGTGGGCCGAGGTCGGTGCCGCCGACGTCGTCGTCCACGCCGGCGACTGGGTGACCGACGACCTGCTCGACCGGCTGGAGCCGCGCTGCCAGCGGCTGATCGCGGTGTACGGCAACAACGACGGCCCGGCGCTTCGGGCCCGGCTGC
>JAABUW010007531.1_pt1 | contig 13082 bp, 13 predicted proteins | sample 5560081 | NCBI WGS metagenome assembly JAABUW01 (sample SAMN10711882, study PRJNA513363) | rock metagenome | isolation source: Antarctica rocks | place: Antarctica: Victoria Land, Knobhead sud
CATTGCAACAATGGCATCCACGTCGAACGGCCACACTCAAACTCCCGAGAATGTGTCCGAGTGTGGAATCGACTTCATTGGCTTCGGCTCGGACATCGAAGAGCCATCAACACCGTCGCCCAGCTCAGCACAAGAATCGCAAGACTATTGGATGGGAAAGAAGTTTTTCGGTTACCTGATCGCGAAAAGCTTGCTGTCTGACCACCGACCCACAGACACAATGGAGCATCTCGACGTAAGCCCACCCGTCTTGCTGATGGACACATATTGACAACGTTCATCAATGGAGCAGGTCTTGTACGAAGAGTGCTTGCAAACATTCCCGTACACTCGCTGCTTGGGAACCATTACAGCAAACGCCATGAGCCAAAGGTGTGCAACGCTTAGTACAAGAACGCCATACCGATCCTTGATGCGGTTGATCGGTACAATGTTGCGTCGAGGTGTTGACGGAGAATCGGATGCTATTGCTTCTGCAGTGGAGAACTGTTTGGTACCGTCAGGGATACGTTCAGCTCGCGAGTCCTCGATGAGTACGCAAGCCGCAAGAACCAAAAGTCATACGTTCTCCAACGGCAGCCCAGGAGAGGATATCGACGGCGTGTTCATGTGCAATATGGCGCTGCACGAGCACTGTCAGCGTGATGGTGAGATGATGAGCTGGGATGAGAAACGCGTGCGCGCCCATCCTCCATCCTTTCAAGCAAGAGTCAATGTGCAAGGGGTGTGGTTCGAGGGCAATGGATCGTCGAAGAAGATGGCACGCCATCATGCATGCCGTGAAGCATGTATCGCATTGAATATCGAGCACTAGCTGTAGTCTGTGAAGAGTTTGCTGCGAGAAATTTGTCACACGTACTGTACTGTTCCACTGATTGACAAATGGCACACAGCCGAATGCTTTTTGAAATAATGAGGAGATGCAGAGCGTTAAGCGACCACTAGTTCTCGACGCATGATGTCTGTTCCACGTCCGACCTAGAAGCTCTTTCTGTATAATACTAACCCTCCGCACGCCCTGATAGACGTTGAGATTTACCGCGCTCCGCACCCTCCTAGTCACGAACACGGCGGATCATGGTGCAAGTGTCTACGATCATTTTTATCGATGTCTTACAGTCCAGCATGTTCTACAGCATATCAGAAGATACGCCTTGAGCAACGCGTATATCAGCCGTGGTGAGAAGAAGACCAGAGGACCGCATTTCAAGAAAGAGGAAGACTGTTGGCATATATTTCTTGACAGTCTAAGCATTCTGTGTGATCATAAGACTGGAGGTCAGACCGTCACATCAATTGCAGCAGAACTTGACCATGGAAACAACGGCAAGAGGACCTTTTGGATCCTCGTAAACCGGCAACATCCGGAGAGCGAGACGGCGCTTCGCGCGAGTGACCACCTCAATGGTCTTATGGAAAGGCTTCACCAGTCCGCACGAGGCGTGCAAGCGAATGAGCAATTGATGTTTGAATCATTCTACGACTCGGTCTCGAAAGCCAGGAACAGAGTGAATAATTATCGGAAGAAACTGCAAGGTCGAATTGCGGCACTTAAAGATCGCGCAACTGGGCTGTCACCTGAAGGTCAGTCGTCGTCACAGACGTTTACGGAACACTGCATTTCACTTACCTTCGCGATGCTTAGAGATCCTTCTTATCGAGAAAATCGATACCCTTGTCGACGAGAACAAAACTGTCTGCACTCTCTGTAAGAAGGCCTACGAGTTCAGATCGACTGGCCATGCTCGGAAGCTTGCCGAGAGGGCGCGGAAAGACCCGACTGACGAGTGGAAGCACGTCTGTCATTTCATCGGCCGCCTGGGAGCTTGGCTAAAAGCCTCTCTGTTTCTATTTGAGAATGCCTCCTGCTTTGCAGACATTCTGTCGAACTACGAGGTCAAGATCGTCCCGATCGGGGACTATACCAGGTTCAGTACTCCACAACCGATGTGGGATCTACAGCGCCTGCTATTACACACTCTTCCGACTCACTTCGACGTCTCGAAGGCTCGGCTGGAGCATCTGTTCGGTCAAGGCGCTTGGAATGTCGCCAATTCACTACTAGAGGAGTGCGAGGCAACCGGGTGGCGGCTTAAGACGCACGCGGAAGCTTCCATGGCCCATTTTTTCTTTGTTGAAGATCGACATTTTGTGAATGAGGACCGGTACATTGGATGTAGCAAGCCATCGTGTATGTGCTGTGAGCTCTATCTGGAGGCTTTGTCCGGAAAATTTGCACAGCGACCACGTTCAGGGAACGCCTGGATCCAATGGCGTCTTCCAGGCCCGTCTCCTTCCACCTCGGCTTCAGCAAACGCAATCATGCAGCGAATGGCGGATAGATTGCAGCGAGACATCGAGATCGAGCTTATCTCCGCGTCGAAAGGTCATGTGTTCACCCACGACTCGAGTACCAACATGTCAAGTGTTCTAGGACGTTCGAGCATGCATCATCAGTGAAGGGACAAGCATAACTGCCATCGAAGCCAGCCTAGTATCGTTGGTAGAGGGCTGTTACAGGGGAGACATGCTCTCACATGGCAGTGTACAGACTGATTTCGAGTATAGCAGACGCTATCAAGATGGCGAAGGTTAGTTGTAAAGGGACAGAAGAGGCGCATTTTATAGCTAGTCGCAGACCAAATTTCAGACCCGATAGTACTTTAGCTCCGATCCCTACGAACATTTGCCAGCATGCGGAAAATTATCCGAGCGACCCATGGAACTACCAGTCGTCTTGATCATCCATCCACTAACATACTTCAGCCTCCCGAAAACAACGGACACCTTCAATCTGGACATGATTAGTTTCGAATCCGGGTTTGTAAACCACCATCCCAGGTCCAAACGTGGACGCATACTTTCGGAACTGCGCCTTGTTTTTCGAAGCGACATATGGACTCGAGCGAAACCCGAAAGTGTTCTTGTACTCGATCCAATTGTAGGTCTCCCCGCATATCAGAGTTGGTCGGGACAACAGTGCATCTGGTGTCAGCCTAATGACATCATTCTGACCAGCATCCAACGCTGCTCGAGCACGTTCTTTCAGTTCACGCTCTCGGAGTAGACCGATATTTGCGCCGGACAAGCGATCGATGAAGCTTGCCTCTGCTGCTTCGGCTCTCCTGGCTTGATCGGCGGCCTTCTCTCGCCGTAATCTTATCCCCTCCGGTGTGCTGTCGGGGGGCAGTAGACGGAGTGCAGCCTCCAAGATAGCTGATCGTGGCATGTAGTGCTGTCCAAAAGAGAATTTGTGATAGAGCACATTCCTCTTCAATTGCCATTTGTTGTCCTTGTCTCCAAGGTAAGAGAACCGTGATTGTAGTCGACACCGTTGAACAGCTAATATGGCAAGACACAGATGCTAAGTGGCTTCGGGGCCCTACGCGCGTTGCATCGTTGGCTACAGGGTTTCTTGTCGGCGTCTGAGTGGTTTCGGAGAAAAAAGGCGACTCGTGGCCTCCTCAGACACGCGTCGCTCTTCGAACAACCTCAGCGACGACGACTTTCAGAACGGTGGTTGTCGTGATGACGACGCTCCTATATACGTACCGTGTGATGGCGATGACGAAGGTCTGTATCTCAAGGTGACTCAACGTTTACTACAATTAGCAAGTCGTCTTCTGCACGCAAAGAAGGCTAGGTATTCCCGTCGAGTCCACTCACATGTCCGACACTTGCATCCGTAGGCATTCTTCACGACAGCTCCATCTAGCACTCGCAGGTCTTGCGCTTGCTGCCGTTGATTTTGCTCGTCGTCTCGTTGATCTTGTGCTTGCTGCCGTTGATGCTGCTCGTCATCTCGCTGGTTTTGCTCTCGATCTCGCTGTATTTGCGCTTGATCTCGTTGTGTTTGTGCTGAATCTCGCTGGGTTTGTGCTTGATCTCGCTGGGTTTGTGCTTGATCTCGCCGGTTCTGCGCTTGTAGATGCTGATATTGCTCCTAGTCTCGCTGGCGTTGGTCTTAATCTCGCTGGTTTTGCGCTTCCTCTCGCTGGTCTTGATCATGCTGCCGCTGATCTTGCGCTTGCGCCCGCCGGTTCTGCACTAGCTCTTCTTCTGCCCGCTGGTTGTCTTCCCAAAATAGCAAATGTATCTCGGTCTCCACAGCTACATTGGCAGGCCATACTTTTGGATCTACCTCTATACCGTCCGGCCCGATTAAGTCGAAATGTTCCCGGTCAATACTTGCGCCGAGTCCCTTACGAAGGAGGCGGCTTCGAATTAAATGCTTTGTTGGCTTTAATATTGGATCGATCAGACCACTTATCGTCCATATGCAATTCTTACAGTGGTACTAACCAACCACGCCTAGCATCTCTCCAAAGGGAAAGCAAATCGTCTAACTCCATATCTGAAGCATATCATGAATAACTGGCCCCTTCTCCTCGGCTGATATACACTCATTTATAGACACCTAGTACGTAGATAACAATATAGAGGTAGCCGAGAATGAGAGCGGGAAGCCCGCTAGCTCTAGTATAAGACCTTGTCTAGGAGTAGGCTTTAACTTACATTATCGTTTACCCATTTCCCGAAGAAATGTATAGAGTGTTTACAACGGTATTTAATACTCTTCGAATTAAGCTATATACAACCGAGGTTTCTTAGTCGTTAGCTATACGAAGAGATTTAGTAGCGGTAAATACCCGACTACCTTCTATATCGTCAAAAAGGAGGGCTACACGCTAGACGTATTACTAAAGGCGGTCCCTAGACCGATCTATTAAAACATTATAGCCCTTTAATCCGTTTTGTAGATCGCGGAGCCGTCTATACCGTCTACGAAAAGTTAGATGTCTCTCTCGAGTAGATTCTTTCTCTTAGTAACGTTCTCTAGTCTACTAACTAAGTTAGTTAGGATAAGCAAATACGCGCTATATGTTATTAGGTATGTCGTTTATTAAATTACTAGACGTAGGGCTTTACTTACGATCTTAGGTTATCCTCGGGGTGCGTTACTTATACGGTAAGCTCTACACATACTACTATAAGATCGTCCCGGCAAATGTTTTAATGAATTATCGCGGGGTAGTTAAGCTTAGCACGTTCTATATCTTATAGGTAAGGGCTCTATAAAGAATCTGAGACAATTTAGCGAACGTGGCCCGTAGCATCCTCTACGAAACTAGTAATATCGGAAAGGATTGTAGAGACCTTATAAATCTTGTTCGTACCCTTGCTGTCGCTACGGGAGACGACAAGCCGACTACGTCCCTTCTGTAGACTGCCGACCTTTATTTAGAAGGAGCTTTTGCAAGTGCTCTCGAGGTATGTTTAGCCCGTACTGAACTTGTTTAACTAACTAAGAGACTTCTATAGAAAGAGCATTAAGACCGCTCGCCGTTGTAGTCTATAGCCGTTAGCTGTTGCTACAACGAGCCTCGTAAGCGATCCTATAGTATGTTTCTCTCTAGGTGATCTTGATCCAAAGAAGCATAGAAGGGTTATATGGGATAAACAATGCATTCCTTTACGCTCGACTCATCAGTTTTCTCGGACCTGCGAAAAGCCTCGCGAACGTACCGGTTTGCAGAATCGGTTGAAGGGTGCCTCGTGAAAGCATTGCCGTTCGGGTCGATTCTTGGATACTGGCTTGCATATTGATACATTAGCATTTGTGACCTGCCTTGGCGCCCTGACTGCTCGTTGTCGTTGATAGGCTGACGATTGGACGAGAGGACAGTCGACTTCCATTGATGGCGGCTGCAGCTGAAGACGAGCGTGCGGAGAGAGTGGATGGCTGAACGATGGCAAATGAACTCTGCGTATATGGTCGAGCATGTGATCTTCCTTGTGAAAGCTCGAGCGCCTTTCCAATGACATATAGGATGTTTGTAATCATAAATTCGACATCTCTCTACATGGACTGCGCGGATGTGCCTTTCCAGGCTCGAGTTTCGAACGAATCGCTTCTCACATCTCAGATTGCGCGTACAGGAAAACACGGAATGCGATGTTGTCTACGCGAAGAATCCATTATTCGTTCTTCGTCCCGTAGTTAAAGGCTTGTGATGATATACTCCAATATCTCTGGAATCGCAGCGACTCTGAACGGTATGACTTATGTCGCCAAGGCGTTGCTTCTCCCCAGTGAAATGTATGTGGGGGAGTAATTAGTCGACGTATTAAGACTCCACGATCCGCGGTAATGTTAATTAGCTCAAGCACAAAATAGTGATTGACATTCAAGTGAGCAACAGTCCATATAGTTATATCCCTGTGCCGAAGTGTGTCTGAGGTAGTCAAGGAAGGAGCATCTGTCCACGTTCGTCAGACCATATATCGACTAGTGTTTCTGCCTCCATCATCCTTCTGCTGCAGCAGGACCAAATAGTATGTGATTCGACCTGCACCATCTCAACGGTAAGAGCGAGCTCTGCTGCAGCGGATAGAGTAGTAATAATCTAGGAATAAAGTCATCCACTCCTAAAAGAAACGAGGCCGTGCTTACTCCAACAACAGTAGCTTCTTAGTGACGAACGACGACAACTGCTCTGGTACTATCTGATCTACGAGGCCCCAAAGCGTGAAAACTTCCTTGCCCAAATGTTTCTTCAAAGTCTTGACGATATTGATTTCGTGTGCGGAAGATACGTTGGACACCACACCAACCCTACGTGCAGCAAGGAATTCGAAGCTTTCGGGATCTATGGAGCGAGTTTACGTCCGTGAGAAGAAGTACTGATATTGCGTACGCGTAAGCAGTAGCATCTGCTACCATAACACCGCAATCAACAGATGCCGTCTACCGAGTCTGCGACTCCTGCTCATGTCCTCATCACCTTCTCCCGCGGTCCAACGACCCCTGGCTCAGGGGAGAGAATTCCTAGCCAATAGAGGGAACGATCCACATCGAAATGGGACATCCAATATGTCATGTGCGTCACAGTAGTATAATTGCGTGGTATGGAATGCTGGTTCGAGCTGACCATCTGCAAGCGGAAATTTCTTCGCAGCAGTGCACCTACTTGGGAGTCGAATTCAAGTTGTTCTTCCCTCGACCAACTCCAGAGTCTGGTGTGATTTCGATGTCGTCTCGGAGTTAGTTCCTCGATGTCAAGAGTGCTTGTGATGTAGATTGCGTTCTGATCGAGTTCATGCTGAAGTTTCTCTACAGAAACGATGGCGTCTTTTGCCAACTCCCAGTCCTTCAATTGAGCCGGCTTTCGGTCTTTGGGAGATCTTATGTGCGCATGCTCTTCGACCTCATCCGACTTCAACTTCCTCTTAAGCACCCCAACAGATTGTGCTCTGATACCACCTTGGCTGGTTTCCCTGCCTGAGTTCGAATCAACGTCTAGGGCGTCTGGAGGTCCTCGAATGTTTGATGGACCAGGGAATGGCGCGACCCGCCGATTAGCTAGGAGGCTCGATTCTCGATCTACTGTTCCCGTACTACGTTCATCAACGTGTTCTGGACGACGTGTGCGGCCTTGCGGCGGCTCATCGTCGACACGACGGAGTATCTCGCTGTCGACGACTACAGCTTTCTGTTTGGACCGTTCGGAGGGATGTTTACTCCGTTCACCTTGTCCGTTTGCATTCAGAGGATCGTTGCCACCTGCCAAGTTTGGAAAAGGCCTCTCCCCAGATGATGGCGAAATTTCGAGACTTGTGTAGGAGCCCTTTGTTGCTTGTTTTGTTCCGTGGGGAATGAGTGACTTCCCTGGGAAAAGCGATTCAGGTCGAGTAAACGATGCATTTGGTTCTGAAGCTGCAGACTCTTCATTCGGCTGGTTTACTGTAGATTCTGGTCCATTGATCTCCGATGCGGGCTGAAACGTCCCAATATCCGACGAACCACTATTGACCAATCGTTTAGAGGATTCTTTATCATGATGTATTGCCCTTCTCTTGTCCTGACGAGAAGTGAACCCTTCACTTGTTTCAACTTGTGCTACGCTGGATGTTGGGGTCTCGATACTCTGGGCTGGTCCTTGGTTAATTGTGCTAGAATTGGTGATAGGTACGATGAGGTGCCCTAGATCGATATCATTGGCAGCGTTCGTTAAAGTGCCGGTTTTATTGCCATGACCCACGCCCAGACCATTCTCTGTTTCGCTGTTTTGTTCGGGTTGATTAGGGACGCTATCGTCATAGACCTCGCCGACCGCATCATCAGCGCTTCGTATCTGCTCTTCAGCCTTTTTCATCCCGGTCCATACGTCCTCATCCTGGTCGTTATTGGGCCACTGGCACTCGACATACAATGGGGGAGCTTGGACGTATTCTGTGAAGTCATCCGAGGCTTGACGATCCCGTTGTGATGGATCAAAACCATTACCCTCCGGCGACAATGTTGTCCTTGGCGCCGTACTGTTGGAAGAATCCGCTGAAGTAGGTCTTTGTCCATCTGTAGCACACACGTTCCCAGGTCCTGCTGTGCCATGAGATTCTACTGTCTCCTGTGGACCACTTCCGTTGTGTGCGTCATGGTTCTCTACTCGCTCCGACTCACACTGGTTTACACGCTCAGGTGGGGATGCTGTTGCTCTTAATTCGTCGATGGTATTCTGCATCGTTCTTGTCATATTTGTCTTTTGCTGCTTCAACCTCGGGTTCTGTGTCTCGTGTCGTGCCTTTTCTACCCGATGTAGTATTTTCCGGTTTCCGACATTCTTAATCTTATGTAGCCATCCATCTGTACGTTCGCCTCGATCTCGGCCTTGCTTTGGGCCTGGTGATGCTTGCCAAAGGCCATCCACTTTTGCATGTTCTCCTCGCATGTGAATATCTTGAGCTTGTGGTGATAAATGTAGGGGTTCAGTGTGAGTGGGCGCTGGCGAACTTGGTTTAAAACCAGGCGAGAGCGCCATGAACACATCTGCATCCGACTGGTTCAATTGATCCGAATCGCGATCGACAAGGCTCTCAATTGCTTGCATGTTCGATCCGTCGTCAAAATCCGGAGTGTCAACGCAACGTCCGTATGATTCAATGAAGTCCTCTTCGGTCCATTCCACTCCACCAGCAATGGATCCACAACGACGAGAGGTGGGAGTCGACGTCGATCGGCTGGAATCGCTGTATCTTGATGACGTTAGAGGGTGTAAGTTTACCGCATCCTGGGATTCTCCTTGCATGGCGCTCAAGTCTCCGTCAGTATCGTATTGACTCGGTGGTATTGGTGATCCATCTCTCCCAACACCGACACTGTTGTAAAGTTCGTTGTATTGATGGAACTGCAGTAGTCGCTGAGGATTTTCGATTTCGCGTGGTGTGTCAGTCCCCCAAAAACAGAGTGCAATGTTTCTACTACCGCAAATGCAGTCGGATACTTCTGATTGGGCTGCTTCTGGATCTGGTATATGCTCTGCAGGGAGAGGTGCTTCCACACTCGTTCAAAATCATAGGCCGGCGGACGACTGCAGCGGTAGCTGCGTGGGATATCATTCGTCTCACAGCTGAGTTGGGGGAAGTTTGCGTCCGCAGATTCGCACAGCATGTTGACGTCTCGTGGTAACAAGTCGGCGATGTCGGAGGTCCAGAAACCGCAAGATGCGGCAAATGAAGCGAGCGTTGAAACCTCCGTCTTGTTCCTCCAACATGATATGAGCGTGTCTCCTCCCCTACCTTTCTTGACTTTAGCAGACCTGTGGTCCGACAATTGCGGGAATTTGCGCATAACACGTAGCCACAAGTCGATATAATTGGCTCGAAAGTATTGCAGATCCTGATTGAACGACGCTTCACATGAACTCTGCAACGTCGTTCCCTCCGTTGGAAATAGTTCGCACAGTGGCTGGTAGCAGCCTTCCAGCAGGATCATATCCCGGTGAAACGATTTGAACGTCAATATTCTTTCACAGCTCAACACCCGAGCCTGGAGCCGTCGCCGAACAGATGGGCTGCGAATACGAGGAAATACCTTAAGGTTGCGCATGCTTGAGCGGATCTCCTGAGAATCCTTGGATGAATGTGCCGGAATGAGAACATGCAATATTCGAACAGTCTCGGCATTAACACAATGAGGCTCGACATCTGATCCCAGGATGCCTTGCCACACATTGCCAATAGAACGTAAGTATGAGCATTGTTCCTGGAGCTTTTAGCTTTTTGTAAAGGCGATTTTGCCAATCGAACATACCTCACGACAGCGCATAGCAAGCTCGTGGTTCAACGGGCCTAAGACGAAATCGGACCATAACCCTGCAAATGGTAGTAATGCAACTAAAGCATCGAGTAGTTTCGTGTCTTTCTTCAACTGTTGAACTCTTCTATGTGAGTTTGCAGGCAGTCTAGCAAACCACGCATCAGCCGACTGCTCGTCCCCACGGCATTTGGCACTAAGATGATGCCGGAGAACATCTCCATTAGAGAATTTGGACTCGTTCAAATGCTCGTATCGAATGTGTTCCCGGGCGGGAAGAGAAAGACCTGGATCAAATCGGTAAGTGAATGCACATGCTCTCAGTACTTGTGTTTCTACCTGAGTCGAATATCTTCGCAATCCACCATCTATCGGAGCTGCTCAAAATCTCTCGCGCCGCAAATATTCTGTGTTTGCCGTGAAGGCACACAACCTTGGTGTGGAGGAAGGGCAGTTGACTAGGGATAAGGGAAACACCTGTAGATGAATACAAATCTTTGTGTTGCGCTTCGGTGAGAGGGCCCTTCTCCACCACGACTGAGACTGCGTTGGCCGGATTATCCCGCTCACAGCTTCGTTCTAGAATCCCTGCTAGTCGTTTTACGTTCCGATTGTCCTTGTCACGACCAGATTCGAAGTCAATATCGTCTATACTAATGCGAGCGTAACCCACGAAATGGCGATCCAGATGAGCGTGAATCTTCGTCGTCATTTCCGACATAGAGGCAAGCGCACTTCTCCATGGATTCCAGCTCATGGCTCGTTCGACAGTGCGGAGGGGAACGCTGTTGAAATAGCCCAAGCGTGGCATCCTTTGCTTGACGCGAAAGGGGCTCCTAAACATTGCACATTTGGACCCCCCCCCTCATTCTGAAGCAGGCTCATACCTTGGCAGTTTCAGAACTGTCCAATCAATTACACAGCTAAGGTGCGCTAAACAAGCCAATATAGTCTGGTCGACATATCTCGGCCTGAGGTACCACAACGTGCAACGCGAACGAAACGGTCGCAGCCTTATGAGGCCGAAGCAGTCCGAGCCATCAAACCAGCTAAGCAGCCGTGGCGACTAAGCGGCCAAAGCAGCCAGATCATCAACGCGTGGCCTAGAAAGCTGAAGCGGTTAGGAGAATAAGTATGGCTTGGACGTGTTTGAATATACTCGCATGAAGTGTTGTCAACAATCATCTGCCCAGGTCTCCATGTGCCTATGCCTGTTTGTCAGGAGAAATGTCCGAACTGCGGCGTAACCATTCATCATTGCAACTAGAAGAGGCACTACGTAAGACATCACCCAGAACGCGCAGCTGTTGGGCGCGGTAGAGGAAAAGTCGGTACAGATGCCCCGATTAGATCTCAGCTGCTACTGGTGTCCTCCGAGCATGTAAAATATCGGAGGGCGAGACGCCATAGAAGCTTCTCGATGGCGTTCGCTGCAACACTTCGTCGCATTCCCACCACTATCGGTCTTCCAACCAGCACAGGTCTTCTAACCAGCACGGGTCTTCTAACCACCACGGATTTCCTAACCACTACGGATTTCCTAACCACTACGGGTCTCCCAACCATCACGGGTCTCCCAACCGTTGTAGATTGTCGACGATACTTCGTTAGACCACGGTACAGCGCCGGACGACGGTACTGCGCCGGATGACGGGACATAACGAAGGGCATGGCACTTTCTAAAACAGCAAGGATATTGTATGGTTTTGCTAACTTCCAGCAACTTAAGATTCTTGAGAATCATAGTACTTACGCCTTCTTACATAAGTCGATGGTGCGAATACGATACGTTCTGGACCACCAGCGCCACCAGCAGCGAGAATTTTCTTCCTGGTCTCCATGATGCTCGTGATAAAAGCAAGGCATCCTCGATCCAGGACTAGTCGCATCTCTTCCCGAGTGATCTTTGGCGTTGCACTTCTCGATCGTACCGCTTCCACTACAGATAGAGCAGTTCTTGGCAGCGTAATTGGAGTCTCGCATAACACGGGACAGCCAAGCAAAGCTCGAAGGCATAGCGGAGAGGTGTTCGGCCTGCGCGAATCTAGCTCTCCCAAACTGGCCCGTGTTCAAGTAGGAGAACCAGTGAGCGAGAAGCTGACACAAACTGTCTTCCAGAGTAAGGTTGTCAACCACCGATGCTATTTCGGCAGGCTCTGGCATGAGTCGTGTTTCGAGTATTTTGATGTGAATGATGTCTTGGATGTCGTGTCGAAAAAGCCTGACTTGATATGCTACTGCGAAAAGGTAGATTTCGAAGAGCCACGAGTATGGCCAGGTCACAGGATTCCAATAACCGGCCTCCCCCTTTTCTTCCACTTCATCTCCTTCTGATTCTGTCACCCACTCTTTATCGCCTGAATCTAGCTTCGAGCAGTCTTCTTGCTCAGAATGAGAAAATCTTGTAGGCTCTAATCGTTCGCTGTCGTAGTAGATATCTCCTTTGTGAAGCCAGCGAACGAATACTCTGAAAACCCACGGCCGGACATCTAGAAGTCGAGCCTGCAACTGTCTTGCGAACTGCTGGCGGAAATACAAAGACTCGGACGAGATGAGATGACGTGGTAACGCAAACTTTTCTCGAAGCGCATGCGTAGTACTATTCGATCCATCCTCACCTTCATAGTTAACTATGATCCGAATAATTGTAGGGTCATGAAGCTCACTAACAACGGATTAGTACGGAGAAATGCAAGACTAAAGGTCTCGTGACCCACGGCTCTGGAAGTGAATCGATTCTCGATGTCATGATAGGAAATCCATATGGCACCGTGTCGATGCGTATTCGCTTCACTGGTCCCTCAGTCTGTGATACAGGCATTTTGCTGCGTTGATGTCGGGTTCTATGGCTTTATCTCTATACCCCTTTCTCGCCAAGTCGGTGATGACGAGGAGATACCAAATAGATAAAGAGTTGTGAAGACGACAGCAGAGGGTTCTCTTAAATATTTGGATTCCGAAGCTCCTTCCTAGGTAGGAGGGGGTCCGT